>Ga0209719_1002135_pt1 | contig 21479 bp, 13 predicted proteins | sample AD_JPNAS2_MetaG_FD_184421 | JGI IMG/M metagenome (GOLD analysis project Ga0209719, IMG submission 184421) | Active sludge microbial communities of municipal wastewater-treating anaerobic digesters from Japan - AD_JPNAS2_MetaG (SPAdes) (version 2) | ecosystem: Engineered > Bioreactor > Anaerobic...
CGCGACACGACGAAGACGGTGAGATTGTCGGTGTCCGCCACTTGATAGGTCGGGACGTTCAAGTAATCGCCGCCTTCTCGGTCAGTGACCGTAACCACAGGACGCCCGTTCAGTGCGTTCGCGGCATAGGTCAGGTTGCCCACGCTGCCCACGCGCGCGGCATGGCGTGCGTTGCCTGACGCATCGTTCCACTGAATGACCGGCGCACCGTTCGTGGCCGAGGTGATACCGCTGTCCGCAAAGACGCCGTCGTCCGCACGCAGCCAGAGTTGCAGGCCGGCGATGTCGGAGGGTTCGTCGCGCCACGGGGTGACCGTTCCCGCAGTGTCTGTCCAAACGGTGCCGTGGCTGTTCTCCGACTTGAAGCGGTAGTAAAGTGTCTGGCCGGGCGTGAGGCCGGTGACCGGCACGCCGATCATGCCGTGTACGGAGACCGCGCCCACGATGTTCGTATGCGCCCAGGCGGCGGGGTTGTCGCCGCCGTCTGCCGCCCCCCAGTAGAGCGTGACCGAAACCGGCAGGTCGCCGTCCAGCAGCTCGCCGTTCAGAGTCGCGGAGGTTTTGGAGACTGCCGTCGCGGCGCGTGAAACGAGCCAGCCGCGCAGCGGATCGGTGAAGGTGCCGTCGAGTCCGTATTTGCTCTGCAGGTACCAACCGATCCGGTTGCGCTCAATCTCATTGAGCACCCGGCTGTAAAGGATGATGTCGCCGATGAAACCGGCATACCGGCAGCTCTCATTGTCAGTGCTGCCGCCGATCTGAATGGGGCCGTTGGTAGGGTTGGCGGTTAAGCCGGCATGCGACTGGGTGAACGCGCCGTCGTACCAGCCGGCGAACACGCCTTTGCCCGCGTTTGCCGCGGCATCCAGCGTGAGCGCCATGACATGCCCGCGTCCGTCGCTGAAGTTGGGCGTCTGATTGGTCGAGGTGAAGGTGTCATACGGGTAGGGGTCGAAACTTCGGCCGAAATACCCGAGATAGCCCGAACCGCCCGCACCGGGTCGCATCGTCGCGATCGTGAACACGCCGCCGCCGTGCACGACCGGCCCTGACGTGATCAAAGGATGGATGGTCGAGGCGTTAAGGGTTTGCGGGAGCGCGCGCGAGACTAAGAAAACGGTCAGGTTGTCCGTGTCTTGCGGTGCGTAGTCTGCGACCGTGAGATAGGCATTGTTATTGAGGTCCGTGAGGCGGATGGCGGGAAAACCTTCAAGGCCGACCGTGTCCAGCTTCAGCGTGCCGGCCGTGCCGGTGCGCGCCGCGTGCCTGGCATTGCCGGAGCGGTCATGCCAGCTTTCGACTGTGCTGCCGTGCTCGGCGGGCATGGTGCCGCCCGTGTCGGCATACGCGCCGCTGTCAGGGGTCAGCCAGAGCTGGAGGCCGGCGAGGTCGTCCGGCGCCGCGCCGTACGTGGTGAAACTGCCGCCCGCCGACCAATAAGCGGTGGACGCGCCGTCTTCGGCATAATAGCGGAAATGATAGACGGTGCCGCCGCCGAGGCCGGTCAGGTTGGTGGCGAGCAGACCAGGAACAGTTGAGCCGAACTCGCAGACGTTCGACCACGCACCAGCGTCAGTCCCTCCGTCGTTTTCGCCCCAGTAGAGACGGACATTCGCAGGCGCGCCGCCGACTGAAACCAGCAGGCCGTTCACGGTGGCAGCGGTCCGGAGGATGCGGGTGGTCGGCCGCGCAGCGATGAAAGCGTCAAGTGCCAGTGGTGTCACGCGCCCGCCGTAGCTGCCGTTGCCCGTACCGGCCAATGCCGCGATTTGCGCGGGCGTCAGCACCTCGTCCCAGATCGCCACGTCGTCCATGTCGCCTTTGAAATACGCAGTGGGAGTTGGAGTGGGCTTGTTGTCGCGCTGTGCGCCGAAAGACAGATGTTGCGCCGTATTCGGCATGGCGGCAGTGGGATTGTTGGCGGTAGCTTCCAAGACGCCGTTCACATAGAGCTTCGCCGATTGGTTGGGCTGCCAAGTGGCGGCCACGTGCTGCCACATGCCAACGGCGGGGCTGGTCGCCGAAATTAGGCTGGCATCGCTCGAACCATGTATCGTGAAACGAAACTTACCATTCTCCTGCCAAAAATAGTAGTTATCGTCATGTTCAACAATCCGCCGCCGAACGGTACTGGCGTCACCCACACGGACCCAGGCGCAGATGGTCATGGCTGTGAGTCCGCGCAGACCGGTGACATCGGTGCCGAACGCCAGATAATCCCCGCCGCCATCCAGCGCAAGGAATCCGGCGGTCGTCGCGGCATCGCCGACCAGCGTACCGGTCGTGTTCGCGACGGTACTCCGGCTGGCGGCTACGCTGGTGTCCGACACGTCAGCGGGGTTAAACTCCCATGCTGCGAGCAGTCCCGCGCGGACCATTGTGGACGAAAGTGCTAACGCCACTGTGATCAGCAAACACGCCGCACTGTGTGCCGTGTTGTGATGAATGGGGATGCGAAACACATTCGACTTACAAAACCCGAAGGGGCGCACGGCATACGGCAAGGTGGCTTTTTTCATTGCTGTCTCCTCATGCTTCGTCACGTAAGGGCAAAATATGATCTTCACCAAGTGTTTCTCACTGTACCACATCCTGAGGTTTTTATGTTCAGTTTATTACTTTTGTGATTTTCTGAACATGCTGTTGCTGTGAGTTGTTTGAGGGGGACCGCCGGGTATGGTACGATGTGGGCACGTCAATCTGGAGGAATCGTTGTTTGTGGCGAATCTTTGGCTATTGAGCTTCACGATGTTGTTGCTGCTGGTGACGGCTGTCGCGATCATGCGGGGTGGTCGCCCGTGCCGTTCGTATTGGCTGGCGTGGTGCGGGTTGGCGGCCACGATGATCGGCGATTATTTTTTGGCGGTGCGCGGGGCACCGCTCCACTCTGACGGTTTTTTGTACGGCGTGGCGGGGTTTGCGTTGGCGCACCTCTGCTGGATCGCCTTTCTGCGACAGCATGCGACCTGGAATCCGCGCCTCGCGTTTGGCCTGGCGTTCAGCTTTGGTGTGCTCTTCGCAGCGCGTGTGATACCGGCATTGGCGTCGCACCGTTTGGCTTGGGCGCTGAGCGCGTACGCATTGCTCTCGATTTTCAGCGTCTCAATCGCATGCGGCACCCACCGGCTTTCCCGAGCTTGGAACTACGGTCTGAGCATGCTATTTTTTTCCGACACAATGATCGTGTTCGGTCGGATCTTGCATGTGCCGTATCTGTCAAAGATGGTGGGCGTCACTTATCTCGCCAGCCTGGCGCTGATTGCAGTGGCGATCCTGCGTTGCGGGTGCGCACCACGCCCCTCCGCCCGTTTGCGTCAGCTTCGCGCAACGCCGTATGTCGTGTTTATGGGCGGTACCATCATATTGCTGCTCTTTCTGGGCGCGGCAGCGTTCTATCCCGGCAAGGTGAGATACAATCCCTGCATGCGTATGCTGAGTGCGCTCGGGCGTACGCGCCTCAACGGTGTCGACTATCCGGCCTGTCACTATCTGTTCACCGCCGGTATGGCACTCAGCGCCTGGGCGGTTTTCCGCTTCTCTCCCGCGCTGGCCTGTTTCGTCAAGGGCGCGCGCAAAAAAGCCGGCTTGCTCTGGGGTTGTGCGCTCACCTCGGCCGGTCTGCTGACGATCGCCTTCATTCCCGAAAATGTGAACGGGTTCTACCACAACGTCGGCTGTTTCGCCGCAGCGGGAGGTGGCGTGCCAGCACTGATTTTGCTGACCGTCCGCCAGTCCCGTCCATGCGTCAGCACTACGGTCCGCTGGAGCTGGCTGATCTGGGGTTGTGTCTTGGTGGCGGTTTTCGAGGCGTTTCTATTGGCGCACCGCTTCAAGTTGCTGCCTTTCGCGCCGTATGTGCCGACCTGCCAGAAATTGACGATCCTGACCTTTATCGCGTTTCTGGGATTTTATGCCATGACGCTCCACCGTCTGCTGCGCAGGAGGGAGCGATAGTAACCAACAGTTGCCCGAAGCTGGAGTACCCAGTATACTGCGGCTGTTCCGTGAAGGTTGGAACGGTGAATAACGATTTTGATACCGTAAACACATGAAAATCGCTGTCCTTAGACTTAGCGCGTTGGGCGACTTGGCGCTGGCCTTGCCGTTCATTCGAGCACTGACAATCAAGCCGGTGGTACTGACCATGCCCCTCGGCCAAGCGTTGTATCAGGATGAGTTCGAGAGCTTCGTTGTCCTGCGCGACAAGCGGCTGCGCTCGATGGGACGCTTTGTGCGCGATATGCGCCGTCAGCGGCTCGACCTCTTGATCGACCTGCAGAGTAATGACCGCAGTCGCTTCCTGACGCGTCTCTCGGGAGCGCACCAGATCGCCGAGCGTCGCTTCAAGGCGCATGTGCTCTCCGCACAGGAAGCCTGGCGCGCGATCATGGAGCCCACCGGGCTGTTAGGTCCGCTCGATCTGACCTTCACGGCCAAGCCGCGCGACTACATCGTGCTCAATGCGGGCAGCTCGTCCAACTGGCTCTCGAAGCGTCTGCCCGACGCCAAGTGGCGTGAGATCAGCGCCGTGCTGCATGAACGTTTCGGCCTGCCGTTTGTGCTGACCGGCGCACCCGACGAGCGTGAATATGTCACACACCTCGCGGGACAACTCGTCGGACACTGCGAAAACCGCGCGGGACAAACCTCCATCCAACAGCTCAAACACCTGCTCGCCGGCGCATTCCTGACGGTGTCCACTGACTCTGCGGCAATGCAGATCGCCGCCGTGATGAAGACCCCGACAATCGGCCTCTTCGGTGCCACCAACTGGGTGCGCTCCGCGCCCTTCGGCCCTTGGTCGCGTACGGTCTTCGACACTGTCTACTACCCGGACGGCCAACCCCCGGCCGAAAATGTGCGCGAGTGCCGACGCTTCTACGACCACCTCGACATCCGGCCCGCGCTCGATGAACTGGCCCCCTATTTAACCTAGTCCGTCCAACGCCGCCGCGAGTTGCGCACGAACCACCTTCGCCGCAAAGCAGCTTTCGTAGAGGTCGCGTGCGGCTTGGTTGCGCGCGGCGAGCCGTGCCGGCTCCGACGCCCACGCCGCCACCGCGTCGGCTAAGGCGTGCGCGTCACCGGGCGGCACCCAGGCCATCGCCTCACTCTGCCGCGCCGCCGCCGGATATGCCTCCGACACGCGCGTCACCACAGGCCGTCCCGATGCCAGCGCCTGAAATACTTTGTTGGGGATCACGCGTCCAGCCTTCTGCGTCTCGCCAAAAATACCGAGCAGAATGTCGGCACGGTGGATGCGTTCCGGCAACACGGTGTACGGAATGCGCACTTCAAATACGACGTTCGGCAACGTATCGGCTGCCTGCTGACACGCCGGTTTTGCCGGGCCATCGCCCAGCAGGCACCAGCGGACAGGCGGTCCTTGGTAAATGCGCGCGGCCTCGATGATCGTATGCGCACCGTGCAACGGAATGAAACTGCCATAAAAAAGCACATCGATCGGCGCACCCGGCGCATGCTCTGGCGCGGGCCGGAAAAGTGTCTCATCCGCACCGACGTAAACTAAGTGGAGCTTCTCGCGCGGGACCTCCAGCGTCTCTGCGAAATACGCGACGTGGCTCGCGGTATCGGCAAGCACTCGGTCGGCCTTGGCGAAACAGGCGCGCTCCCACGCCAGCAAACGCTTCGCGCCGCTGTCGCTCTCCTTGAACTTGAAACGCTCCCACACCTGCTTGTCGTACGCGCTGATCAGTGGATCAAACACCAGCGGCACACAACCCTTGCGGTCGCACCAGCGGCGTGCGGCCGACACGTCGCGCTGACGGAAACACGGCACCCACACGACGTCGGGCCGAGGCAGACGGCGCAACGCGGCCTCGATGTCACCCAGAGACGAAACCCTCGGAGAAAAGTCCGCGATTTCCCAGCCAAGCGTCCGCAAGTGTTGACGCAGCACGCCGTTCCGCGAGTACTCAGGATCCGACCGCCCCCACCACAGCATCTTTTTTTCGGTGTTAGGCATAGCGCAAACTCAACGTTGCCCGGCGGCTTTTCGCAGTTTCTCGTACGCTTCGAAATAGCGCCGCCCGAATGTGATCAACGCCTCGCGGTTGAAATGTACGTTATCGTTGTTCGCGCCGAGTCCCTCCGAAGAGACACGCGCGCTGTTCGGCACTGCTTGGACCGCCTGTGGCAGCATCGCGTTGAAGCCGGCATAGGCGTCGCGATAACGTCCCAACTCACCCACCAGTACCGGCACGTCAGGCGCGTTCAAGTCGCTGCGCAACTGCGCGATCATTGCGCTGAAACGCACCGGATATGTCGCGGTCTTGGCCGCCGAACTATCTCCCTCGCCCTGATGCCACAGAATCGCCCGCAATCGTCCGTTCTGCATGGCCGCGCGCATACGGGCCACAGCGTTGGTGTAAAGCGCCGATCCCGGACGCCACTGATCCAGCGTCGTGCCGCCAAATGCGCACGGCACGAGCCCTACGACGGCCTGCGGTTCCGCCGCAACGACACAGCGCGCGAACTCAGAGCAGAGACCCACGCCCGCGATTTTAGGCTTGTCGAAATGTACGGGGTCCATAGCAGGCACCCAGGCATTATTTTTGTCGAGCATCAGGATGCGCGGATGCGGCACTTGATCGGCGGCTTCGACCTTGCCGCGCCCCGCCATGTTGGACTGGCCGATCAGCAGAAAGAGTTGCAGGTCGGTCGGCTCTTTCCCAAACAGCACGAATCCGGGCAGGAACAGGCCCAAAAGCACAAAACGAATGACACGCGTAGCAAGCATCTTGTCCTCCCGTTTTAAACACGTCCTTCACATGGATGAATGGTCGTCCTATGGTAGCACGAGGCTTTGCCGCACTCAATGAAGAACGCTGGACATGAAGGACGTCATCAAACATTCGGCCTTGAATTTTGGACTGGACTCTGTACTTCTGCACCTCTGTCATTAAAGTAAGAACGATACTTGTCACAAACCCACAGGAGAGACTTTCTTTCACGATAAACCCTTTTGCATTGTATGTAGACTATTGATACGCTACATTCCACCCATGACAACCTCCGACGTGATCGCCAGAGTTGATCGGCTTAAGGTTGCGCTTCAAAAGCTCACCGATCAACAGCTGCGTTTTATTGAAAGCTTAGTGGTCCAATTTCAGCGGCCTTTTGTTAAGATTAACCGAGATCTAGCGTCGGACCTCATTGATGACCGAACGCTGTGTGACTTTGGGGACGTTCTTCGGATACATCACTGCTTGTCCAAGGAGGCCTTGTCCAAAGATCGTTTTGAATATGCGCTTGAGCAGACGCTAAATCTTTGCGGGATTCCTGCGGTGTTAGCCCCTTCGCGTACTAATCGTGGCCATGATATCACGATACGAGGAGTGCGATGTTCGCTCAAGACACAGGCTAACAAATCCATCAAAGAGCATGATATCCACATTTTGTGGGCGACTTGCTATCGCGAAAAAGACAAAGCAGGACACCCGGCCCGGTTATTGTCGTGTCTATGACGTGAAGGATAGGTTGAAGTTTGAACTCTACTTCGATGCAGGTGCGGAACGTAAACTCCAAGTCCGGCATCTACGAAAAGACTTATGTACGGTCCATGCTCAATGGGAGTTTGCGTCTGAATAGAGGGACAACAGACAACCGACTCGCGCAATCCGATCCATGGCCAGTTTCACGTATTCGGGATTAAGCTCAATTCCACAGCATTCTCGCCCATATTCGCGGCACACGAGTCCCACTGTGCCCGAGCCAAGAAATGGATCTAGAACCATAGAGCCGATTTTCGAAGCTGCCAACAAACATATCCTGACGAGTTCCGGAGGAAACACAGCAAAATGCGCACCGTGGAATCCATTGGTATTAATGTTCCAGACTGTACGTCGATTTTTGGGCTTCTTACCGCCCACTGATGGCTCGCGAATCGCTTCAAAGTTATAGTAGTACGATTCTGTCTTGCTCATCAGAAACAAATACTCATGAGCCCTCGTGGGGCGGTCTTTTACAGACTCCGGCTGGCAGTTGGGCTTGTTCCAAACAATATCGGAGCGCAGATACCACCCATCTTTCTGCAAAGCGAGCGCCAACCTCCAAGGAACTCCAATGATATCTTTCGGCTTAAGCCCTTTCGGGGTCGGTGGTCGATAGCTCATTGCACGTCCCGCATTTTTTTTGTCCGGAGCACGCCAGCGACGATCACCACTTGTGTATGAATCACCTATATTCAGCCACAAAGTGCCGTCATCTCTGAGAGTACGTTTAACCTCTCGGAAGATTAGAACTAGATTCGCAATATAGTCGTTCACATCGTTTTCGGCACCGATTTGCCCTTCGATGCCGTAATCCCGGAGCCCCCAGTACGGTGGACTTGTTATGCAACATTGAAAAGTGGCATCCGGCACAGCCTGCAATGCATGTCGCGCGTCTCCTTGGATGATCCTGATATCGTCTTCACGATAAATCTCGCGAGCAACCGCATTATTACCGTCTGCGGTAGCGGGGTAGAAAGTCGCCTCATCCACAGTCGCCGACATACCGATATCCTCCAGTACGTCCGCCCCATCTCCTTGCAAAAGCGCCTCGACACTGACGTTTAAAACGTGTGCCAAGCGAGGAAGCATCTGCGTTGGGGGGTGCTTTGTTTCCCCTTCGTAGTAGGCAATCACTCGTCTTGACACACCAATTCGTGTTGCCAAGTCTTGTTGCGTAAAGCCAACACTCTTGCGCAGTCGCGCCAACCGTTTTCCGAATCCTGCAACTTCTGGTGCCTGTTGCTTGCTCATTGCTGTCGTCCTTTGAGGCGGTGGTGAGAGGTTTATTCTATGCGTGTACGATAATCGTACACCATGCTTGTGCGCCGTTCAAGCCCTAACAGACTGTTCCGATAATTTTCAATTAGGCCGGACAGACATATTTCCGGTTCATTGGTCGTACTGAGGCTTCGGGTTTCATCATTACATCATTACACCCAAACTTCTCCCTTCCCTCATCCCTTTCGCATCCGGTATACTCCGAACACATGACTCCTGAACCCATCCGTCATCTTTTGATCGTCGCGGGTGACGGCACCTACCCCGCTTGTATTGCCGTCGGCGCGCGCAAAGCCGGTGTCCAGCGCATCACCATGCTGGCTCTGCGCGGCTCGACCGCCCGCGCCACCGCCGCGTTGGCGGACACCTGTGTCTGGTTCGGCGTAGGCGAGGTCCAGCGTATCTTCGAATGGGGCGCGAGCATGAATTTCTCCCACGGTATCATGGCCGGCGGCATCACTCCGATCGCTCTCTTCCGTACACGCTTTGACGCGCTCGCGCGTGCTTGGCTCAAGGAATTGTCCGTTAAAAACGCGCATACGATCTTCGGGCGGATCGCCGTCGAGATGGAGCGCATCGGCATCCGTATGCTGCCGGCCTCCTGCTACATGGACGAGCACATTCCCGGCGTGGGTGTGCTCACCCGCCGCGCACCGGACGAGCGCGAGGCGAGTGACATCGCCTTCGGACATCGGGTCGCGTGCGACATCTGCGGCATGGACATCGGCCAGACGTTGCTCGTGAAGGACGGTATGGTGCTGGCCGTCGAGGCATTCGAGGGCACCGACCGTGCAATCCGCCGCGGCGGCAAGTTGGGCGGACGCGGCACCGTGGTGGTCAAGGTCGCCAAGAATGGCCACGACATGCGTTTTGACATTCCCGTGATCGGCGCGAAGACCATCCCCGTGTTGCGCCGCGCCGGTGTTTCGGCGCTCGCCTATCAGGCCGGCCGCTTGGTATTGCTCGACCGCCCGGCTGTGATCGCCGCCGCCGACCGCATGAACATCGCGATCGTCGGCCTCGATTCCGGCCTGCCGCCCGCACCGCTCAGGCCCGTATGAACACCCCTCTGAAAATCATGATCTGCGCCGGTGAGGTGAGCGGCGACATGCACGCCGCCGCCCTGATGCGCGCCCTGCGGGCCGCCGTGGAACGACCGCTCGTTTTTCGCGGCTTCGGTGGCGATGCCATGCGCGCCGAAGGGGCCGAGCTGTTTTATCACACCGACCGCATCGCGATCATCGGCATCACCCCTGTGCTGCGCAACCTGCCGTTCCTGCTGGGCATGATCAGACACATGAAGCGCGAGATCCGCGTCTGGCAGCCCGACATCGTGCTCACGGTGGACTATCCCGGCATGAACCTGCGCCTCGCCCGTTTCGCACGCGAACGCGGCATCAAAGCGATTCACTACATCTGTCCGCAGGTTTGGGCCTGGCGTCGCGGCCGCATCCCGAAACTCGCGCGCATACTCGATCTGCTGCTCTGCATCCTGCCCTTTGAGCCCGCGCTCTTCAAGCAGACATCGCTCGACGCGCGCTTCACGGGGCATCCGCTGGTCGATCGCGCCGTCGAAACACGTGCCGCGCCTCCCGTTGCGCTCCCTTGGAACGGCACGCACCGCGTCGCGCTGTTGCCGGGCAGCCGTGCTGGTGAGATCACGCGCATCCTGCCGCGCCTGCTGGCTGCCGCTGCCCTGCTCGAAGAGCGTTTGGAAGGCGATTGCTCATTCATCATTCCCGCCCCCACCCCGGCCATGCGCAAACTCGGTGAGGCCGTCGCCGCCCGCGCCCGCCCCCGGCCCGCGCGCCTCACCTTTGTCGACGGCCAAGCGCGCCACGTGATGCTCCAAGCGCACGCCGCGGCGGTCGCCTCGGGTACCGCCACGCTGGAGGCCTGCTTGATGCGCTGTCCCACCGTGCTGGTCTACGCGGCCAGCCGCGTAACCTACTGGGCCGCACGCTGGTTCATCAAGGGCGTGAAGCATCTGGGACTCGCCAACATCATTGCTGGCCGCGAGGTGATGCCGGAACTCCTGCAGGATGCCTTCACGCCGCAACGCCTCGCCGACCAACTCCAGCGCTATCTGACAGACGCCGACGCACGCGCGCAGACCTTGACCGCGCTCGATGAGACGAACGCCCTGCTGGGCACCGGCGACGCCTCAGCACGCGCCGCCGATGCGATCGTCAGCGCGGTAGCCGGTCAGTGACAGGGGTGTGCGTGACCTGGAGCGCTCAACGCTCAAGTTCTGCGGGCGGCGTTTACGTCGCCACCACGGGCAAGATGCCCGTGCCACACCGCCCACACCCGCAATCCCGTGTGCGCCTCACGGCCAGACAACGCGGTAGAAGCGTCCCGCATGCGCCGGAGACTCCGGATCGCGGACCTGCAACGTGCCGGCGGCGTTAAGCTCGGCGTTAGTGACCGAGGACCAATCGCTGGACGTCAGATTGGTGGTCGCCTGCACATGCACCGGGATCAGCGCCGTGCCAGTCAGCGTGAAGCCAAAAATCCCGCCCTGAAAACCGAAGCCAACACCGGGAACCGGCGCGGGATTCCACAGCAAGGCCGGTCGGCCGCCAAAGCTGGCGGACCAGTTTGACCTTCCCGGCAGATAGTAGACGGTCGCCGCCGAGCCCGCCAGTGCGTTGGGGGCGGCGGATGGCGCGTTGCCCGCGAAAAAGAGTCGTTGCAGGGCACTGGCGTCGGCGAAAGCGCCAGTTTCAAGTGCCGTGATCGATGCAGGCAGAGTCACGGAAACAACCGGCGTACCGGCAAAGGCGTTCGCAGCGATACCCGCAACCGGTTGGCCTGCCCACTCCGACGGAATATCCAGCCGCTCGGAACTGCCGTTGTAACTGATCAACGTGACGCCTCCGCCGGATTCGAACCGGTAATTGAAACGCGGCAGAACATTCAGGGTAAATGGCGGCGAAAGCGTGTGGGATGTCGCGTTGATGTCCTCCACGACCGACGCCAGCGTGTAGCTGCCGACCTCCAGAGGAGCCGTCATAGCCGTGAAGTGTACGGGCTGGCCCTCCAGTTCCGGGTTCGTGACCTCCTGTAGCCAGAGGGTGTCGATCCAGACCCCGCCGCTAGGGAAGTAACTGCCGCCCGAAAATGCGTATTCCAGCCGCAGATAGATCGGCTGCCCAGCGTAGGCACCGAGCGGAATGACTTGCTCGACCCAGCCTGAAGAGCCGCCCGCACTCCAGATCTCCGTGAAGGTCGAGCGATCCGTCGAGACCAGCACGCGGAAAATGTCGTCCGCGAGCTTACGCTTCCAGCGCATCAGCAGTCGCGTACCAGTGCCGGGAGTGATTGTCGTATAGGTGGTCAGGCGGGATTTCGCAAAAGTAGCCGGCGATTTGTAGAAGCAGTGATCCACGCCGGCATCAGTGCTGACGACCCAGTCGCTACCAGACGACGTAGACGTCGCTTCAAAGACCGAGAAGTCGGCACAGTCATCAAGCAGCGTCCGTTGTTCGGAATACCGACATGCGGTGAGCGTCGTATCCTCGATGAACGGCAGCCAACGCAACCAAGTGCCGGAGGTGACGCTGAGGTCGTCAAGCCAGACGCCGCCGCCAGGATAGAACGATCCGTTTGTCAGCTCGAATCTGATGCGGATCTCCTGGCCGGCAAACGTGCCTAGATCGACCGTGTAGGGCTGCCAGTTCATCGGATAATTGTTGCTCCGCTCGAAGAGGGCTGTGTAGCTTTCTCCGCCGTCGCTGGAGACGGCGACCCGGAAAGCCGACGAGCCCAGCCTGTGCTGCATCCAGAAGGAGAGCGCGCTTGAGGCATCGGGGACAAAGATGTCGGTGAGCGTCAGAGAGCTGTAGCCGGTCGGCCCGGTGAACCAGCACGCGCCGGAGCGGCCGTTCTGGTTGATCTGCCAGCCGCTTGACACGGTATGGTCCAGCATTTCGGCGGCGGAACTCCATTCGCCGCTATGCGACGTCAATCGATGGATCCGAATGTGCTCCGCCTCTTGTTCACGGCGGGCCGGCAGCCGCCACTCGAGAGTCATGGGTTCACCGGCTACCGCCTGTACCGTCGCTTCAGTCGGGAACGCCATCAGCATAGGCTTGAGCGAGGTGCAGCCGTATTCAATCGCCCTGCCATTCACATTGTCGGCGGACCACCAGCCGTCGTTTGAACCGCCCCAGCCATAGTTGATGTGGTACGACATCGTTCCGGCGTCGTCCAACAATCCGTCCGCCACGATCGCGTGGCCGGGAATCGCGACGACGCACGGGTAGCCCGCGCGCAGACTGTCGTTAAGACCCGGCAGCAGTGCAGCCTGTGACCCAGCGTAACCGATAGGCTCATAAAAGAGATGCGTGTTGAGGCGATTACCCAGCGTCAGAATACTTGCGCTGGTGCCACCGTTCTCATAATTGGCCTCGGCCGCGACACCCATGCGGTACATGAGGTCGGCGACCTCGGCATCCCCCGGCTGGGAGTCGGCCCAAGGGTCGTAGGCGGTCTGCATAGCCGCCCAGCCGAACGGCGTGCTGAAGTCGGCGGTGTGCGTACCGGTGATCGAACCACTGTTGTCGGTATAACTGTGCGAGCCCTGTCCGTAGAGCGGCCAGCGATGGTAATAGAGCACTTGGGCGTAGGCGGCGGGCGTACAGCCGGTCGGTACGCGGTAGCCGTAATACTCACTTCCGCCGGGGTCGTCAGGGCACAACAGATTGTACGGATTGCACTGGTTCCAAGTAGTCGTCAGGAAGGGACCGTATTGCTCAATGCTCAAAGGTCCGCGGCTCGCGGCACGCTGATAGGAGAGGTCCGGCGCGGCCGCGACGTCCATTCCGCGCAGCGCTTGCAGCGCCTTTTCTGCATGGGTCAGCAGAGCGACGCGGAAGGCGTTATCGGGCAGGTCGGCCAGATTGACGCTTGACGACGCGCTGAAGGCGACGGTAAGCGGCAACCGGTCATCGCTGTTGAGCACGGCATAGCCGACCGGCGAGAACGCCACGACGTACACGCTGTAGGCATCGCCGTTTTCCGGAAATCGAACGGTTGACGCGATGGTGCGTCCCGCCAGACTGCCCATCACCGGATGGCCGTCCATCCAGATGGACAACCTGTCGAGCGCTTCGCGTTCGGTCAAAGGAGCACCCGATGCCGCAAGCGCAAAACCCACCATCGCGCATGCCATCCTGAGCGCATCACCGAGAAGAGCGTGTAAGATCGTTTTTTTCATCTTCGCCATCCGCGTTTAATTTTATCACACGATACGCCAGAGCCATCCGTGCATTCGTAAACATGGTATCACGGTCCGCAGCTCTGATCAATAAAGAGCATGAAACAAAGAGCATGAAACGTGCCTTTTTCACCACGTCTTACAGCCTCATAGCCTTACAGCCCATCGCGGGCTCTGCCCGCGATTACGTTTGTCAGCCGCGTGCTTTTGTGTCACACTGTCTGGCAACAACCGAGTGACGGTTTACATCTTTGGAGGAATACTCAAATGAAGCACGTGAGAATGATGGTGGCGGCTCTGGCCGCAGGGTCTGCGGCGACAGTGATGGCGGGATTGTATGGCGACACGCCTGACGCATCGCATGCGTGGGCGGTGCATGACATGAATCGCCCGGTCCCTAAGAAGATTACGGCGGAGCCAGGCCAGCCGCCGTCGGATGCGATTGTCCTTTTTGATGGAACCTCGCTGGACAACTGGGAAAGCACCAAGGGCGAGCCGACCAAATGGCGCCTGGTGGACGGCGCGCTTGAATCGGTCAAAGGCGCGGGCTATATCCGCACCAAGCAGTCGTTCGGCGATTGCCAGTTGCACATCGAGTGGGCGGCACCCATCCGAGTCGAAGGACAGGGCCAAGGCCGCGGCAACAGCGGCGTCTTCCTGATGGGCAACTATGAGATTCAGGTGCTGGATTCCTATGAGACCGAGGTCCTGCCTGATGGCAGTAACAAGAATCCCAACTATGCCGACGGCCAGGCCGGGTCGGTCTATGCCGAAAATCCGCCGATGGTGAATGCCAGCCGCAAGCCGGGCGAGTGGCAGACTTATGACATCGTGTTTCACCAGCCGGTCTGGGAGGGTGAGAAGCTGAAGTGGCCGGGATCGGTCACCGTCTTCCACAACGGCGTACTGGTACAGGACCACTGGGAGATGGAGGGGCTGACCACGCATTGCCGCCGCCGCCCGCTGGCGCCGCACGCGAACAAGCTGCCGCTGCAACTTCAGGACCACGGTAATCCGGTGCGTTTCCGCAACATCTGGCTGCGCGAGATCCCCTCCCGCTATGCCAACACCACGCACGGCGGACCGGCCGCCAACGAGGCGGACGTGATGGCGCTGCGGCGCGAGACGGCCGCCAAGTTGTACGCGAAGGCCAACCCCGCCGATCCCAACAAGGCGGCGGCGCTCCACCGTTTGCTGGAGGTTGTCTCCTATGAAAAGACGGAGCCCCGCATCAACGAGATCAAGACGATCGCGAATGCCTATCTCGCCGAACTGGGCGGCATGGACAAGCAGAAGTTGGAAGGCCGCAAAGGCGAGATCATCGGTCTGCGCAACGCCTTCAACGTCCTGATCCGTAACAAGGTTCTGCCGGAAGAGTGCACGCTGCGCGCCGGATTGCAGAAGATCATCAACGAGCAGGGCTTCGAGAAGAAACGGTAAGCCCATCACCGTGAATGAACGGGGGCAACGCCCAACGTTCAGGTTGCGGACGCGACATGACCAACAGCCTTGAAGACTATCTGGAGACCATCTACCTGCTGGCGCAGGCGAACGGCAGCGCCCGCGTACGCGATGTGGCGCAGGCGCTGCACGTCAAGATGCCTTCAGTCATCAAGGCCGTGCTTGAACTCAAGAAGCGTGGTTATGTCACCCAGGAGCCGTATGGCGCCGTAGATCTCACCGAGGCCGGCACGCACGCCGCCAGTGAGATTCTCGGCCGCCATACGCTGCTCAAGGAGTTCCTGATGCTGCTCAAGGTCTCCGACGAAACGGCGGAGAAGGATGCCTGCGCGATGGAGCATTTCCTCAGCCCGGAGACCTTGGCCTGTATCGCTGATTTCGTCAAAGCGCACACGCGCAAAAAGAGAGTCGGCCGGCGTGTGGCGCTTTGAGTCGGTTCAGTCCAGCGTGTGGACCAACAGGCCCGAGCGCAGCTTAGGCTCAAACCAAGTACTCTTGGGCGGCATGATCTTGCCCGCATCCGCGACATCCATCATCTGAGCGACGGTCACGGGGCACATCGAAAAGGCCACCGCGTCGCGTCCGCCGTCCACGCGGCGAATCAGCTCAGCAGCGCCGCGAATGCCGCCGACAAATGAAATGCGCATGCTAGTGCGCGGATCATCGATACCCAGCACCGGTGCAAGCAGGCGGTCCTGCAACACGCTGACATCAAGGCGGCTCACCGGGTCATCAGCCACGACCCCATCCCACGTAAGCGCATACCAGCGACCAGCGAGATACATGCGTACTTCGCGCGGACCGGTCGGATCAGCACCGTCAGCCGGAGCGGTAGTAAAGATTTTGGAGACCTGCGCCAGAAAAGCTTCGGGCGCGAGACCGTTGAGGTCCGCCACGCAGCGATTGTAGGGCAGGATACGCAACTGGGTCCCCGGAAAGAGCACGGCGAGAAACCAGTTGTACTCCTCGCGCCCGGTGTGAGCCGGATTCGCGGCACGGCGCTGCTGGCCGGCGCGAAAGGCGGCGGCCGCGCGATGGTGACCGTCCGCCACGTAAGCCAGCGGAACCCCGGCGAACGCCTCGACCCACGGAGCGGCATCCTCCTCGACACGCCAGACCGTATGGCGTACGCCGTCCGGCGCGGTGAAGTCATAAAGCGGTGTCGTTTGCTGAGTAGCGGCGACCAGCGCATCGAGCACAGGGGTGTCGCGGTAGGTCAGGAAAACCGGTCCTGAATTGGCATTCAATTCGAGGCAGTGGCGCGTGCGGTCATCCTCCTTATCCTTACGGGTCTTCTCATGTTTGCGAATGATGTCGCAAGCGTAATCATCAATGTGACAACAAGCGACCACACCGGTCTGACTGTGATCGCCCATGATCTGACGGTAGACATAGAGCCGCTCGTCGGCCTCGCGCAACAGCACGCCGCGCGACTGGAGGTCGCGGAAGGCCTTGACACCCTGCGCGTACACGGCGTCGTCATGGATATCCACGCTGTCCGGCAAGTCAATCTCGGGGCGCGAGACATGCAGGAAGCTGTCAGGATTATCGGTGGCCAGAGCACGCGCCTCAGCGGTGTCAACCACATCGTAGGGCACGGCCGCGACCGAGGCGGCTTTTTCGGGGGCGGGACGCAAGGCGGCAAACGGTTTGATCTGCATGGCTCTCTCCTGAAACAAAAGAAGACGGCGGGCCTTGGCTTGCCCGCCGCGCACACGACAGCGCCTCAGGCACTGCCGGACGATAAGAAGCAACGGTTTAGAAACACGCGTTGATGATCGGGCAGAAGGGTACGCGGCCGCTGCGGATGATGTTGACCAATCCGATCTGATAGCCGTGCATATCCTCCACGCGATTGATCAACCCGATCTGAAAACCCACCGCATAATCAGCGAGGTTCACCAGGCCAGCCTGAAATCCGTAAAGGCTCTGCGCCTCATTCCAGAGCCCCGTCTGCAGGCCCAGCGCGTCACCCAAGCTGGTGGAGTTGTAGCAACCGACCTGCCAGCCCGCGAGGATGTCCTCGACATCGTTACGGAACAGGTTAATCTGGATACCGTTGTAGTACTTGGAACGACCGATAAAACCGAGGTCGATACCCGTCACCTGCTCGCACTCGCCAGAAGGGAGATTCAAGCGAAGCCCAACGACATCGATATCCTCCACGCCGTTGAAAGCGAACCAGACCGGCCAACGCACCTTTTCAGCGGCACTGGCGCCAGACACAATCAACCCCGCCATCAGCAAACCAAACAGTACTTTTTTCATGATCACCTCGTGTCACATGTGAAAACGGCACTACGGCCACCCCGGAAATCGAGAAGAGAACCGTAATTGATGCCCCAACTATACCCGATTCCCGCCGCTATGGCAAACAGGAGAATGCGGTTTTTTGCAAAAATAGTTTCGGAACTTCTCCCCAGCCCGCACCTGTGCTTTAATACACCTCGTCATGAATGCAGAGCATGCTTCGCATAGCGGCGGGAAACCGCCTTGGATCAGAGTCTCGATCGGACAGAACGATACCTTTAACGCCACCAAAAACCGGTTGCGCACCTACGGGCTCCACACCGTCTGTGAAGAGGCTTTCTGCCCGAACCTCGGCCGCTGTTGGAAGCACGGACGCGCGACGATCATGCTGCTCGGCGACCGTTGCACGCGAGGATGCCGCTTCTGCAATGTGGACAAACAGCGCGTGCTGCCGCCCGATCCCGATGAGCCCGCGAACGTCGCCGCCGCCGTCAAGGAGACCGGACTCAAAGAGGTGGTCCTCACGTCAGTCACGCGCGATGACCTGCCGGACGGCGGCGCGGCACACTGGGCGCAAACCATCGAGGCGGTCCGTGCCGCCGTGCCCGGTATCCTGATCGAGGTGCTGGTGCCGGATTTCAACGGCAATCCCGACGATGTCGCGACGGTCATACGCGCCCGACCCGACATCTTCGGACACAATCTGGAGACCGTGCCGCGCCTCTATCCGCAGGCGCGGCCGCAAGCCAATTACGCGCAGTCGCTCGCCGTTTTGCGACAAGCGGCCGATGCCGACATGATCACTAAAACCAGCCTGATGCTGGGGCTTGGTGAAACTTTCGCCGAGATCGAACAGACGCTGCGCGATGCCCGCGATGCCGGATGCGACATCTTCTACGCCGGACAGTACCTCCAGCCCAGTCCGCGCCACCTGCCGGTCGAACGCTATGTGGAGCCCGCTGAGTTCGACCGGTTGCGCGAGACGGCCCTTGCGCTCGGATTCGGCTATGTGGCCAGCGCGCCGCTTGTCAGAAGTTCCCACCACGAGGATGGCCAAACCGAGTTCGTCCGCAGCCGGGCGGGCGGACGAGCGGATTTGTGATTGGTGATTTTAGATTTGTGATTGGCGCTTCGCGAGCCCGATCATAGGTCGGGAGGGCGAGTGTCCCCACGAGCCGCCTTCCGCTGTGCGGGATGGACTCAATCGCGCAGACGGATCTGGAAAAAGCCGCGCGGACCGGCGGGCAAAGAGGGATGGTGCAGATCGACATCTAGTCGTCCGCCGTTCAGTGACCACGCCTCCGGTGCGCACGGTTGCCAAATGACGAGGTCGTCGGAGAACCACAGTTCGACCGTGCCTTCCAGTCCCGATGCGTCGAGTTGCAGCGTCCCCTCTTCATCCATGCGCATAGCGGTAAAGATCGCGGCGTCCGGCAGGCCCGGCGTGCCGGACGCGACACGGCTGGGGCGCCAGTTGTCCGCGCTGCTCCAGAGCGGCTCCGGCACGGCGGCATCGACCACCACCAGCGAGCGGCCGGTGTTGTAGGTTTCCGGATACCAGACGTTTGAATAGGTGAAGGTCAGGATGTTGCTGCCGTGCGGATCGACCAACGCCAGCGTCTCGCCTTTGCGCGCCAGATTGCCGCTCTGCCACGCTTCAACTGCCATGCCGCCACCGTGACGTTCGGCAAAGGCCACAGGGTTTTTGGCGAGTACCAGACGCGCACCGGGCCCCAACGCGACCACCCCGAAGGTATGGCTGATACCGGACACGAACTGCACACCTTCGAGCGCCAGCGGGACGGCTCCGGCATTGCGCAATTCAAGCCAAGCGAAGTCGTCGTTTTTGTAGGGGCTACCCGCCTCAGGCGCATAAGGCGCATACATCAATTCGGAGACGTGCAGCGGCGCGTAGTAGTCGGCCGGACGCGCCACACTGAGAGCGACCTCGGCCAGTGCGCTCCACTCGCTGCCGTTGTAAGCACGGGCCAACACCGTCACTGCGCGGTCCACCGTTACGGTCGCACAATGGCTGTCGGCCAGTGCCGCCGGCGGCACGGTGGAGAGTGCGAGATCGAAGTAGAGGTCACTGCTCGTGGCATTGCACTGGTGCAACTCAACAGCCAGCACATTCTCGCCGGTGCGCAGCAGATGCGCAACATCCAGAGTTTTTTCGAAATAGGTGTTCTGAGCGGGCGAGCCGACTACAGCGGAGGCCCAGGTAGCGTACGACACCGCACCGGCGGGCATGTTGTCGCGCAGGATTTCCGTGCCGTTGAGCAAAATAATCGCGCCGTCATCGCGCAACAGTTCCAGCTTGAGTGCGGCAATGTTTTCGGTCGATGCCAGTGAGAAGGTGTGGCGGAAGTAGGTGGTCGTAACCTGCGTGCCTGAAACGCCGTTCACATAGCGCCGCGTGACGGTAGCGACGGAGTTGGCGGTGGCGCTGCCGGCGAAACCGAGCAGCGCGGGGCCCTGCGCCCATGCGGCGGCGTTGTACGTTCGATCGCGCCAAGTCAACGCACCTTGCGTAGCGGGCTCCACTCCCAGATCGTAATAGCGCCAGACCGCACCGCGTGCGACCAGGCTTTGCGGCGGAGTGGGCGTTTGCGCGACATCCACCACAATGGCCGCCGGATGGATGCTGCCGTCCGGCAGACGCGGATCGGTACCATCGGTCGTGTAATAGAAAGTGTTGGTCGTGCTGACCAGTAGCTGGTAGCCGGGCGGCACGGCGGCGCTGTTGGTGGAGAAGCGCGGTGCGGCAAGCGCGGGTAGCCAGCCGCGGGCGCGGAACTGCGCGGCCACGATGTCGCGCCGCTGCGTCAGATAGGTGTTGAGCACGCTGTTGCAAGCGGGCAGCCAAGTCGCGTCGCGCGTGCGGCCGCGCCCCCAACGGGCCGATTCGCCGATGATCGCCAAGTCGATCTCGTCCATGCGGCTTTGGAAAAGTGCTTGCGCACGTTCCGGCGTGAAAATGCCGTCCCCGTAGAGATGACGCTGAACGAGGTCGGCGAAGCGCAGTCGGTAGGCAGGATGCGCGCAGAGCTGGTGGTGCAGCGTGGCTGGATTGAAGAGATCCTGAGACAACAAGTTGGCACCAAGATGGGTCGTATCGGCAGTGACTCCGCCGTTAGCACCGAGCGAGTGTTCGGCATCGTGGCGCAGCCACTTGAAGCCGTCAGGTTGTACGCGGTTGTAAAGCGCGTACATGTTGTTGGGCTTGGTGCCGCTGCAGCCGATGGGCGCATCGGGGTCGCCGGTGTAGTAGGAGCACAGCATGTAGCAGATCAGGTTGTCCTCGTCGAGGTAGACCGGATAAGCGGGATTACGCGAACCGTCTGGGTTGAGCCCTTTGACGCGCATGTAGTTGTTGGCGTATGCGCCGGAGAACCCTTGGTTGACGGCGATCTCGTGGAAGGCGTAAAAGGCGTCGAAGGTGCCGTCGGACGCGGTTGTTGTATAACCGGGACTTGAGGTTTTGATGCAGTCCCAGTCCTCGCTGTCACCGCCCATATAGGTCGCCGCGAAATCAGCTTCGCCGCGTTCTTGGGTTTGGTAGAGACCCCAATACTGACCGTTGATGTAAAGGTGGTAGTAGCGGCTGCGCGTGTAGGGCATACCCATCTCGCGTTGGGCATCGCGTGAGAAGGTCTCGCGCACGAAGGTGTCGCGGTCGCTATTCTGAAACGCCCACGAATAGTTCTGCGAGGTGCGCAGATCGACCTTGTCGAAGACCGATGCCCCTTCGCTGT
>Ga0209719_1002142_pt1 | contig 21439 bp, 22 predicted proteins | sample AD_JPNAS2_MetaG_FD_184421 | JGI IMG/M metagenome (GOLD analysis project Ga0209719, IMG submission 184421) | Active sludge microbial communities of municipal wastewater-treating anaerobic digesters from Japan - AD_JPNAS2_MetaG (SPAdes) (version 2) | ecosystem: Engineered > Bioreactor > Anaerobic...
GCCGCCATCGAGGATTTTATCCGCCACCATAACGAGAACCCGAAACCTTTTGTTTGGACCAAGCGCGTCGATCAAATCCTAGAAAAAGTGGGTCACTGCAAAGCTAAGACTGTTACACCACACTAGAATGGCGCAGCCCCTGATGCCATCCAGCTCCGGGATGCGCAGGCTGGACCATGCCCGCCCCGTCCTGATGGCAGCACTGGCTTCTACCGAAGAAACAGCCCTCGATTTCCTCATATGTTCAATTGTAATCGCAAGGGAGAGGTTGAAACCGGGTTCGGAACGTCCCCCCTCTGCCTCCGTGACCACGGATTGCGCGGATTACACGGATACTGATCGGTGACATCCGAGTCATCCGTGGTTAGTGACTCATGGTCTTCGCTCCCGTCTGTGAGCCTTCGGGAAAGACAGAGTTTCATCCGCAGCCGAGCTCAGTCTCGAGCCAGCAGGCGCCCGATGCGAGCAAAGATGACGGACAAGTGTGTTTCCGCGACTGCAGGTGAGCACAGCCATTGTTCATTGTGCTCCCGGATAGCTTTCGCATTCTGGGCGAGCGCGGCTTCGAGCGTGGCCGTCCGATCATGTCCAAAGTTGGAGGGATCCACCCATACCGCGCCGCGCAGAATCCCCTCGGCGACGGTCGGATGCGCTCGATACACCGGCACGCACCCGGCACAAACCGCCTCCACGAACTTCTCGGTGAAGTAGTAGGGCTCATAACTGTTCTCAAGGCAGACCGCCACTTTGTAGCCAGCCAAAAGTTCACGCTTCTGCTCCTCTGGCCAGTCGCCGGGAATCTCGCCCCGATAGTTTGCTGGTGCAGCCGGGCGGGAGAGCCAACCAGCGCGGTAACACTGCCAGCCCGCGCGCCCGTAAAGATCAACCAGGGGGTGCGTCACGAAGCGGTTGCGATAGCTTTGGTCACCGTGCCGCCGCCAAGGAGGGCCGCGTGGTTGGAAACCACCGCGACCGCTTTGTCCTTGCGCTCGGCGCGGTGATTGACCGCCAGCGGGGCCCAGTGTGTCATGTGCGGCACGCGCCAGCGCGGATCGGGATGGTTGTGGCACAGAAACTCATGGGAGGCAAGGCGGGCGCGGATCGCCGGCCATGTGCCGCCCTCGATGCTGCGGAACATCACCTGTGGCTCGCAGCAAAACCAGGCCTTGCGGCGCGGAAAGGCAAACAACTCCTCCGACGGAGCCCACTGACACAGCAGGGCGTCCGCCTTTTCCGCCGGGAGATCAACGGAAAAGAAAGCCTCCTCAGTCTCCAGTTTCCCAAACCAAGGAGAGATCACCCGAACCTGAAGCTTCGTATTTGATTTCATGGCCGCACGGTATTAGAGACCCGCGAGACAACCACCACACCCGACATGCGCCTTCCCGTCGCCGGGAAGACATTAATATGAAGATGGCATTGCACTAATGCGTGTTTGTCGCAAGAGGCCGCTCCTTACCTGTCGCTTCCGTGCCGGGATGACTGCGCAAAGGCCGAGCGAACAACTTTTCTGCCACCACGGCGCACAAACTGCCAGGTGCCGCGCCCCAAAATGGAGAGCCAGTATCTCCAGCCTGACCAGCCGCTGGCCAATAAGCCCTTCACCACCCACAGCATCCGGTCGAAGTCAAGAGCGCACAAATAGTCCGCCAACTCGGCGGATCGGTTCTGGATAAACGGCTCGCGCATCGCGCGGAGTTCGCCCCGGCTCCAATTACCCGAGCGCTCCGCGAACAGACACGCCTTGATGCGGTCGCGATACATTGGTTGCGACATCCGCGCAACGGCCGTAGTGACACTGATGCTGCGCCGCCGAATCACGCATTCGACGGCCGGTGAATGGATGAAACACGTCAGCTTTGAAAGCTGCAAGTAGAGCAGCCAATCCTCGTGGCAGACGAGTTGTTCAGCAAACCCCCCTACAGCCAGGAGCAAAGCGCGGCGCACACAGACAGAAGGCAGAGGGAAATAGCACGCATGCAGTAACTCGGGACTGGCCGGCTGCGGCTCTGCCGACGGCCAGACAGATTCGTGCATGAAGCGCGTGCTGCCCAGGATCTGCCCGCGTCCGGCGAACAACCCCGCCTTGCCTCCGTTCTGGCGAAAGGCTGCCTTTGCCCGGGCCAGGTGCTCGGGAACCCACAGGTCATCGCTGTCCAGGAAAGCCACGAACTCGCCTTTGGCTTGGCGGATGGCGAGATTGCGGGCGCCGGCCGGCCCTTTGTTCTGCGACGGCTCAACCCGGATGCTGCAGAACCGCCCAGGAAACCAGCCAGCACACCCTTGGATGGCCTGCCAGGTGTTGTCGGTGGAGCCGTCGTCTACGACGATCACCTCGAAGTCCTGGAAGGTTTGCGCCCGGACGCTTTCCAGAGCTTGGCTGATAAAGGCGGCGCTATTATGCGCAGGAATAACGACGGAGAAGCAGGGCGCCGGGTCCCGCGATGACTCGACGGACTGCCGATCTGCCAAATCACCCGACGGGATCACGCTACGTCGAGTGGAAAAAGTGGTGATGGAAAGTCATCGTGAGTGCAGGAAACTTGAAGGGTGATTCGTTGCCCTGAATTCGCTACGACCAAAACGATCAACCCAGCAGCCTTTTCAAACGGTCCATAGTGAACCCAGTGAGGCGGTTCCAATTGTAGTTTTTACGAACAAATAGCGCCGCCTGGCCGGCAATCCGGGTCCGCCGCTGTTCATCCTGGAGCAGTTGAATTGCCGCGGAAGCAAAATCCCTGGGATCATCAGCCAACAGCAAGTGCTCTCCGCTTCGGTACGGAACTCCCTCCGCGCCTACATGAGTGGAAACCACCGGCACTTCCATGGCCATCGCTTCAAGGATTTTGAGGCGGGTGCCGCCGCCGACGCGCAAGGGAACGACAAATACCCAGGCGCGCTCGAACTCGGGCCGAATATCGTCCGGGTCGGAAACGCAGGAGACGGCATCACTCCGGATGCTCATGGCATCGAACACCGTTTGCGCCTTCCGTCCCGCCAGCACGAACCGGGACTGGGGGACCTGCTGCCTGACCAAAGGGAAGATGTCGGTAATGAAGTATCTCAGGGCATCAACATTTGGGCCGTAATCGAATGCGCCCGTGAACAGGAGCGTGGGCATCGGTGCGCGTTTCCACTTGGACGAAGGCCGGAAGTAAGCCGTATCTACCCCATTTCCCACGACGCAAATCTTGGCGGATGGCACCAGATCCAGTGCCAACTCCTTATCCACCTCGGAGCATGAGATCACAAGATCGCACGCGACGAAGGCGGCACGCTCGACCTTCCTCAGGCATTGCGATTGCACCCGCAACCAGTGTGCTCCCGCCCCTGCGGAGACCAATTGCTCCCGGCGACTGGACAAGTGATGCTCGATGTTATGAGTGTTGCATACCAGGCGGGGGGCTTTTCTGCCGCGCAGCAACTCGCGGACAAACGGGTAATTAGGGGCGTGCTCGAACCAGACGAAATCAAACTCGACTTCGTCTAAAAGCCGGCGCACTTGCGAACGAACACCGCAAAAATCCGCGTAATGGCAGAAGGCAGCCGCAGATATGGGATGAAAGAAGCGGGCGGCCAAAGAAAGCTCCAATCGTACTGCGGCTCTCAAAAACCGTCGTGACCATTTTAGTCCCGTCTGCACCCCTGAGCTGAAGGTGGTATCGCAAGACCAGAAGCTGAACGCGTACTCCAGAAGGCCACTCCATTGGTTCGGCCAGGGAAAGGCCAAGACGCGCAGCACCCGGAGCCAACTTGCCGTGCGTCCTCCTTTCGCGTGCCGGGTCTGGTCAAAGGCTCCGTTGGGTTGAATGATCCGGGAGCATTTCTCGCGCAACTCCACCGGCACCCCTTGGCTGCATCCCGGGCTCAGATGAACCAAAGTCAGTTCGCCAAAGCGCGCGAGGGCGCAGGCAAACTGATAAGACCGCGTGACGGCGCCCGACCCCGCAACGGTCAGCGGGCCGGACGCCAGCATAAGAATCCTTGGCTGACGACTGCTCATCTAAGATTCGCGGCGCCAGAAATCGGACGGGGCCTCCGTCGATCTGAGGTGATGGTTCTGAAACCACGGTGATAGAGAAGGCGGAGCCAACCGGGAGCCAGCCATCGGCAACAGTACCAGGCACACTCCGGCTGGACCCACAACTTGGGGCGCAGACGCAAAGCAAAACCCGCCATCACACGGCTAAGTCTTCGCGCGGCATAGACCTGATACTGCGCCTGAGTCCAGGCGGACTGAGCGAGCTGGTTGCCAAACAATTGCAGGGTGTCTGAGGCTTCAACGCCGGCCGCCTGATGGTAAAACTCACGGGCAAGAGTAAAGGCACGCTCACAAGCCGAAGACTCCATCCCGGCATGCATAAGGAAACAGTGAAGTTGTTCGCGCAATTCGATCGGCACAGGGTGCTGCAAGAATTCTTCGATAAGGCGAGCGGATATCCGCAACACGTTTCGTTGGCACCTGAAGCCTTCCGCACTCACCGAAGCAGCGTGGAGACGCACCTTGACCAAAGGCTCGGGCAGATTCGCGAAGCGTGTGAGAGGGAGTAGCCGAGCCCACAGGTCATAGTCCTCAGCGCCCGCCTCGAAGCCCTCCCGGTAGCCGCCAGCTTCCAAGAGGAGATCACGGCGATAGCAGGTAGTCGTATTCCACAACACGGGCAGGAGCCGCATGAAAAAGCGGATATCACGATCTTCCGTATAAATTGCCAACTCCGGGGTTTTTCTCACGTCGTGGTTGAGGATCTCAACACCGCTGCCCACCACGCCACATGCCGGGTGATCTCTTAGGAACTGAAGCTGCTTTTCGAATCGCTGCGGGTGGAACAAGTCGTCGGCATCGGCAATGGCGACGTAGCGCCCCCGGGACTCCTGTAACGCCCGGTTTCGGGTAAAAATCAATCCACGGTTAGTCTCGTTACGCAGAAATCTGATGCGCGCATCCCGTTTTGCGTAGGCATGGAGAATTGCTGCCGTTTCATCAGTGCTTCCATCGTCCACGACAATCAGCTCGAAGTCAGCGCAGGCTTGGCTCAGCAGGCTGTCCAGGGCAGGCCCGACAAAGTGGGCCGACATTGTAGGCGGCCATGCAAACACTCACCATGGGACTCAGTTGCATCTCAAGAGCGTGGTGCGGTGCCGGAGCTTCAAACTGGAGTTCGGCGCCCCGCCAGCCTCCTGACACGACGCAACAGAGCGGAGGCCCCCAACGCGATTCGCACGGTGTTGCTGGCCATTAATCCCTCGTACTTGTCTTTGAAATCAACCAATCCCTCGATTGTCTCATGCTGATGCTCCAACGCATCCACCACCTCGGGGTGGAGCACAGTCTTCTGGGCCTTTCGCCGTTCGCCCCGTAACAGTGCCGCATTTCGGACGTCGCTGCTCATCCCATGAACATTGTCATACACGCAAAGAATCTGATGAATGACCTGGTATGAGCATCCGGCCGTGAAGAACGCCCTTAGGAACAACTCATAATCCGCAGCCAATTTGTACTCCTCTCTGTATAAGCCAAGGTGTTGGAGCACGCTTCTTCGGTGAAAGACCGCCTGGTGGGCAATGTAGCCCAAAACAAGCACCTCTCGGGGGCTTCGGTTCAGGGCCCAGATCTCAGAGCCGTCTCGCTTGACCAGCTGAGCATCGAAGAAAATGAAGTCTTCTGAGAGCTCGCGTCTAAAAGCACCATCCAGCGTATCGGGGGAATACAGGCTGTCGCCGGCATTCAGGAAGAGGACATATTCACCCTCCGCCATGCGTATGCCCTTATTCATGGCGCTATAGACGCCTGAATCCTTTTCAGACACCCATTTGGTAATCCGTGCGGCGTGAGCGGTTATGACATCGCGGCTGCCATCACTGGAAAGCCCGTCAACCACGATACTTTCAAAGTCTTGGTTGGTCTGGGCAAACACACTCTGCAAAGTCCGTTCCAGGCCGGCTTTGTTGTTCAGGTTGACAGTTATTATGCTCAGGCGCATAAACCAGTGGGTTGGCGCCGGTTAACGATCATTGTTCTTGGCCCGCCAGCGGCGCAGAGATGGCCGGGACCATCGGGGCGCACGGGCGCTAAGGTGTGCCGTATCTCTTCGCCGCCCGGGCTGCGTCGATCACTTCCTGCAGCCGCGCGATGTGCCGCCGGATGTTGAAATTTGTCCGCATGTGTTCCCGTGCATTCTGACCCAGGGTGCGACAGAGCGGCTGATCTTTCACCAGCTTGCAGAGGTAATTCTTCATCCCGACAACGTCCCGCTCCTCGACCAGGAAGCCTGTCTTGCCGTGGACGACCTCGTCCACGATGCCGGCATGGCGAGTAGAAACGACCGGCAGACCGGCTGCTTGTGCTTCCAGAATGGCGACCGGCGTCCCCTCGACATCGCCCAGAGAGGTGGTCACGGAATGCTGGACGAAACAGCAGGCTTGTCCGTAAAGGGGCAGGGTTTGCGGGTGCCGCAGCGCCCCGGGGAAGGAAATACTCGAGTCAATCCCCCAGGTCTTGGCCAGGCTCATGCAAGCCTCGCGCAGTTCGCCGTCGCCGACCATGACCAGTTTCGCCTCCGGACATTCTTCCAACAAGAGCTTGAAGGCCATGATCGTAAGATAGGGAGCCTTAATATCCGTAAAACGTCCAACCGCGAGGATCGTGCTCCGGTAATCAGGCTGAATCTCATAAAAGTATTCCCGCGGACCATAGGGGTTATAGACAATCTTGTCTGGGCTCGCCCCCAGCCCGATAAGCGCCTGCGTCATAAAGTTAGAGACGCTGATAGTGCGGAAGGCATAGTCAAACATCTGCCGGTACTTTTCCCGGTAGCGCGCCAGGGTCGGTTCATTATGCGCGTCGAGGCCGTGAAAGTGAACAATCAATGGCAGGTTGAGAGCGCGGGCGTCTGCGCAGATGTTTGCGCCATTCCACCCGAAATGCGCCAGAATCAGGTCCACGTTGTGCGCTCGGAAAAAGCCGGCCAGGCAATCCCGCGTGGCGGTGTCGGAACGCTCATGCCGGGTGACCACTCTCCAATAAAGAAACTGCGGAAGAAGTGTCTTGAGTTTCTTGAGCAAGGGATGCTTCCCGTAAAAATAGCGTATTAGCCGGCCGTTGTAAGTGTATTCAGGATGATAATTGTACAGGACTACCTTGTTTCCCTGGAGGCCTTCGAGCTGAGCGCGAATAAAGGTCTCGCTGAGCTTGTTCTCCTCGTAGTTGATAATGCAGATGCTTTTCATTGTGTCGTGTTTACGGAATTGGCTGCCCCAGCAGCCGGCGTCGCCACCTCCCCGCGGTGATGCGGGCCCGCCGATAGAACCGCACCGGAAAGGGCGGGCGATGGGGGCGCGGGTCCTGGCCGCCGAAGCCCGGGTGGGGCGGAGGCAGCTTGATGCGCCGCGGAATGTGGATGGGGCGCTTGGGACCGCGGTTGTCATGCAGCGAGTGCAGCAATTCAGCCCACCGCCGGGCGCAAGACTCGATCGAATAGCCGTTCTCAATCCTGGCGCGTGCAGCCACTGAAAGCCGTTCCCACAGTCCCGGCTCCATGCGCAAGCGCCGGACTGCGTTCACAAAGCTATCCCCGCGGTCGTCCACCACAAGGCCAGTCACGCCATGCTCCACCAGCTCGGGTATGCCACTGCGAATCCACAAGCAGACGGGCACACAACCGCAGGCCATTCCCTCCATCAAGGCGATAGGCGTTCCTTCGTAGTCAGAGAGGAGGACTATTGCATGGGCCTCGAGCAACTGGGCCTGGAGTTGTTCGTTGGGGACGCTACCGGCCACGTGAACGGAACTGGCGTGCTCTTCTGCCAGAATCCTCTCAACCTGCGGGCGCTCCGGGCCATCGCCGTACAGAAAAGCCTCCACTCCGCTGACCTCCCTCGTGACACGGGCCAGCGCGCGAGCTAAAGAAAGCACTCTTTTTTGCTCTTCCACCATCCGCCCGACGTACGCAATACGCAGTGTGGTTTGCGCGGCAGTAGCAGTCTGGCTCGGGACGGGTGTTCCGGAGGGAATCTTGCGGAGCTGTATGGCGGGGGGAAGTCGTTGCGCTACCTTACGCGCAAGGAATTCCGAAACGCAAACCAGACCGTTGACCCGGTCCTGTTCTTTCCCCAGCCCAAACCGCTCATACAGTGCCCAGTAAAATGAGTCATCCGACCGTAACACGCCAATAATAGGGATACCTGCCTCACGCAAATATCGGCCAGCAAAGAGGGCTGGGACCACGTGGTTTGCCACAAAGACGTCTGGTGGATGAGGCTGAGTTTGTTCCAGTAACCAACGGACGTTGCTCGCCGTATCCTGAAACCGCTGCGCGGCGACTTCGAAGTTGTCACGCTTGAGACTCTGGAAAGCCGCGCCACTGGAAGGGTCCTGCCAACTGAGGAGTCTAATCCGCACACTTATGCCCAAACGGCGTAACTGGGGCGGCAGGCGCTGAATCCAAGCGTAGGGACCGCCCACGCTATCCGCGCAGTCGTCAGAACAAAAGTCAACCTTGATCATTAGCTTGCCTGCCGAGTTGACTCAAGATAAATGTTACCGGGGCGGGAAGGTGGACGAGATGTTCGCCGATACGTTGACTCAAGTTCATGGTTACCGAAGTACCGAACATGAGTCTATCCGCCAAGCGGGAATCCCTAGCCCGCATTCACGGTCGCTATCAGCGCGCTGGTCGGCTGTATAAGCGGCGTATTTTGGATGAGTTTTGCGCCACCTGCGGTTATCACCGTAAGAGCGCCCTGCGCCTGCTGCACCGGCCGCTGGCCCCGCCCGAAACCCGCCGCCGGCCGGGGCCCAAGCTCCGCTACGACCCGGTGCCGTTGCGGCCGGTGCTTAAAGTCATCTGGCACGCGAGCGATCAACTGTGCAGCAAGCTGCTTAAGGCCGCCTTGCCGGAATGGCTCCCGTATTACGAGCGCCACTACACGCCGCTCTCCGCGGAGGTGCAGGCCAAACTCCAAGCCATCAGCCCCGCGCAGATCGACCGGCTCCTGCGCCCAATCCGGGCGCGGCAACTCCGGAGAGGGCTGCGGGCTACCCGGCCGGGCACCCTTCTGCGCCACCAGGTGCCCACCCGGGGTGGGCCGGCCGATACCCGCCAACCCGGCACCGTGGCCGTGGACACCGTCGCCCATTGCGACGACACCACGAGCGGCGATTACGTCAATTCCCTCACGTTTACCAACCTCTTCAGCGGTTGGACGGAGAACCGCGCCGTAGGGAACAAAGCCAGCCATGCCATTCTGGATCAAATCCGGCAGTTGGAGCGCGTGGTTCCCTTTCCCCTGCGGAGCTTCCACAGTGACAACGGCAGTGAGTTCCTCAACTGGCCCCTCTACGAATACCTGACGGGCCGTCCGCTCAAAGTGCCTTGGACGCGCAGCCGCGCCTATCGCAAGAACGACAATGCCCACTGCGAGCAAAAGAACTGGACTCACGTGCGCCAACTGTTGGGCTACCAGCGCTTTGCGCATCCACAACTGGTGCCCTTGCTCAACGACCTCTATAGTAAGGAATGGAGCCTGTATCAGAATCACTTCCGGCCCACCTTCAAACTACTTCGCCGGGAACGGCAAGGAGGCAAGACCATTAAGACCTATGAAAAGAAACCACAAACCCCCTATCAGCGACTGCTGGAAAGCCCTCAAATCCCCGAGCCGATCAAGGCCCGGTTGCGGGCTCAACACGCCGCGTTGGATCCCTTTGCTTTGAAGAAAAGGATTGAGGCCAAGCTAAAGATATTTTTCACTGTCTTGGGTAACCTGGATCGTGAGTCAACCAAGACCTGACGGTCCCCCGCCCCGGGTAACATTTATCCGTGAGTCAACTCGCTGCCGAGAGTGCCTCGGGCCAAACAGGCTGCGCGCCGCGAAGTCCAGCATCTTTCGTATGTGAGAGTGCTCAGCATGCTCTAATGCCTCCAGAAATACCGTGCGAAATCTCCGAGCACAGATGCTCCAGGCTCGTTGTTCGTGTATCAGGACTTCATTCTCCTTGCCAGCTGCTCGCACCTGGTCCAGATGGCATTCACACCATTTCAACGCCGCGCAAAAAGCCGCCGCCGATCTCTCCAGGACAATCAATCCATTCTGCCCGTTACGTATCAGTTCAGGCACAATTCCCACATCCGTGCATACGGGGAAAGCCCCCGCCGCCATGCCTTCGAGCAGTGTTAATGGTTCACCTTCGTGTTTCGAGGCCACGACGATTACATCAAGCTGATTGTAGAAATCATTCATCTCCTTATGTGACAGTCCACCCGGGGCGACTCGAAGCTCAAATCGGCCCTCGCAAGCTGGTTTGACAATACTTCTGATCCCCTTGACCGGATCCTCAATGTTTCCAGCCCAGCCCACCGTCATGGACCCGCAGCGCTGCCTGACTCTTCTGAAGAGTTTCGGGTTTATCCCGTTGGGAGCATGCAGAACGGAACGATGCCAAGGGGATATAAGGTGGAGAAGTCTTTCAGAAGTGCAGATTACCGTGGCTGCATCATTTAGATACCTGGCCACCATTTCCTGTGGTTTGCACGGACCAAATCGTGGGTCATCCTCCCACCTGTGGCTGGATACCTCCTTTATTGTCCGTCGAGGGTTAAACCCGAACTTTTTGTGATACGTTTCTCCCCAGAAGAAGACATACACAAGGTCATAGCGGGCTGGCTTCAGAATGGGTTGCTCGCTCACATAGGCTATGTCGAAGGAAAAGTCGTTCCTGAGCTCGGCGGCAATTTCCCGCGCGGAGTTGTCAAAGGCCCAGCCTCGGTAGTCCACGAGCAGCAGAATGCGCGGCTTCCCCGGGCGCGCTGAAATTTGTTCCGCAGCGTTGATGGGGTCTGACATACTTTCGATGGGGGATTCAGTAACTGTGCAGCGCCAACCCTCCGCACCGCACAGTATTGAAGTGTTAAGGTGGCAGCTAAAATGACTACCCGCTACGAACCTGCAGAATCGGATTTCGGGAACTGAGATGCCAGTCCCGGGACTTGCTGGCCGCGAGGCTGTGTGACCGCGCCAGTATCCATCTCACACGATCCTCGGCAAAGTTATGGCAGGCAACGGCAGGACAATCGAATCCCTGTGCCCGCAACGCCTCCAGGGCCGGCCCGGTATTGCTATTACCCCATGTCAGGAAAAGGCACTGCGATTCCATTCCGTGCAGACGTAACGCGGGGAGCAGCCGTTGCGTCCAAGTGAATGGACCGCCCAATGTCTCATGGCTGTCATAGCAACAAAAGGTCACTTTGGACATGACACCTCCCCGCGGGAAAGCGCGTCCAACCTGGGCGCCACCACCCGCCAGTCGTACTCCACCAGCAGACGCTGTCGAGCACGCTGACCCCGTGCACCATCTTCCAAGGCGGCCCGGGTTCTTGCGGCCAGATCCTCCAAGTCGTCTTGCTGATAGATGAAGCCAGACTCCCCATCGGCGATGGTCTCCATGCAGCCAGCTTCGTTGGGCACCACGACCGGCTTGCACTGGGCCATAGCTTCAAACACCAGGGTCGGCAGACCCTCGCGCTTGCTGGTGACCACCAACGCGGAAGCGGCAGCAACGGCGTTTTGCACATCGAGGCGAGACCCTGCCCCCCTGGACGAGCAGGTTTGGCGGTACGTCAACTCCCCACTCATCATGCAGTATCTCGTTGCTTAGGCCGTGGCCAAGCATGACGAACCTCTGGCTAGGCAGGCGGGCTGTCAGCCGCACGAAATCTGCTGGGTTCTTGACCGGATCATTGCGGCCTGCGTAGAGGACGAAACGATCATCGCCAACTTGCCTTCGAAAGCCCTTTGCGTCCGCCTGGTCACAAAGCGCCACATCCACGCCGTTGGGGAGATAAAGCGTGTCAATTCCGTGCGTCTTGGCCAAGTAACCCTGTTGCCAGCGTGACACCGAGATGCGCACGTCGGCTCGCCTCGCGTCGTTGAGAATGGCGTGGTTAACCCCTTTCTGCCAGGGCAAGAGATCGCCCTCGGCAAACTCTGGCCAATACATGTTGTGATAGGTATGAACCCAACGGACTCCTGACTCCTGCTGCCTCTTGCACCAGTCAATAAACCATGGCAACACATGCGAGTGCACCACTCGGATGTCACCAGGCAGACAGTCCAGAAACTCCTGTCTTAAGTCGCCATAAAATTCTCCCAGCAGAGCATCCGGCGGGACCAACTCTACCCGCAGCGACGAATACTGTTTTATGGCATGAATATGCTGGCGAACACCACCCCACGCAAGATTCGGTCCCATTACCACGTCGGGAGGATGCGACCGGAGGCGTGCAATCCAATCATCAGACTTGCGCTGGGGCCGTCTTTGGGGCAGCCGTGCGCCGCCAGCGGGACCACGTTTCAGCAGTCCGGACCGGAGTTCCAGGAATGAGAGTTCCTCGCTGGACGCTGCGTGCCAGACGTTTCAGCATGGCTTGCCTCCAACGTCGGAGCCCGCAGCCCCCCCAGGACTCGCAGTGACTGTCTGAGCTAAAACCATCACTGCCACCGTCTCTGGGCATAACCGCTCGACGACGCAAAACAATGAGCGCAGGCGCTGTTTAGCCCCATTGCAGAGGGAAGAAGAAGCTCGTTTTAATACTTCAGGTGCGTCGGGCTGGAAACAGAGGTTCCACGCCGGCAAGTGAACCACCGACCTCGTCCGACTCATGATAGGCGCAAAAAGCCGCGCTGAGCATCAGGTCTGCCCTTGGTAGATCGCGTCGAGTTGGGGAATAACCACTCGCCAATCATACTCCGAGAGCACTCGCTGGCGGGCGCCCTGGTTTCTTTGAGTATCGGCCAGCACGGTGAGAGTCTTTTCGGCCAGGTCGTTCAAGTCATCTTGCCGGTAGATCGAGCCGAACTCACCGTGGCCGACAGCCTCCATGCAGCCAGGCTCGTCCGGTACCACGACAGGCTTGGACTGGGCCATGGCTTCAAGTACCAGGGTTGGCAGCCCTTCGCGCTTGCTCGTGACTACCAAGGCTGAACACGCTGCAATCGCGTCCTGGGTTTCGGTATGCGTTGCCGGGCCATACAGGTACAGATTCGCAGGCACATCAACGCTCCACTCCGTGCCCAGAACCTCTCTTGTTAACCCCGGGCCGACCATTACAAACTCTTGGTTCGGCAGCCGCTGGGCCAGGCGGACAAAATCAGCCGGGTTCTTGACGGGATCATTGCGGCCCGCGTACAGAATGAACCCGCTCATCCCGGTCCGCCGAACGAAACGCTGGCCATCCGCTCGCTCGCAGAGCGCGGCGTCCACCCCGTTCGGGATATAGATAGTTTCGATGCCATGATTCTCTTGCAGATAACGCTGCTGCCACCTCGAAACCGAGATGCGCACGTCCGCGTGCCTCGCGTCATTCACCAGGGATTCGTTGACCTTCTTTTGCCACGGAAGAAGGCCGTCTTTGGCGTGCTCGGGAAAGTACAGCAGGTGATAAGTGTGCACCCAGCGCGCGCCTGAGTCTTGGTGCTTCCGGCACCATTCAATGAACGACGGAAAGACGTGTGAATGGATCGCGCGGATGCCAGTGGGCGCGAAGTCCATAAAGGGCTGCTTCAACTCGTTCTGCAAATCCTTGAGCGCCAGACTGCCCAACAATTTGTCGCTCGGCGCCAATTCAACGCGCAAAGCTGAGTACCGTCGGATCGCCCGAATATGGTGGCACACCCCGCCCTGGTTGGCATAATTGGCGCCGATTAGCACATCTGGCGGACTAGAACGGAGGTGCGAAAGCCAGGCACAAAATATTCGATGCTTCTTCTTCCGAGCGGTCGCGCGCTTCCATTCTGACCACGCTTGCCCAACGTGGTATCGGACCGCCTTCACGACGGGGCCAGGATTCTTGAGCTGTCGGACCCTGCGTGCCACCGTTTGGAAAGGCTTCTTCATAACAACCAGCAGCTTGGTTCCCGTTCTTGGGCACCTGGGGGCGTTGCGGTGTCTCCACGCGCCACTATCATCGCCCCACCAGCGCCTTGGCTGATTGCCACATTTTGCGCCGTTCCGCACCGGCCCAAATTCTGGCTCTATAGTATCGCCTCTTAAGCGGCTCAAGTCCCTTTTTGATTGCATAGAGGCGAGCCTGTTTCCCGATCAGTGCCCGAACCTCGCCAGATCTGACGAAGGCGACAGGGCTAATCACCAGGGCGAGCAGCAGGCGAGTGCGGACTTGAGAGTAGTCCCCTTGCCGGCAGAACTGGCTGGCCCCAAACAAATGCATGTTAAATAGAGCTGCTCGCCGTGCAGCAGGGTGAGGCTTGGTCAGGTGTTTGTGGATGGTCTTAATGGTCGTCTTGAGCCCAGCCAGCCTTGCCTCTGTGGATGCTCCCATCCAGACCCCCCCGCTGTGAACGCGGTAATTCGCCCACACCTCGTTGATGAATCCAACAGGCCCACGCTCGGCCAGCAGCACCCAGATTGGCCAGTCGCCGTGCTGCAGGGTCCTGGTCCAGGCAGGCATCTCGGGAAGGAAGCTCGTTCGAAATACCACTGAACACGTAGGCAAATAGTTGCAACGCAGAATGTCCTCCAACGTTCCGTATTCTTTTTGAACCGGGGAAGGATAGGGAGTGCCCTCCGCGGAATCCTGAAATATGTGCATCATGCGATGGCCGCAAATGCTGAAATCGGGATGGCTGTCCATGAAATTGGCCTGCTTCTGCAGCTTTTGCGGCGAAGTCCAGTAGTCATCGCCTTCCAAGAAAGCAATATACTCGCCGCGGCAGGCCTGCAGCACCGACTGGAGGTTGCGGTGCATTCCCACGTTGCCTTCGGGCAAGAGGGGGCGAATGATGTTCGGATGGAGTTGGGCAAATGCCCTTACGACTTGCCGTGTTCCGTCGGTTGAACAGTCTTCCCCAATGACCAATTCAACCGGGAAGGAGGTCTCCTGAATCAAGACGCTTTCAATGGCCTGCGCGATGAACTTTTCGTGATTGTACGTAATCATCGCCACGCTCACCTTGGGCCGGTCACAGGAAGTTTGGGCGGAGACGGGAGGCACGAAGGGAAAAGCTGAAAGACTGAAATGCTGAAACCTGAGACTGGAGGTCTGAGATCGGAAACGTGAGGGATGAGGCGTGAAACCTGAAACCTGAGAACGCTTATGTGCGTTGAGCCAGAGCGGTGCGGACAGAGGCGCTCTGCGCAAGGGCGGAGCGCAGGATCGCGCATATTGTTTGGATCACCTCAGGCGTCACCGCCTGGCCCGTCGGGAGCACCATGACGCGAGCGGCGACACGCTCGGTTTCGGGCAGGAGCAGCGCCGAGTTGGGCTGCAAGGAGCGGTAAGGCTCCATCCGGTGGCAACCGGGCCAGAAATACTTGCGGGCCAGGACATTCTCCGCATGGAGGACCGACACCAATTCGTCTCGACGTAACGGCGCCACGTCCGGGTCCACCTCTGCCACGACATATTGGTAGTTATTCCGCTCGGCGGGGTCGTAATGAATGAGTGACACGCCGGGTATCGCGCGCAGCCCCTCCTGATATGCCAGGTAGTTGCGACGGTTGAGGGCGATGATCTCGTCAATGGAGTCCAGGGAAGTCAGCCCCATCGCCGCGCAGACTTCAGTCATCTTGCCATTCACTCCCAGGTAGATAACGCGGTCGTAGCCGGCGAAGCCGAAGTTGCGCATGAGCCGCATCTTCTCAGCCAGCGCGTCATCGTTGGTGACCACGGCCCCTCCCTCGAAGGTGTTAAGGAACTTGGTGGCGTGGAAGCTAAAGACCTCGCACCGGCCAAAGCTTCCGACCATTTTCCCCTTGTGCGAGCAGCCGAAGGCGTGCGCGGCATCATACATCACTTCTAGACCATGCTTCCGTCCGATGGCTTCGATGGCCTCCGCATCGCAGGCGCGGCCCCAGACATGCACGCCGATAATGGCTGAGGTCCTCGGGGTGATTAACCGCTCGATCGCCGCCGGGGCGATGTTGTGGGTGCCTGGATCCATGTCGGCGAACAGGGGCGTGATTTCCTGCCATTGCAGGGCGTGTGCCGTAGCGACGAATGTGTAGGAGGGGACGATGACCTCGCCCCGCAGACCCAAAGCGCGGATTGCGATTTCGAGCGCGACCGTGGCATTGCACATGGCAATGCAGTGGCGGACGCCGACAAATTCAGCGATCCGCCGTTCGAACTCCTTGACCATTGGACCGTCATTGGTCAGCCAGCGCCGGTCGAGCAAGTCGTTGATCCGGGCCAACAGCACCTGCCGATCTCCAAGATTGGGACGGCCAACGTGAAGCGGAACCTCGAAAGCTGGCGTTCCGCCAAGAATGGCAGGTTGCTTCTTGATCACAAAAGATTATCCCCTTTCTTCGCGTGCTGAAGCATTTGTGCGGGCACCCCGGCCACAGTCGCTCCGTCGGGTACGTCATGAATCACCACCGCACCCGCGCCGACGATGGAATCAGCGCCCACGTGTTTCTTGTCAATAATGGTTGACCCGATGGCCAACCAGGCGCAACGTCCGATGATGACGCTCCCGGCGACGCTGGCGCCGGGGCCAACATGCGCACCGTCGTCCACCACGCAATCATGGTCAATGCTCGCGCGGGTGTTCACGATCACGTTCTTTCCTATGCCGCTCCCAGGGTTGACCACGGCTCCTGCCGCCACCATCGTTCCCACCCCTAACTTAACATCTGCTGCCACCACGGCCGCCGGATGGATGGCTTTGACCAGCTCAAAGCCTCGCGACTCAAGCTGATTGCCCGCCTCCAGCCGGCGCCGGTTATTCCCGAAGCCCACAAATGCACGCCGAACACCACTGTGCAACAAGCTGTCCAACTGCTCCGCCCCGCCTAACACAACCGAACCGAAGAAGGGCTGACCACGACGCCCGGAATTGACCTCGTCAAGAAAACCGACGACTTCCAGCCCGGACAGGCGCAGAATATCCGCCACCACCTTCGCATGGCCACCCGCACCCCAGATAACTACCTTCTCAGCCATGGGGCTTCACAGTGTGTCCTCGGGCTGCGTGGTGACCTAACGACATACAAATAGCAGCCAATTTCCAACTCAGCGCCGTCTCATCGAAAGGGGGTCGCACGAGCCATTGCCAATCATTCTTGGCCGGGTACCAAGTCGAAGTTCCATTCCTCTTTGGCCTTGGTCGTGCGTTTCCAGTCATACTTACGCACTCCGGTTCCAAAGGAACAAAACCGGCAGACCTCCGCCGGGCGCTCGAGAAATTCCAGCACGTCCCACCCTGTCATCCCGGGCGCGTGAATGCCTATTGCGCCCGACTTTTCGGGAATCTGCGCAGCAAACACCCGGTTGTAGGTGGGGACGTTCGCGGAAAACGGACAGAGGTAGAGAAGCCCTTCCCTGAGGAACGGAGTGTAGTACATCTTGCGACAGGCGCGCAAGGCCCTGGCCGGATCGGAGTCTCCCTTGGGGTTGAGAGACGCCCAGAAGGTGCTGGTTTTGTTGATGACTAACTCCAGATTTTCCCCGCTGACCAATCGGCGCAAGGCATCCTCTTTATTCAGCATTGGAGGATAGAGAGTAATGGAAATGCTAATCCGATTGGCGCGGCAGCACCGCCAAAAGTCCTGGCCCATGCTGGGCAACAGGATCCCGTTGGTGACCAGCCGGATGACCGCCTGAGGAAACCCCCGCCGTGTGGAACTCAGAAACTCCGTAACCTTGGGATGCTGCAGAGGCTCCCCGCCCAACAGGTGGATGCTGGAGATGTTTGAGAAGAGCTGAGAAAGCCGTCGCATGTCCCGGTTGTGGCTCTCGGGATCGGCATACCAAGCCGACGCCACATTGGAGAAATGACCGCAGCCGCAACAGTTCATATTGCAGTGGTCGGTGAGGTGCAGTTCCAGATACGCCAGGGGCGGCTTGGTCAGTCGGCGTTTGAGCTTCTGCGCCATCGCCCTGCCTCGGGAGGTTAATGACTGGTAAGCCGGCAGCGCAGTCACGCGGCGTTGAAGTCCCCAGCGGATTGTTCGTGTCGGTGAGGCGAGGAAATGTCTAAGGTTCATAAAGCTGATTTATGAGGCTGCAGCCAGCTCAGTTGTCCACGGAATCTTTGGCAGCACGGCGCAAGGTTCGCGTCCCATCCAGCCCGCTTCCCGCCGGGCCATGTCCACAACCGTGAAGGCGGCGAAAAACTCGTCCGCCCAATCGTGGCCGGTGCCGTCTTTGATCACGTAAAGTCGCAGGCGGTAATCCCCGCTGTTAAGCAAGTCGCCCGGAATCACACACCGGCTGACGTAGCGGCCAAGAGGGGCGGGGCAGCGAGCCGTAGAGGTGGTCAGCACGATGACTTCCTGCTGGTTGACCAGGTGAAAATTGAGGTGGAACACGGTCTCCCGCCGCACTCGGTGGTAGCAGATTTCAATGAGAACCGGCGTTTCCATCCGGATCAGGCCATCCGGGGTGGGTGTGGCCGGACGGACCCTTATCGCCGCCAGCTTCACGTAATCGTTGCCCGGCGCCTTCTGCACGTCTGGCCATTCTCTCTCCGAGGCCATGACCCGGCTTTGAGTCACGCTTTCCAGGTGTTTGGTGACAGCCTGGTCAACTGATCCCAGGACCTTGATCCGGCCGTCCTCCAGCAGCAGGCCGCGGGTACAGAGACTTTGGACCGCGACCATGTTGTGACTGACGAAAAGGACAGTACGGCCTTGATGGGCGACTTGACTCATCTTGCCGAGGCACTTCCGCTGGAACACGGCGTCCCCGACGGCCAACACCTCGTCCAGAACAAGTATCTCCGGTTCCAGGTGCGCGGCGACAGAAAAGGCCAGGCGCACATACATCCCGCTGGAATAGCGTTTCACCGGCGTGTCAATAAACTCCTCGACTCCCGAGAAAGCGATGATTTCGTCAAGCTTGCCGCGAATCTCGGCCCGGGACATTCCCAGGATTGCGCCGTTGAGGAAGATGTTCTCCCGTCCGGTGAGCTCAGGGTGGAAGCCGGTTCCCACTTCAAGCAGGCTGCCAATTCTTCCGTTGATTCTAATGAAACCGGTGCTGGGGGCGGTGATGCGGGATATGATCTTGAGCAGGGTGCTCTTGCCGGCGCCGTTCTTACCGATAATGCCCAGGATGTCGCCCTGATGAACCTCGAAGCTCACGTCGCTCAAGGCCCAGAAGATATTGCCTTCACGGCGTTCGGCGCGGGCATCTCCGAGCTTCAGCAGCGGATCGGGCTGGCCTCGCAGCCGGGCCCACGCTCGGGCGAAATCGTCTTTGAGCGTGCGGGAACCAATGACGCCCAGGCGATAGACTTTGCTCAGGTTGGAGACGCTGATGATGGGGGCACTCATGAAAAGCCGAAAAACTGAGACCGGAAAAGGGAGGTCGGAGGCCGGAAACCTGAAACCTGAAGGTTAGGATCGGAAACTGGAGACCGGAGGCCGGAAACCTGAAACCTGAAGGTAAGGATCGGAAGCTGGAGACTTGAAAGCTGAAGCCGACGACTTCATTCCTTAGCCTTCATCTTTGCTTTTACGTTCTTGGACATGGTTACGAAGTAGCGATTAACTCATCGGCTTCCTTCAGGAGCCAGTCCAATGACTCGGTTTGAAGCCCACAATCGTCCCGCAACAGCTCCAACCAGAGCAGGGTTTCATCGGCCTCCTGGACACATTGATCGGCCTTGGATATGAATTCAGCCTCCGAACGGGCGCGCGGAGCCTCCCGGTAGTTGGCAGCGACAGAGGTTCCCGAGCGCAATGCCTGTCTTCCAAGCACGCGTATCTCTTCTCGGCTCTTATCCAGGCTGATGTAAAAGCGCACCACGGCGCTGGCAAACGCCGTTGCTCTCTTTCTCAATGCTTGCTTGCGTTCGTCCACGCGTCTTCAGATCTCAGGTTTCAGGTTTCCTCTCTCATCCCTCAAACGGTGTCCACAAACGTCCTTGCGGCCCGCAAATAGACAGTTACGCCGATGATGAGCAAGATGAGGAGAAGCAGGAGGCTGGCAGCTAGAGACAGCGGCTCGGGCGAGCCCTTGCCCAAACAGGCGTAGCGGAAGGTTTCGACGATGGACGCGAACGGGTTGGCAAGGATCAGCCAGCGGTATTTCTCGCCAATCACGGAGGCCGGGTAAACAATGGGGGTCGCAAACATCAGAAGCTGGGTGGAGAAACCGACTAGTTGGCCGAGGTCCCGGTAGCGGGTGGTTAGGGCGGAACAGATTAGCCCCACCGCCAGTCCGTAGCCCGCCAGCATCGCCACCAGCAAAGGCAAGGCAACCATCCAGGCATTAGGGTGGACGGAAGCGCCTCGTATTGCGAAGGCACCGGCCATGACCGCAAAAATGCCGCACTGGATGGCAAAGGAAATAAACGATGATATGACCACCGACAACGGGACCACTAGCCGGTGAAAATAGACTTTGCCAAACAAACCGACGTTGCCGCTCAGGGAGTTGTTAGTCTTGTACAGGCACGCGGTGAAGTAGTTCCATGCCACGGTGCCCGCCATGTAGAAAAGGATGGGCGGCAGTCCGTCGGTGGGGAGCCGAACGACACGGCCAAAGATGAGGGTGTAAGTCAGGGCGGTAAGGATGGGGTTGATGATATGCCAGAACAAGCCAAGAATCGTCTGCTTATGGACGGTGACAAAATCGCGCCAAACAAGCAGCCAGAGGAGGTCGCGATGCTGCCATAGGTCGCCCAGCCGCCAATCAAACCACCGGGCTTGGGGGCGGATCACCAAATCCCAAGCGGCGGGGGGCGAGGTGGAGGGTGGAGAGATCGGAGTGGGGGAGGGCATGCTAACTGTCTAAAACCGAAATTCAGAAAGTTGAACGCAGAAATCCAGCGGTCAGTGGTCAGAGAACACTCGTCAGAGCTGGAATGCGGACAGGCTGAAACGAAGAAAACTGGAATTATTCACGGATCACAGGTCAGGCACCGCGGACGCTGCCCAAGTGTCGGCGAGGGTGAGAAACGACGCCGAGGCCGGGTCCGGCGTTGCCGGGTTTCCCTCGGCATCAAGATAAAGGCAGCCCACCTCTTCGGCGGGAAGGTGTGGCAGCAATTGTTCGGCTGCGCGCGAAGCTTGGATCCAAGTTTGTTTCCAGCCCTGCAGGTCCACCGGCGTGGACAGGGATAGTTCGTGAAATTGCTCCGGCCGGAAGCGCGTCGTTCGCTGACATTCCTACAAAATCATGAACGGGTTTACTCCCGGGTCTTTGCCAGCAGGTGCCCAGCACAGGGCGCCAAGGGAGAGGCAACGCTGGTGGAAAAACAGGATATCCAGATAATCTCTGGGTTCACCACGACCCATGAGCGCAAGCAACTTGTTGGTGGCGGCATCATAGAGGTTGAGCCGCCAGCCGGCTAGTGTTATGTAACAGATAACTCTTTACAATGTCGTTTGGCGTGGTATGCTGGGCGGCATGTGGAAATCCGCACAACCTCTCGTCATGGCTCCAGCGCAACAAAGACAGTTGGAAGCGTGGGTCAA
>Ga0209719_1002149_pt1 | contig 21387 bp, 20 predicted proteins | sample AD_JPNAS2_MetaG_FD_184421 | JGI IMG/M metagenome (GOLD analysis project Ga0209719, IMG submission 184421) | Active sludge microbial communities of municipal wastewater-treating anaerobic digesters from Japan - AD_JPNAS2_MetaG (SPAdes) (version 2) | ecosystem: Engineered > Bioreactor > Anaerobic...
CCCCCCGCCTGGCCGGCGACGTATCCAGCGTCAACCGACAGCTTCCTTCCTGCTATGTTCGTCTCGAACGTCTGACGCATTCAGTCACCTACCTCCTCAATACGTAGCGCGCTTCGTCTACAAGCAAGAGAGCGGGAATGTGAACACCCGCTCTCCGTAGCACTTCCCTTACTTGCGCAACCCCAGTCGATCCACAATGGCCCTGTACCTCTCGATGTCGGCGTCTTTGAGGTAATCCAAGAGCGCTCGCCTTCGGCCGACCATCTTGAGCAGACCTCGCCTGGAGTGGTGGTCCTTCTTGTGCGTCTTCAGGTGCTCTGTCAGGTAGTTTATCCTTTCTGTCAAGATTGCCACCTGGACTTCCGGGGATCCGGTATCGGAATCGTGGACTCGGTACTTCTCGATGATGACTCGCTTCTCTTCAATGCTGAGGCTCAAAGGACACGGCACCTCCTCATTCTAGATCCCCCTCTACCACGAAAGCCGTCGGAGATTCGGCAGCCCTAGTAGAGGGTTCAGCAAACATTTCTGTAGCAGCTTGCCGGGATTCATTCTAGCATACGCGCCGAGAGGTGTAAACTCAGCGCCCCAGAACGCGTTGAGCAGCGATCATATCGGCCTCAATCTGCCTTACCAGTTCCGAAGGGTCGGCGAATCTCAGCTCATCTCTGAGCCTGGCAGCGAACTCCACTGTCAGCACGGCGCCGTAAAGGTCGGCTTCGACGCCCATAACATGTACCTCGAGCGTGGTTCCTCGCCCTTGGTCGTCGAACGTGGGCCGCACGCCGATATTGCAGACGGCGGGCGCGCTCGTCGACGGCCCCCAGCGCGCCTCACACGCATACACGCCCGGCATGGGAAGAGCTATCCTCTTCGGCACGCTCACATTGGCAGTTGGGATCCCGAGCCTCTTGCCGACTCCCCGCCCCATCTCCACTGTTCCGCGGACAAAATGCCGCCTGCCCAAGAGCAAAGCGGCGTGTTCCACCTCTCCGGCGGCAAGAGCTGCCCGCACTCGTGTGCTGGAGACCGGCGAGCCGTCGATCTGGACCGGAGGCAGCGTCTCTACGCATATGCCCGCATCACGTGCGAGCGATTCGAGCGCGGCTGGAGTGCCGGCGCCGCCGCATCCAAAGGAGTAGTCAAATCCTATCACTACACACCATGCGTCTAGCGTGCCGCGGAGAACATGCGATACGAAAGCTTCAGGAGACATGCCCGCAAGCTCAGTGTCGAAGGCGTGGACTACAGCCACGTCCACCCCGGCCGACTCTATCAGGTCAAGCCTGTCGTCCAGAGTCATCAGGGCATGATGGGCACGATCGGCGCGCAGCACATGCGCCGGATGGGCATCGAAGGTGTACACGCCGCACTTCTCGCCGTGTTCCCGGGCGGTTCTCACCGCTCTCTGAATCAGGGCCATGTGGCCGATGTGCACTCCGTCGAACATGCCCAGGGCGTACACTCTCGCGACGTGTTCGGGACGTTGATTGCGGCTTATCAGGCATCGATGCATTCCACAACACCTCAGACCTCACAGTACAACTCTAGGCTGAATGAAAAGCCCCTGCGCAGAAGGCCTTGCTGCGGCTACAGCCGCAAGGCGCCCGTCGGGGCGCACCAAAGCAACATGGGCCATGTCCTCCCGCGCATTCGTGATACGGCTTGCATCGCATTCGAAGGCCGTTCCATGACACACCGCCTCCGCCTCGCGCTCCGTGAGGTTGAGCGATGGAAGGTGCCTCACACCCCAGAGGGGCGGCCTGATCGCCTCGGAAAGCGATCCCAGGGATGCCAGGCGTTCGAGCTCCTCAAGCTTTACAGCCTGATCCAGGGTGAGTCCCGATGTCATAGTCCGCACGAGAGCGCCCATGTGGCCGGCGATCCCAAGCTTGTGGCATATGTCTTCGCAGAGAGTCCGGATGTATGTTCCGCGGGAGCATCTTACCCGCACGTTTCCGCGCGCTCCGTATTCCAGGCGTGGGGGCCAGCTCCCGAGGCGTAATGGCTCGATCTCGAATATGGTCACAGTGCGCGGCTGTCGCTCCACGGTGATGCCTCGGCGCGCGAGTTCGTACAGACGCTCGCCCTCGTGGTGAACCGCCGAAACCATGGGCGGTATCTGCTTGATGTCGCCCAGGAACTCGCCCAGCGTGGCCAGGAACTCGGAAAGAGGGATTGCAAAGCCCTCCGTGCGCTCCGTTATGCGTCCACTGCCATCGCCGGTGTGCGTGGACACTCCAAAAACGATTTCGGCTTCGTATTCTTTGGGGAGATCTTCCATGAAGCGCGTGAGCCTGGCGGCGCTGCCCAGGCACACTGCAAGAAGGCCGGTAGCATCGGGATCGAGTGTGCCAGTATGCCCCACAGAACGCTGGCCCGTGATTCTCCTTACGCGCGCCACGACATCGTGCGAGGTCATCCCGGCCGGCTTGTCTATGGCGATCAGGCCGTCCAAGTGTATCCCGCCTTGCGAAGCGCCCGCTCCAGGCCGACCATGAGCTTGCTCCGGGCTTCTTCCATGGTTCCCTGAATGGTGCAGCCCGAGGCTCGCACATGTCCTCCACCGCCGAATTCGCTGGCAACACTGGCGACGTCTACGATCTCCTTTGAGCGCAATCCCACTCGTATGGTTTCCGGCCCAACTTCCCGAAAGGCCACAGCAACTTCGACGCCGTCGATAGACCGCGCGTAGCCTATGAACCCTTCGGTGTCGCCTTCGCTGATACCGTGCTTGGCCATGTCGGCCGCGGTGATGGCCATCGACGCAATCAGCCGACCGCAGCTGAACTCGATGCCAAGTATGGCCTCGGCCAGAGCCGCGAGGGAACCGTAGGGCTTGCTGTCATACACATTCTGAGCTATCTCCCACGGACGGGCGCCCGCGTCGGCTAGCTCTGCAGCAGTGCGAAACGTCGATGCGCGCGTGTTGGAGTAGCGAAAGGAGCCTGTGTCGGTGGACAAGCCCGTGAAGAGGCATGTGGCAATATCCGAGTCATATTCGACGCCCATGGCGGAAATCAGCTCCGCTACAAGCTGGCAGGTGGCCGCGGCCTCCGTATCGACCCAGTTGATCAAGGCGAACCGCGTGTTCGTGGCGTGATGGTCGATGCTCACACTGACCGGGCAGGCTTCCACGGTTTCCAGGCACTGGCCGACACGGTCCAGCGAGCCGCAATCGAGCACTAGAGCTAGGTCGTACCGGCCGGCCGCCCCACATCTGCCCGACCGAACGTCGGCCGAACCGGGCAGAAAACGAAGGGACGGGGGTACCGGATCGGATAGGCTGGCTTCACACTGCTTACCGAGGCGCTCCAGAGCAAGTTTCATGCCCAGCAGCGAGCCGACGGCATCGCCGTCGGGAACCACATGCGTAGTAATGAAGACGCGGCGGGCTCTCCTCAGTGCCTCGATGATCTCGCCGGGCGCCGTCAATTGTCTGTCTCCTCATCGCGCTGCGCAGCTGCCTCTTCGCTCTGGACCTCCGAGATGAGCCGCAGAAGCCGAGCGCCGCGCTCAATGGAGTCGTCGTAAGCAAAGGTAATCTCAGGGGTCAGCCTTAGCTGCACACGGCGTCCGATCTCCGAACGCACGTATCCTCGCGCGCTTTCCAGAGCTTCCATCGTCTGTTGCCTTGAGACGTCATCGCCGAGGATGCTCACGTACACCTGTACGTGTTGGAGGTCGCCGCTGACCCGCACATCAGTGACTGTGGCAAAGCCTAGTCTAGGGTCCTTCAGATCGCGCTGAAGCATGTTCGATATCTCCTGGCGCATTGCGGCTCGCACCCGGTCATTTCGGCGGGAAGCCAACAACAGCACCTCCCAACACTCGGATTCAGTGGACGCGACTACACGATCTCGATCTCGCACTATTCGACGGGCAATCACCCGCCGCTAAAGCTCGCGCCGGACAGCTTCCTTGCCGTATCCTTCGATGATGTCGCCTGCACGTACGTCGTTCCAGCCTTCGATTCCGATGCCGCATTCGAACCCGGTGGCCACCTCGCGCGCATCCTCCTTGAAGCGCTTGAGGGAGGAAATCTTCCCATCGTGCAACACAGCACCGTCGCGCAAGAGCCGTACGCGGGCCGACCTCGATATCTTGCCGTCCGTCACATAACAGCCCGCCACCGTGCCCGCCTTGGGGATCTTGAAGGTCGCCCTGACCTCGGCATGGCCGTACACAGCTTCCCGATATTCCGGCTCGAGCAGTCCTTCCATAGCCTTCTTCACGTCGTCGAGAGCCTCGTATATCACGCGATAGAGCCTCACGTCGACCTGTTCTACCTCGGCGCTGGCTGTGCCGGCCGCGTCGGGTCGAACGTTGAACCCGATGACTACCGCATTGGATGCAGACGCCAGCATCACATCGGATTCGCTGACCGCGCCCACACCGCTGTGGATTACGTTCACGCGCACTTCATCAGTAGACAGCTGTTCGATCGCCTGTTTCAGAGCCTCGGCCGAACCCTGAACATCGGCCTTGATGATGACCCTGAGTTCCTTAGTTTGGCCCTCTTTGATCTGCTCGAACAGATCCTCCAGCGACACTTTCTTGCTGGTTTCCCCGATTTCGCTGACGCGCTTTCGCTCAGCCCGCTTTTCCGCAACCTGCTTGGCTTCGCGCTCGTCGATCACGACCTGGAACACGTCGCCGGCCTCAGGCACGTAGCTCAGGCCAAGCACCTCCACAGGCATTGAAGGAGCGGCCTCGTCACAAGGCTCTCCCCTGTAGTTTGCCATCGCCCTCACCCTGCCGTACACCTCGCCCACGAGGAAGAAGTCGCCCACCCGGAGTGTGCCCTTCTGAATGAGCACTGTTGCCACCGGTCCGCGCCCGCGATCCACCTTGGCCTCAATCACAGTACCCATGGCCGGTCGGTCGGGATTAGCCTTGAGATCCCGCATGTCCGCTACGAGCAGTATCATCTCCAGAAGCTCCTGGATTCCTCGCTTTTCGCGGGCCGACACCGGAACCATCACAGTGTCGCCGCCCCATTCCTCGGGCACCAATCCCATCTCAGACAGTTGCCTCTGTACGCGCTCAGGCTGAGCGTGCGGCTTGTCGACTTTGTTCACCGCAACCACAATCGGCACTCTGGCATCGCGAGCATGGTTGATGGCCTCAACGGTCTGGGGCATCACGCCGTCATCCGCCGCCACTACGAGAACCGCTACATCAGTTGCCTGCGCTCCCCTGGCGCGCATCGCGGTAAAGGCCTCATGGCCGGGCGTGTCCAGGAAGGTTATCCTTCGGCCGCCCAATTCTACCTGATAAGCCCCTATATGCTGAGTGATTCCGCCCGCCTCTGTAGCCGTCACGTTGGTCTGGCGTATTGCGTCCAGAAGAGACGTCTTGCCGTGATCTACGTGCCCCATTATCGTGACAACAGGCGGCCTGGGCCTCAGGCTTTCCGGAGCATCTTCGATTTCCGCGATGGCCACTTCACGCTCTTCCCGTTCGGATGTGAGCTCGGCCTCGAAACCGACATCCGTCGCCAGTATCTGTGCCGTCTCTCCTTCGATTTCCTGGTTGACGTTGGCCATGACGCCCATCCTGATGAGCCTGCTCACCACTTCCGGCGCAGACATCTCCAATCGGGCTGCGAGATCGCGAATGGCTATTGATGCTCCTATCTCGATCCGCCTGACCTTGGTGGGCTTCTCGCGCCTTCGCCCGACCCTTCTTACGACTACGTCGTCGGCCGCATCGATGTCGCCGGCCTTAACGCGGCGTTCAATCAGCCGAGCATCGCCCAGCGGCGCCGCAGTTGGAGCTTTCTTCCTGCCGCGACGGTCGGCCTTGCGGTCGCCCCTCGGGGTTTCCGTGTCGTCATCGAGGCCGCCTCGTCGTTTTCCCCGACCTGACCACGTCTGTTTCCCCTTTCCAGCGCCTCGCGCGCCCGGAGCCGGAGCCGCAGACGGCGGCGGCGGTGGAACTGACACAGCCGGCCCTCTCCGGAAACCGGGCCCCCCTGCAGGCGCCGCTGGCCTGGGGAAACGTTCGGCCCGATCGGGCCTGTCGGTCCGCTCCGGCCTGATTGGCTGCGGAGCCAGCTGTGGTTGGGCCGGGGCAACAGGACGCGGGCGCGGCGCGCCGGCGCCCTGAGGCCTTGGCCTTGCAGGGATAAACGGGTATGAAGGGTCCAGCGGCTTCTGAGGTGCGACGTCCATCGGTCGCCGCGGACGGCCTCCTACATCTGCGGGCCGGGGCGGCATGCCGCCCGGCGCTCCCTGTGGTCTCCCCTGCCGGCGTCCGAAGTCCTGGGGGCGGGTCGCCTGCGCTGGGCGCGGCCTCTCCTGCGGCCTCTCCTGCGGACCCGAGTCTACCCGGCGATCGGCGGGGCCTCGCGCCGGTTCCACCTTGGCGGCAGGGCGCGGCAGATCGGCCGGGGAGTCGGCCGGCGCCTCTCCCTGATCAGGGACAGGCTGCTCACCTGGCGACTCTGCCTTCTTCGCGTCAGGTCCGTACTTTCGCATCACATAGCGCGCTGCGTTCTCGTCGATCGCGCTCATGTGATTCTTCGCCTTCACGCCCAGCTCGTTAAGGAGCGTAACCAGGTCCTTACTAGGCATATCAAGCTCTTTGGCCAGCTCGAATACTCTCACTTTAGCCATTGATCGTCACCCCCATGACCCGCATAAAGCCGAACTATCCTGCGGCGCTTCATAGGCCCCTGGGCGAAGCGCCGGCGCATCTCGGCGCTCGGCGGTAGTCCTGGCCGGATATGCATGGCCAAGGTCCCAAGAAAACCTGAAGACACCTACGACTCGACAGCCCCGATCAGCCTGTCGGAAAGCGCTGTTATCACGTCTTCCGGCACTGCTGTTTCGAGCGCTTTCGAAAGCTTACCCGAACGCACCGCCCGCTGCAGGCACTCGCGTGCCGCGCACACGTAGGCTCCCCGCCCCGACCGCTTGCCGGTGGGGTCAACGGCCACGTCGCCTTCGGGGGTCCGCACTATGCGGACCAGACTGCGCTTGTCTGTCACCCTTCCGCAGCCCACGCAGGTGCGCTGCGGCGTCTTCCTCACCTTCGGCATCTCAATGCACCTCTAGAAGTCGATTTCGAACCGGGGTATCCCGCCCAGCCCGACTTGGGCCTCGCTCTTGATGTCGATCTTCCAGCCGGTGATCTTTGCAGCCAGTCGCGCGTTCTGCCCTTCCCTGCCGATTGCCAGCGACAGCTGGTAATCGGGAACAACCACCATCGCGACCTTCGAGATAAAGTCCGGCCTCACCTCTACGACCTTGGCCGGGCTCAGCGCGTTCGCGATGAATGTGGAGTAATCCTCACTCCATGGTATCACATCGATCTTCTCGCCGCCCAGTTCCGACACGACCGCCTGGATGCGGGCGCCTCGAGGCCCCACGCAGGCCCCTACGGGGTCCACATTCGGGTCGTGCGCGAGCACCGCAACCTTAGACCTCGCGCCGGCCTCCCTGGCTATGCCACGTATCTCCACTACGCCGTCAGCAACCTCAGGGATTTCGAGTTCCAGCAACCTCTTGAGCAACCCCGGATGCGTTCTCGACAGCACCACCATCGGCCCGCGGTTGGTCTTGCGGACTTCCACGACGTAGCATTTCAGCCTCATGCCCGGTTCGTACCGTTCCGTCGGGACCTGCTCCTGCTGGGGCAGGGACGCTTCCGTCTTCCCCAAATCCAAGATGACGTTTCTGGCCTCTATCCGGCTGACCGTGCCGGTGACCACGTCGCCTTCACGATTGGAGAACTGCTCATATAGAACGCCCCGCTCAGCCTCGCGGATGCGCTGCACTACTACTTGCTTCGCAGTCTGCGCCGCAATCCGCCCGAACTCCCTGGGGGTGACCTCGTTCTCGATCACGTCGCCCGGGTTATAGCCTGGATCGATCACTCTGGCATCATCCAGCGAGATCTGCGTCTTGGGGTCCTCCACTTCCTCGACGACGGCCTTGCGCGCCAGCACTAGTACCTTGCCAGTGCCGGGGTCAATCATCACCCTCACATTCTGCGACGAGCCATAGTGCCTCTTGAACGCTGAAACGAGCGCCGCCTCAATCGCATCCAGCAGCACTTCCTTAGCTATCCCGCGCTCTTTCTGGAGTTCATCCAGCGCCCGGACTATCTCGAGGCCATCATTAGGACTCATCACTGCACACCTCCCTGAGAGGAACCGCCAGCCTGGCTGCGCTGATCCTGCGCCGTGGTATCTCGACGGTCTTGCCGTCCACCAGGATTGCAACTGAATCGCCGACCATACCCATGAGTCGCCCCTCGAAACGTTTGCATCCGTTGATCTCCGTGTATGTGTTGATCAGGGCCCATCTGCCCTTAAACTCATCGTATTCCTCGTCGCGGCGGAGCGGCTTCTCCCCGGAAGACGACACCTCCAGAATATAGCTTTCGGGGATGAAATCCTGCCGGTCGAGTTCAGACCCGATCGAAGTGGACAGATCGGCACAATCGTCGATGGCGACGCCCCCTGATTTGTCGATGTACACTCGCAGATACCAGTAGCCGGAATCGCGAACGAACTCAGTATCGACTACCTTCAGGCCGAGCGGCCCGGCGGCTGACTCGGCAATACTCTTTGCTTGGACCTCGATCCGCCGACGATCCATCCAGCTCAGCCCTCCTACTCAGCCGGGATACGCGAGGCTGTGCCCTTTTCCAGGTCAGACAAGATTAAAGAGTGGGACCGACCCACTCTCCGAAGACACTCTCCGCACACGCCTGCCACCGGCTATCCTCACAGTTTTCAATATACCATAGGCTGGCACGGCTTGCAAGGGGCTAGAGCGGCGGACAGCTGGAACGGCTAAAAGAGCGATAGCTGATCTGTCTCAGGCAGACCGGCCAAAGCTCCGGTGTCGCGAAGGGTATCAATGTGCGACCGCGTGAGGCGCGTCCGATCACGCAGGTCCTGTATGGAACTGAACGGTCGCTCTTCGCGCGCCTGCACGACGCTTCGAGCCGCGGTGTCTCCCAGCGACGCCACGCTTACCAGCGGCAGCCTTATCGATCCATTCTCGATAGCGAATCTCGCTGCGCACGACTTGGCAATATCCACAGGAAGGAACGTTATCCCCCGCATTTTGGCCTCGCCCACAGCCTCCATGATAGCGGCCAGGCTCTTGTCGCGCCCGGTGGCGTCCTGATTCGCGTCTATTGTGCTCAGAGCCTCCCTGATATCCTGCGCACTCATGGAGATGACGGAGGAGTCGAAATCGGACGCTCTTATGGTGAAGTAACACGCGTAGAACTCGATCGGATGATGCACCTTGAAATAGGCGATGCGAAACGACATGGTGACATATGCCGCGGCATGGGCTTTGGGGAACATGTACTTTATCTTGTTGCAGGAGTCGATGTACCACTCGGGCACACCGTGATCGCGCATGAGCTGATCATCGCCGTCAGCCAGTCCCCTGCCTTTTCTCACTCGCTCCATTATCCTGAAAGCATCCTTCGGGGCCAGCCCGTCGGAGATCAATCTGTTCATGATGTCGTCACGGCAGGCAATCACATCTGTCAGCCGTGCTGAGCCCGATTCTATCAGGCTCTGCGCGTTGCTCAGCCACACATCGGTTCCGTGCGACAAGCCGCTTATGCGCACTAGTTCTCCGAAAGACCTGGGCCTGGTCGCCTCCAGCATCCCCCGCACGAACTTGGTGCCGAATTCCGGAACGGCTATGGTGCCTACTGTCGCCCCGCTTTCTTCGGGGTCGAGGCCGAGCGCCTCTACTCCGGAGAAGATGGACATCGTAGCGGGATCGTCCATGGGTACATCGCCGGTGGACATGCCCGTCAGGTCCTCCAGCATCTTGATCATTGTCGGGTCGTCATGGCCGAGCAGGTCCAGTTTGAGCAGGCAATCGTGGATCGTCTTGTACTCGAAATGCGTGGTCACGATATCGGACTGCCTGTCGTTGGCAGGATGCTGTACAGGCGTGAACTCATGGACATCTCTGCCCTTGGGCACAATCATCACGCCGCCCGGATGCTGGCCCGTGGTTCTTTTCACGCCGGAGCACCCTCGGGCGAGCCTGGATATCTCGGCATTGCGCAGGGTGAGCCGGTGAGATTCAGCGTATGCCCGCGCAAAGCCATACGCTGTTTTGTCGGCCACAGTGGCGATAGTGCCGGCTCGAAACACGTGATCCGCCCCGAACAGCTCTTCAGCGTACTTGTGGATCGTCGACTGGTACTCCCCGGAGAAGTTGAGGTCGATGTCGGGGACTTTGTCGCCGTCAAAGCCGAGGAAGGTCTCAAAGGGGATGCTTTGCCCCTCTTTGCCCAGCTTCGAGCCGCAGCGAGGGCACTTGCTGTCCGGCAGATCGTAGCCCGACTCCACCAGCACACCGTGATCGAAGTCGCTGTAATGGCAGTCTCTGCAGAGGTAATGCGGGGGCAGCGGATTGACCTCGGTTATGCCGCACATGGTAGCGACAAGAGAGGATCCGACTGATCCTCTGGAACCCACAGGATATCCGTCGTCAACGGATTTCTGAACCAACTTCGCAGCAATGTCGTAGTTGACGGCGAAGCCGTTGCCGATGATAGATGTCAGTTCTCGCTCCAGGCGGGACCTGACAGGCTCGGGAAGCGGGTCGCCATAGAGTTCGCGCGCTTTCACGTATGTCCGCGTCCGCACTTCGTCTTCGGCCCCTTCGATCTCCGGAGTAGCCAACTCGTCCGGGACCGGCCTCATGCATTCAACCTGTGCAGCGACGATCCTGGGGTTGTCGATGACGACCTCTCGGCGGGCCCGCTCTCCGAGGAAAGCGAACTCGCGCAGCATTTCGTCTGTGGTACGGTAGTACAGAGGCGCCTGATGGTCGGCGTCTTCATATCCCTGACCTGCCATGAGCACTCTGCGGTATGCCTCATCCGAGGGCTCAACGAAATGAACATCGCCCGTGGCAACCACCGGAATCCCCAGTCGCCTGCCCGCACCGTATATCCGAGCCGCAATCGCCTGCACTTCGTCGATTCCGCGAAGCCTGCCCGAGCGTACCAGGAATTCGTCGTTGCCGGCCGGCATGATCTCCAGGTAATTGTAGAAACTGGCAATACGATCGAGTTCGTCGTCGGAGGCGCCGTCCAGCACCGCGCGAAACAGCTCGCCGGCAGCGCACGCGGAACCGATGAGAAGGTTCGAGCGCGCCTTGACAAGGAGCGCCCGGGGCAACCGGGGATGCCTGTAGAAGTACTTGAGGTGAGACGCCGACACCAACTCGTAGAGATCCCTCAGGCCGGCGGCATTTCTGGCCAGAATCGTAATGTGATACGTGGGAGGATCATCGGCGCCCGCGTCATCTACGAGATAGCCTTCCATGCCATATATGATCTTGACACCGTGCTTCTTCCCGGCAGCGAATGCGTCCGGAAACGACTGCACAACGCCATGATCTGTTATGGCCACTGCCTCATGACCCCATGCTGCGGCCTGCCGGATGGCTGATTCAGCATCGCACACGGAGTCCATGGCGCTCATCTTGGTGTGCAGGTGAAGTTCGATGCGCCTCTCCTCGGCAGTATCCCGTCGCTCAGGCTTGGAGTCAGGCATAATGTCCGACACTACCAGCACTATCTCCCGGGCGTACTGATCATATTGCACATCTCCCCTGAGGCGCGCCCACTGACCTTCCGATAGCTCAAACGGCGGTTCTTCCGGGTCGCAAAAGCACTTGCAGGCGATGGAATCCTGCTTGTCGGTGATGCAGAAACTCACGATTCTGAGGCCGGCCCGGGTCAGCTTGTCCTCAAAGCCAAACACCTCTCCGCACACCACGGCCCTTTTTTGGCCCTGAATCAGGCCGGACAAGGGCTGGGGCGCATCGGAAAACCGTCGGCCCCGTATGGCGCCTTCGTCTGTGACTACCCGGCGCCGCCTGCCACGACGTTTTTCGGTCGCAGCCGGAGGCGCCTGAGAAGAGGGCGCCGGCCGACTGACTGAAGCAGCGTTAGTGTTGACATCTGGCTGCATGCATGCACTGTCGCCCGGGACCTCGAGTGCATCGAACTCGCCCACCTCTATCGATACTGGCGCCCGAACGCCGGCGATGTCACGCAGAGCATCCGAGATCAGAGCCGCGCATCCGCGCTCCGCCAGCTTGGTACGCTGCACATCCCCCGGAACCTCGACGATCACTCGACCGTCGGCAGCATGACATCTGGCCTGGCCCAGCCACACTCCCACACTGGGAGCCCGATCCAGCACGCGCCGGGCGATCTGTTCCCAGCAGCCCTGCAACAAGCCGCTGTCGATACTGTCAGGATCGTTCGAATAGCCGAGGATGTCGGCAGGGCGCGCGTGCCCGCCGGAGCCCTCAGCCGCCGGCTTTATGTACACATCGCAGCTATCTCCCAGAATCTTGCGAAAAGCCACGCAAATCTGCTCGCAGCACTCTTCGCCGATAGCGTCGTCACCGGCCAGATGCACGACCCACTGCCTAGAGTGGGGATAAACGTCGACCTTCTCAATCCTGCAAGAAGGCGATATGGACGTTGGAGCGCTCATGCCGGCACGCTCGAATATATAACCAAGCCCCGCCCGGTCATCGGACGGAACCAACACTAGCACTGTAGACAAACCCAACCCTCCAGATACTGCCCTAGCCTTCAGTCCCAGTGAACTACAGTCTTCAGGACGTCCCAGTACATCTTGACTCGCAGGGCTGCCCCCTTCACCGGGCCCAGCTTTTCCTCCTTCATGACCTGAGTGAGTCTCGGAAGCTTGACTTCCGCGACCCTCATTCCCGACTCCCTTGCATGGCGCGTAAGCAACGCCTCTATGCCAAACCCAGATTCCTCCAGATTCAGGCCGTCAAACGCGCTGCGTCTCACAGCGCGCTGGCCAGACAGCCACGGAGTGATCGCCTGTGCGATATCAGTCGCGGGGCGCCCGTCTCCGAAGATGCCCACAGTCATGTCAGCCTTATCGGATAGCACCGGCGCGAGCAGGTCTTCCACATGGGCCACGGTCAGGCCCACCAGGTCTGCATCGAGAAACAGAAGCACGTCGCCCAAGGTCGACTCTATCCCTCGCGCTACGGCGCCTCCCTTGCCGAGATTATGACCCATGCGTACCACCTTCGCTCCGTGCGCTGCCGCGACCTCTGCAGTATCATCACTGGAACCGTCATCCACTACCAGGATCTCGTCCACCATCTTGCTCTGGCGAACGACATCGAGCACGGCGGCAATTCTAGGGCCCTCGTTGTACGCAGGCACTATAGCCGAGACGCGCATGATGGTCATCCCCCCCAGTCTCGCGTTGACCATAGCCGGTTCCCCTTCGACCCATCCTCACTGCTTTGCCCTGTCTCCTTGGCCGAAGCGACCGCCTTTGCGGCTTCAACAAGCGCAGGCGCCATTTGCTCTTCTGACACTCTGCGTACCACACGTCCGTTCATGAATATCAGCCCGACCCCACGTCCGCACGCTAGCCCCACATCGGCGTCCTGCGCCTCGCCGGGGCCGTTCACTTCACAGCCCATAACCGCAACGGTTATGGGCACAGCAATGCCACAGATTGCTTCGCGCACAGCCGACACAATGCCTGCCACATCTCCGCGCCGTCTACCGCACGTCGGGCACGATACTATGACAGGCCCAAACGACCTGAGCCCCAGCGCAGCAAGGATCTCGCGGCCCGCGGATACCTCGGAGGCAGGGTCGCCGGTAAGGCTCACCCGGATAGTGTCTCCGATACCCTCTCCAAGGATGATGCCTATCCCCACTGCGGACTTCACGATACCGCCGGGCGGAGGCCCAGCCTCAGTGACTCCCACGTGCAAAGGGTAATCCACGAGCGTCGACAACGTACGGTAAGCCTCCACTGTACGAGGCACGTCCGACGCCTTGAGCGACACAACTATGTCGTAGAACCCTTCCCGCTCGAGCAGGCCGATGTGGCCTAGAGCCGCCTCCGTCATGGCGCGCGCAGTTCGGCCATGCTTCTCTAGGAGCTCGCGAGGGAGAGAGCCCATGTTGACCCCGATGCGTATCGGGATACCCTTATCGCGAGCTGCCGCCGCTAGTTCGCGCACGCGCGCGCGACTGCCAATGTTGCCCGGATTGATGCGCAGCTTGTCGACGCCGGCCTCGATGCTGGCCAACGCGAGCTTGTGGTCAAAGTGCATGTCCGCCACAATAGGAATCCGGACGGCCTTGCGAATCAGGCCCAGGGCGTCCGCAGCCTCCGGATCAGGCACGGCAATGCGTACTATTTCGCATCCTGCCTGCTGCAGCCGATTGATCTGGGCAATCGTCGCCTCTGCGTCGCGCGTGTCGGTGTCGGTCATCGATTGAACCGATACCGGAGCGCCGCCGCCTATCGGAACATGTCCAGCCATGACTTGCCGGGTGCTATCGCGAGTAGTCAATCCTGCACACCATCCATATGCCGACAAAAATCACATCTCGCGGACGATCAGCCGCGAAATGTCGCTCACCGTAGCGTACACCATCAACAGCATCAGGAGCGCAAGCCCGACGAATCTGAGCGCCTCTTCGACCTGCGGCGATAGTCTCTTTCCACGTACCGCCTCCACAGCTAGGAGCACGATCCAGCCTCCGTCGAGTATCGGCACCGGCATGAGATTCAAAAGGCCCAGGCTAGTGGAGATGAGGGCGATGAACATCAGGAGGCTGGGCAAGCCCTGCTCTGCGGCCTGAGCCGACATGCCTGCGATGCCCAGCGGGCCCGACACTTCGGGCTTGGCCCTGCCCGACAGCGCCGCCCACAGCGACGTGATCGTCGTATCGATCACTCCCCATGTATACCTGATCGCCCCGCCCAGAGTACCGCGGACTTCGGATTTCACGGGAGACTCCGTAAGCCTCACGCCAATGCGACCCACTCCGGCCTCGGAATCGTACTCGGGGACTACGTGCACTGTGTGTCTTTGTCCGTCCCTGACGACCTCAACGTCCAAGCGCCTACCCCAGCTGGCCGATATTGTGTTCACGAATCCGGCAACTGATGCCACCGGCCTTCCGTTGATGGCGAGGATCGTATCGTCCGGCTTGAAGCCCGCGACCTCGGCCGGGCTTCCGTCAATCACATCCACGATTCTGGCCATCGGCACTCCATAGGCCGAGAACAGCCCGGTAAGGATGATGATCGCTAGCACGAAGTTCATCAGCGGCCCGGCCGCAACTACAAGTATCCTCTGCCAGAAAGGCCGGTTCACGAAGCTTGCCGGGTCATCAGGATCAACCTGTTCACCTGGGAGATCCGAATCGTTCATCCCTGCAAACCTGCACATTCCGCCAAGCGGCAGAGCGCGCACAGCGTATAGCGTCTCGCCTATCCTCTTCGCAAACAGTCGGGGGCCGAACCCGATGGCGAATTCGTACACTCGCACTCCCGCGAGCCTTGCTGCCGCGAAATGGCCCAGCTCGTGGACGAGTACCACTAGACCGACGACTACTATGAAAGCTAGCGCGTACATCCGCCGCACCTCTCCTTAATGAACTGCCTGGCCCGCTCATCTGCCTCAACGATTTCGTCAAGCGAGGGTTCCCCGCCCGCTCCGATACTGGCCATGGCTTCGGCCACGGCAGGAGCTATGTCGCAGAAACGCAGCACGCCTCGGCAGAACAGGTCCACCGCGGCCTCGTTCGCCGCAGACATGACGGCCGGGGCCACTCCCCCGCCTCGCAGCGCTTGATGCCCAAGCAGCACGCCTGGGAAGCGTTCGGCGTCAGGCGACGCAAACGTGAGGGTTCCAAGCCCGGCAAGGTCAAGCCGTTGGGCCAATCCTCGGCGCCTCCTGGGATACGTTAGGGCGTACTGTATGGGGGTACGCATGTCGACCGCGCCCATCTGGGCAATGATCGATCCGTCGGCAAACTCGACCATGGAATGCACTATGCTCTCGCGGTGCACGACAATTTCTATAATATCCGGGGAGGCGTCGAAAAGCCAGTAGGCCTCCACTACCTCCAGGGCCTTGTTGATCATCGTGGCCGAATCCACCGATATCTTCGGCCCCATCCGCCAGTTGGGATGGGCGAGCGCCTGCTCCAGAGTGGCATCCGAAAGATCCGCCCTGTCGCGAAAGGGGCCTCCGGACGCAGTCAGTATGAGGCGCGAAAGCCCCGGCCGGTTCTGCCCCGCCAGGCACTGCCAGATGGCTGAATGCTCACTGTCAACCGGCCGTATCGATACGCCTCGCTGCCTCGCGCGCCCCATGACGATACTGCCCGCTGCCACCAGTGCCTCCTTGTTCGCCAGTGCTACGTCATGCCCTGCGTCGATCGACGCAAGCGTTGGATACACACCCGCGAAGCCTACGACCGCATTGAGCACGATCTCGTGCTCCGCCATGGAGGCCAGCTCTGCCAGGCCCTCGGTTCCGACAAATAGCTCTGGGGCTGGCGACAACTCGCTCAGCAGGCTCCGGGCATCGCTCGCCGCGCGGGAGTCGCCCACTGCGCATGCGCTCGGCCTGAACTCGCGTGCCTGCTCAGCCAGGAGGCGGACATTGGACCACGCCGATAACCCGCTGACCCGAAGGCCCAGCGACCTCGACACCTCGATCGCTTGGCTACCGACCGAACCAGTAGAGCCCAGAATGCAGACTGACAACATCCCTTACTCCTTGTCAAGAGGAAACATCGGCAGAATAATGGAATGCAGAATCGCCTTGAAGAATATCACTGCCAGCGGACCGGCTATAAACCCCTTCACGCCGAACAGCTGCACGCCCACGTACACTGAGATCAAGGCCACCAGCGGATGCAAATCGAGATTCCTGCCCATCACCCTGGCCTCGGCGACCTGCCTGACAGCTGAGCTTATCGCAAGCACAGAAGTCAAGCCCAGCGCGAATCCCACGTTCCCTACAAGTATATGGTATAATGCCCAGGGCAGAAAGAGGGCCGACGGGCCCACCAGCGGAAGTATGTCCAGTGCCCCGCATGCCAACCCAAGAAGCCACGCATAGCTGACCCGCATCACTGAAAGGCCGAGGATAGTCATGACAGCAGTGATCGAAAGGAGGACGAACCTGGCCCTCAAAAACCCCACAAACGCAGCGAGCATTTCGCCTCTGATCTTGCCGAACTGCTTGCGCCACGTTCTGGGCAGAGCAGAGGCCGCGCGGGCGGATGCAGAGTAGAAGTCGCGCGATACAAAAAACGTTGCTATTATGCTGATCAGCAAGGTCAGAGTGAACTGCGGCAGGCTGCGAAGGAAGCCGGCCATGCCGGACGCGGCAGCCTCCACCAGCGCAACTATCCTGCCTTCATTCGCCCTTATTATGTCCGTCACCGGCTGGGGCAGCCCCTCGAAGAAGCGAGCAGCGCTTCTTGTCAGGTCGTCAACCACCTTGGCCAGCGACTTGGACAGACCTCCAATGTTGCGCGAAAGCTGATCGACCTCGCGCGATATCTCGCTCACGCCCACCGCCACCAAGAGGCCGAGGACAACCCCCAGAGCAGCCAGGACGATGACGACGGCAACTGCTCGGGGCATCTTGAGCCTACGCTCCAGGAAGCTGACGCCGGGGTCGATGAGAATGGCGATGAAAAGCGCAACGATGAACGGCGTGAACAGCGGCAGGACGAACCTTATCACCAGATACATGCCGATGGCCAGCAGTCCCGCGGCCATACCCGCCTTGGCATGGTTGCTCACGCCGTCGCCTCCATTCTCACATCCCGCCCAGACCGGGTATGATCAGGATGAGATAGTAATATGCGACAGGAGCCGCAAAGAAGAATGAGTCAAACCTATCGAGTATCCCGCCGTGCCCGGGGAGAATCCAGCCCGCATCTTTGATCCCAGCGTCGCGCTTCATGGCAGACTCAGCGAGATCTCCAAGCTGACCACAGCCGGCAACAGCCAGCGCCAAAATGCATGCATGAAGCCAATTGAGTGTGTACCACAGGCCGCTCGCGTCGCCCAGCGCCTTAAGCACCACTGAAGCAGCCAGTGTCCAAACGACGCCCCCGATCGCCCCCTCAACGGTCTTGCTTGGAGAGAGCCCGGGCGAAAGCTTTCGTCTTCCGAACGCTCTTCCGGTGAAGAACGCACCCATATCGTTCATCCACACTAGAATCACGAAGAGAAGAGCAATCCCGCGCCCAGCGTCGCCGAGAGACGACCGGATGAGGCAGAACCTGCCGAGAGTCCACCCGCAGTAGAGAGAGCCGAAAACCTCCAGTGCCGGCCCGCCCACGGAGTTGACTGGCCTGCCCTTTGCGACTTCCAGGAAAAGCGAACCCAGGAGGACAAAGGTCAGCGCGAGGCCTGTGAACCTTCCATTGCAGAACGCCGCATCTACCACGAACATGGCGGAGGCGGTCACAACCAATGGAGCGCTGGGCGACCACGCTTTGGTTCGGCACATCAGGGCGTATTCGTAGGCTGCGACGCATGCCACGAGAAGCATTGCCGCTGCAAAAGGAATGCCGCCTGCCCACACAGCCCAGATCATTACGGGCGCGCCAGCAAGGCCTACTATCACCCTGGCTCTCAATGGTCGTCGCCTCCGTCGCCCATCTGTCCTAGCGCGCCGAAGCGTCTATGTCGCGACCCCAACTCCAGCAAGGCCTTCTTCAGATGCTCGGGAGTGAAATCGGGCCACAGCACGGGCGTAACGTACATCTCGGAGTAGGCCGACTGCCAGAGAAGGAAGTTGCTTATCCGCTGCTCGCCGCCTGTTCGTATCAGGAGATCCGGGTCGGGCTGGCCCGCGGTTGAAAGACGCGACTCGACCAGATCCTCGGTGATATCGGCGGGCTCAACTCGCCCGGCCTTAACATCGGCGGCTATCTGCTGCACGGCGTGGACGATGTCCCACTTGCCCCCATAGTTCAGAGCGATGTTCACTGTCATTTTCCGGCCCTGCGCGGTCATCTCCTCTGACCTGGCTATCACGGATTGGACGAATCCCGGAATCCCGCGCCGATCGCCAATCATGTTGATTCGTATGCCGTGACTCGCCAGGATATCGAGTTCGCGCACGAAAAACTCCTCAAGAAGCCGGAATATCCCCTGTACTTCGGCGGGCGGTCGTTTCCAGTTCTCGGTAGAAAAGGCGAACAGGGTTAGGTGACTGATGCCCATATCGGGGGCTGCCAGGGCTATCGTTCTAGCCGTCTCCACACCTGCGCTATGCCCCAAGAGGCGTGGTTTCCCTCTCTTCTGCGCCCATCTACCGTTACCGTCCATCGTAATGGCTACATGCATAGGCACCTTCGGGACTGCCTCCCCCCAACACTGCGTGCCAGAGTATTCCACGTTTCTACTATCATGCCATAAACCCCCTCAGGCGAGGGGGTATGACAGGGCTAACGCGGCAGGCGCCTACACCTGCATGATCTCGACCTCTTTCTCTGCCAGCGTCTTGTCGATTTCGGATATGTACTTGTCAGTAATCTTCTGTATCTCGTCCTGCGCCCGCTTGAGGTCATCCTCCGTGATGGCGCCCTCTTTTTCCATCGAACGGAACTGCTCGATGGCGTCTCGACGCACTGACCGCACTGCCACGCGCTTCTCTTCGGCGATCCTCCTAACCACTTTGACAAGCTCACGGCGGCGTTCCTCAGTCAGATGAGGAACGACCATGCGTATGACGTTGCCGTCATTGGTCGGAACCAGCCCGACATCGGACTTCTGTATCGCCTTCTCGATCTTCCCAAGGACGGATTTGTCCCACGCAGTCACCACTAGGAGGCGCGGTTCAGGCGCCGATACATTGGCTATCTGGTTGAGCGGTGTCGGAGTATCGTAGTAGTCAACGACGATTCTGTCGAGCAGAGCCGGGTTGGCTCTTCCGGTCCTGACGCCCGCGAACTCGCGGACTGTGGATTCGATCACGTCTTTCATCCTAGTTTCAGCCATGGACATTTCGTCCTTGTACAAACCTAATCCCTCCCGATGTAGGTTCCCACAGGCTCGCCCGCAAGCGCCTTCCTGATGTTGCCGCCCTTCAGCAGATTGAAGACGACTATTGGGATGTTGTTATCCATACATAATGACGCGGCGGTTGCATCCATCACCGCGAGCCCGCGGTTGATAACGTCGATGAATGATAGTCTATCGAAGAACGTCGCATCCGGGTTCGTCAAAGGATCGCAGTCGTACACCCCGTCGACGCGCTTCGCCATTAGGATCGCCTCTGCCTCTATCTCGGCCGCCCTGAGCGCTGCAGCGGTGTCAGTAGAGAAGAACGGGTTCCCCGTGCCGGCGCCGAATATGACGACACGTCCCTTCTCCAGATGCCTGACAGCTCGTCGGCGGATGTATGGCTCGGCGATTTCGCGCATCTCGATGGCGGTCAAGACCCTTGTGGGAATGCCTATGCCCTCCAGCGCGTCCTGGAGGACCACTGAGTTTACGACAGTAGCAAGCATGCCGACATAGTCGGCCGTGCTCCTATCCATACCCCTGCGGCTGGCCTCGGCGCCGCGCCATATGTTCCCCCCGCCCACCACTATGGCCATCTGGGCGCCCAACTCGTGTGCATCCGCAACCTGCTGAGCTATCCACTTAACCGAATCGAATTCGACTCCGAAACCCAGGCTGCCGGCAAACGCCTCTCCCGAAAGCTTGAGCACTACTCGTTTGTACCTTGGCATCTCCACGCGGGTCACCCCTTATGCCGATTCGATACCTGCTGACTTTCTCCTTCACGAAGCAAGAATTGCCCCTGAGGGCCGACACGGGCGCATACTAGCGGACTTAGCAAAAGAGAGAACACCGAGGTGTTCTCTCTTTTGCCGTTCTATCAGAGGCTCTCTCCGCGTTCGAAACGGACGAACCGCCTCACGCTGATGTTCTCCCCGATGATGCCGATGCTCTCGGCTATCAGTTCGGCCACGTTCTTCTCCGGGTCCCTGATGAAGGGCTGATCCAGGAGGCACACTTCCTGGTAGAACTTGGCCATCCTGCCGTCGACGATTTTGTCGGCGAACTTCTCGGGTTTACCCTCGTTGATCGCCTGTGTGCGGTATATCTCGCGCTCTCGCTGTACCACATCTTCCGGAACCTGCTCGCGCGACACGTAGAGCGGCCGAGATGCAGCAACCTGCATTGCCAGATCGTGTACCAGAGCCTGAAACTGCGCATTCTTCGCCACAAAGTCGGTTTCGCAGTTGACCTCGATAAGCACGCCGATCCTGCCACCCATGTGGATGTAGGCGTCGATCAAACCTTCGCTGGTCTCTCTGCCAGACCGTTTCGCGGCAGCGGCAAGGCCCTTCTCTCGGAGTACAATGATCGCCTTCTCGAAGTCGCCGCCCGTTTCAAGGAGTGCTTTCTTGCAGTCCATCATGCCCGCGCCCGTACGTTCCCTGAGCTCTTTCACCATGGATGCGGTGATTTCCATTTGCAAGCGTCCCTCCGTACTTACTCGATTGCGGCCTCCTGGGAATCGCCCA
>Ga0209719_1002152_pt1 | contig 21375 bp, 18 predicted proteins | sample AD_JPNAS2_MetaG_FD_184421 | JGI IMG/M metagenome (GOLD analysis project Ga0209719, IMG submission 184421) | Active sludge microbial communities of municipal wastewater-treating anaerobic digesters from Japan - AD_JPNAS2_MetaG (SPAdes) (version 2) | ecosystem: Engineered > Bioreactor > Anaerobic...
CGCTGGACGCATCGTCATTGCTATCCCATGCCCATCCCCCCTGCTTTTTTCAATCAGAGCAGAGCCCGCAGACCCGCCAAGCCGGGTCTGCGGGCTCTCCTCTATCCCATTAGGCGGAGCCTCTCCGCTCCTATATCCAGCACTTACTGCTTCAATATACTCTGCTGTGGGTATCTGGTTGATCATTCACTCCCATCCTTGAGCGCGCCAAGCCTTTTCACTTATAAATTCGATCTAGATTTTGCGTATTCATCACGCCGTCACGATAGTCTACAATCAGCTTCCGCAACTTTAAAACATTAGCCCTATCTAGCGACATGTCAGGCACACCAGCAACAACTCCGTCACCAAGCAACTTGCTCCGTGCGCCAATCGAAAGATGGTGCTGCCCTACGCCGACACTATGAAACCTAAAAGCCCATTCACCACCCTGATAATCAACTCCGGCTATGCGTTTGGTGAATTGCTCTGATCGTCTGGTAGCCAACTCTTCCCACTCTAAATACTTATCAATTGCCGAAACAACCCCCGGAATACATTTCTTATTAAACCTGATCGCAGTAACGGCATAAGCATGTTCTTGCTCTCGGATAAGCAGAGTATCTCCATCTGTTTCGGCAGTCAGCGGGTAATTGAAATACTGGCCAGCCAAAGGATTGTATCTTACCCCACTTAGATCAACATCCATGCGCGTCAGCGACGGCGCGGTAATGCATCCGAAAAGCGAGAGTGCTGCAAAAATCGTGATGAGGATTAAGCGGTATTTCATGTTTTTAAAAGTTCTACTAGAAGTTTTCCCAGTGACTGTCACCACAATCACCCAAAACACACTCACGCACCAAACCTCGATTTAAATGCAGCTTTACTCACTTTTCGTTCCATCTGCTGGCTGCACTTCGGACAGAGCTTCTGCCGCTTTCCTCCTATGGCCCAAACGTAGTACTTCTTTTTTAACGGCAAGCCACAAACGTCACACCTCCGTGGGCGGCGCGCGAGTACCGCCCAAATCAACATGCAAATGAGGATGATGACTACTACTGTCATACTACACCATTAGTGATTTTAAGATTCGTCGCGTACCAGCAGTATTCGCCATGGCTTGGTTGGATGACCTGAGTCGAGATCACGCAAGCGAGCCTGATTTGCGGGGTTAGAAGAGGGGTTTATCGATTCGCATGGGGTGATGCGGGAGGTGGCTGACGGGGCCGATCAAGAGCGGGAAATCCCCTAATGTCGAGCCTGTTGGAAAGTGCCGGCGATGAATCAGCCTAGCGCCAGCCGCGCTAGGCACGCAGACCGAGCAGGGCATTTTAGCCACTGCGTGTGGGGAGGTGGGCTCAGAATTTGACGATCAACTGAAGGGCGATGATGCCGTCGTTGTGCACCGGGGGAAATGCCAAGACGCGGGCATTCACAGGGAAGTGAAAAGTGGTCTCCAGGTAGGGGAAAACGTAGGGGTGGAGGAAAAGGCCGGATTTTTTTGCCAAGTGATCTTCGTGAATGAGGCCCACATGCAATCCCCAGTCCAGTGGCAGTTTGTCGGTCAGCGGCTTTTGAAAGGCGACACCGATCGAATAACCCAGATCCTCATAAGAATCGTTATAAGCATCCACCTCGACGGCGGTTTTGAGCCCATCAAAGAGTGCCCATTTACAATCGAGCTCTCCCAGGGAATAGGCGAAGCCCAAACCGTAATTGCATTCGTTGACGTCGGAGTCGCTGCTGAAGTGGTGGGTAAGACCGTTGATCTTGAGTTTCCAACGTTCGTTGAATGGAGCGTCCGACTTGATCAGTTCCATGGCGGACAAGGAGGAAACCGATAAGCAGGCAAAGATTAAGGAGGTAACAAGCAGTCGTTTCAGCATCTTATCTGAGAGCGATTAGGGGTTGTGGAAGCTAAGGCAGACTTCTGAACTCGCACCGGGGTGATGCGGGAGGGGCAGACGCGGGCCGATCAAGAGCGGGAAATCCCCTAATGTCGAGCCTGTTGCCAGAATCTGGCATTGAATAGGTGGCCGCGCGGCGAGCCCACACAACGAAAGGCTAACCGCACCGTGCCGGCTTATCTGCGCGGGGCAGAGCCGCGCTGCTTACTTCGCCGGGGTGGCGAATGGATTGGCGAAGACGAACAGGCGGGCGCGGCGGTCGGTGGGGGCCGAGGCCAGGGCGTCGTCGTTGTTGTCGAAGACGAGGTAGAGGTGCTCGTCGTCGAGCGCGAGGCCTTCACCGAGGCCATACTTCGTGTCGGTGTACACGTAGCGCGGGTCGTTTTCCGTCTGCACGTAGGAGAAGGCCGCGCCTTCACGCCAGCCTTTCTTCGACGACGGATCGCGCACGAGTTCGCACACGAGAGAGAGGTTGCGCACGAGCGCAAAAACGCGTCCGCGCCACACGGCCAGATCGGCGAAGTCGGGTTTGCGGCCACCCTCCTCGGCGTAGGGGCAACGTTCCATTTGGACGGCCGACACGGCGGGCGGCTGCCGGCTGAGATCGACCTCCACGAGACCGCGCGGGTCGCGCTCGGCGGCGAGCAGGAAGTCGCCCGGCGCGAGCTGCACGAGGCCTTCGAAGCAGGCGTTGTGCTTCACGAGGAGGCCGGCGGATTGCACGGCGGGGTCGTTGCGAAGATCGGGCGTGAGCCACTTGGCGTCGCCGGCGGCGGGCACGTGCAACAACCGGCAGTGCTCCTCGCTCACGACGAAGAAGCCGCCCGCGCCGTCGGTCACGATGCCTTCGAGGTCGAGTTTGCGCGTCTCAGCGAGGCCCGTGATTTCGAGCACGGGGCGGGCCGTGCACTCGCCGTCGGCGAGTGTGAGCGCGTAGATGGCCTGATCGTGTTTATCGGAGACGGTGAAGAGCGCGCCATCGACGACCGCGAGGCCGGAGGGTTGGAAATGCTCGGGGCCGTTTACCGGGGCGACCTGCTGCGGCACGATTTCGGGCACGGCGGCACTCAGGCCGCCCGCCAGCCCAAGGAGCATCCAGAGGTGAAACGCGCGGTGCATCGTCGGCCAGGGGTTTAGATTTTCGTTTCGAAAAGCTTCTTCGCCTTGATGAGGCAGACGCAGTCGCTGCCGTCGAGCGTGTGCAACCAGTGCGGCTCGAGGGCGCCAAACTCGGCGTCCATCGCATCGCGCAGGCCGCCGACCTCGATGACGACGATGCCGTGGGGTTTGAGGCGCGTGCGCGCCTGCACGAGGAGCTTGCGGATGATGTCGAGGCCATCCTCGCCACCGTCGAGCGCGAGGCGCGGCTCGCGGTGAAACTCCACCGGCATCGCATCGACGTGCGCGGTGGGCTCGTAGGGCGGGTTGCTCAAAATCACGTCGTATTTTGCCTGCGGCACGGAGTCGAAGACGTCGCTGCGGTGCAGGTGCAGGCGCTTTTCGAGGGCGTGGTCGCGGACGTTGATTTTGGCGACGTCGAGGGCGTCGGGCGAGAGGTCGATGGCGTCGACCTCGGCCTGCGGGTAGTGGTGCGCCAGCAAGATCGCAAGGCAGGCGGAGCCAGTGCAGACATCGACGACGCGCGTGACCTTCTTGGGGTCGGGCAGCCACTGGTCGATCTGCTCGGGGATCAGTTCCAGAAAATAGGAGCGCGGGATGAGTACGCGCTCATCGACGTAGAAACGGTAATCGCCCAGCAGGGCCTCCTTCGTGAGGTAGGCGGCGGGAGTGTGGTCGACGGCGCGGCGGCGGAAGATCTCGCGCACGGCCTCGGCCTGCACGGGCGACACGCGACGGCGCAGCACGGACTCGTCGCAATCCATCGGGATGCCGAGGGTGTGCAGGAGGAGATAGAGCGCCTCGTCGTGCGCGGTCGTGGCGATCTGGCCGAGCGCGAGCGCCTGGCTCTCGTAGAGCGCCTCGGCCCAGCCGAGCCAGTCGCCCACGGTGCGGCAGGTTTCGGAGCCGGCGAGTACGGCGGAGGCGGCGGGAGCACGGCGTTTGGGGGCGGGCTTCTTCATAGGCCGATCGCATGCATCAGGAGCATGAAGGGCAGCGCCACCAGACTGATCGCGACGATGATGAGTTTTTGGACAAAGGGGATTTGAAACGCGATGAGCAGGGCAATGCCGCCCCAGCGCGAAACCTGCCAGTACATCTCTTCTGACAGCAGGCCGAAGTGGCGCAGCAGCATGCCGCCCGGCAGCGGGGGCACGGGGAGGAAATCGATGACGAACAAGCAGGCGTTGAGGAAAATCGCCGAAAGGAAAATCGAGCCAAGGTTGGGATCGAAGTGCATGGCCACCGCACCTGCCAGCGCAGCGAGCAGGCAAAGCGCGAGGCTCATGATCGGGTTGGCCAGCTGCGTGTAGAGGAATCCGCGCCACGGGTGCGCAAAGTTGGCCGGGTTGACGGGCACGGGCTTGGCCCACGCGAGGAAGAAGTTCAGCTGCGCGAGCGCCGGCTGCAGGATGAAGATGAACAGCAGCGGCAGCACGACCGAGCCGAGCATATCCATATGCGGAAGCGGATTGAGCGTAAGGCGCCCGGTCTGGGCCGGCGTGGGATCGCCCAGGCGGCTGGCCATCCAGGCCTGCGCGTAGGCACGCAGGCACAGGCTCGCGACGATCAGGATGTAGAAGATGAGCCCCGAGCGCAGGACCTCGGGCGTGAGATTGAAATCCATGGCGGATTACTCTGCGGAGGCCTTCGGCAGCTCGGCAACCAGCTTTTCCTTCTGTTTAGCCAGAGAGGGATCGTCGATCTGCGCGAGCAGCGCGCGCGCCTCGGCGTGTTTGCCCTGCAAAATCATGACATTGGCGCGGTGCAGCTGGATGAACTGGCGTTTGGGGCCGGGCGTAGACTGCGCCTCCAGCGCCTGCCACTGCTTCGCGGCCTCGTCCCAGTCGGGCGTTTCCAGATCATAAAACGACTCGGCATAGCGGAAGGTAAACTCCATGCGATCGGGCGCGATCTCGGCCGCGCGCTGGAAGGCCTCGCGCATGGCCTTGTCGAGCTGCGGGCGCGTCCACTGGCCGCTCTTCAGAAAATCGTCGCGCGCCTCGGCGAGCAGGAGGCCGACCTGGTAGTGATAGAGCGGCTCCTTCGGGTCGAGCCGGGCGGCGGCGATGAAGTAGTTGATCGCTTCGAGGGGCTTGCCGTCTTCGGCGAGGTATTTGCCGATCTGGTTTTTGACGAGCGGGAGATTCGGGTCGAGCTGGTTGGCCTTAAGAAGGATGGCAACGGTCTGCTTGGGCAACGGTTCGAGTTTGCTGAGGAAGTACCCATAGGCCGCAAAGCCCGCGGCGACCTCCGGGTACTTGGCGATGTAGGCCTCGTAGTCGAAGGCGATCTCCTGCATCTCCGTGCGGAAATTCTCCTGATCGAAGCTCGCGGTGCCGTCCTTGAGCACGGCGTCGGCCATGAGCCGTTGCTGGCGGGTGAGGATCGACTGGAGCTCGCGCTGGGCGGCGGAGGGCTCGGCGTGCGCCAGGAGCGCGGAGAAACTCACGAGGAGAAAGAAAAGACGTCGCATGGAAAAACGTGCGACACCTTCGGCGGCCAACGGTGCCGGGGCAATCTTTCCCGCCGGGCGGGGCCAGGCCACGCGCCCGAAGGGACCGCTGCCGGCACAAAGTTCTCGCTGGCGTACGGAGCCGACTTGACGACAGATTGGGGTGCGTAGGTTTCACCACGCACGATTCCACACCCTTAAACCTGAAAACCATGCCCATATCCATCGTTCCCGCCCCGGTTGTCACCGAACTCCAACGTCAGTTTAACTACGAATTCGCCGCCGCCCATGCCTATCAGGCGCTCTCCCTGTGGTGCGCCGCGCACAATTTCAACGGCTTCGCCGAATTCTTCTCCAAGCAGACCTCGGAAGAGCGCGAGCATGCCGAGAAACTGTACAAACACCTCCTCGACCGCGGGGTGACGCCCGTGCTCACGGCGGTGCCCGCACCGAAGCAGGAGTTTGCCAACCTCGCCCAAGTGGCGGCCCACGCCCTCCAGATGGAGCAGGCCAACACCAAGGGCATCAACGCCGTGTACGAGGCCGCCGTCGCCGCCAAGGATTACCCGGCGCAGATCCTCATGCAGTGGTTCATCAGCGAGCAGGTCGAAGAAGAGGCTTGGTGCGCACAAATGATCGACCGCGTGGCCGCCGCCACCTGCGCCGGCTCCGTCGCCGAGCTCGACCGCCACATCGTCAAATACCTCGAATAAGCCACGCTCTCCGGCGCGCGCCAAAACAAAGGACGGGCACCCTCGCGGTGGCCCGTCCTTTTTCGTTTTCCGGAGAGGGAAACGCGTCGCCGGGCGCGCGAGGCGGCTTACTGCACGGCCACCTTGAAGCGCGCGAGCGAGCTGCCCTCGATCTGTTGCAGATCGGCGACGGCCACGCGGAGATTCACACGCGACTCGACCTCACTGACCCGCGCCTTCTCGAGATCGGTCTGGGATTCGAGCACGCGGTAGGCGGTGGAGACGCCGGCATCGAAGCGGGCCTTTTCCATCTCGTACTGGCGGCGGCTGAGCTCGGTGGCCTGCGCGGCAATCTTCACGCTCTCGATGCCGGTGGCGACGGCGAGCACCGCCGCGCGCACCTGCACCAGGATGGACTGCTCCTGCTGGCGCAGCCGGCTTTTGGCCTGTGCGAGCGTGTTGAGCGCCGTGCGGTAGCGGGCGTTTTCGGCCTTCAGGCCCCACGGCATGCTCAGCGTGAGGTCGACCTGCCAGTCATTGCCGCGATTGCTGGAAAGCGAGTGAATCGCATCGTGCGAACGGTCCTCGTAGGTGTTCCAACCATAGGCAGCGCCGAGATCGAGCGTGGGGCGACGGGCGTTTTTGGCAGTCGCGGTGTCGAGGTCGTATTGCTGCACGGCCTTCTGCGCGGCGAGGTAGCCGGGCTGCTGCTCCAGGGCGCGTTTATAAACGCCTTCGACCGTCGGCGCATCCTCCGTGTAGTCGGCAAACGTCACTGCGCCGACCGGGGCGCCAAACTCGAACTGGCCGATGAGATTGAGGAGCACATCCTCGGCGTTGCGCACGGCCTGTTCGGCGAGCAGGACGCTACGGCGGTTGTTGGCCACGCCGACCTCCGCGCTGAGCACATCGAGATCGGTGTTCACCTTCACCTCGTTGCGGATCTTCGCCTCGCGGTGGAGCTGCTCAGCGAGCGAGAGACTTTGCTGGCGCGCGGCGAGCTGCTCGCGCGCAAAATGCAACTGGTAGTACGCAGCCTCGACGTCGCGGATGACGGCCAGCACCTGGCTCTTGTAGTCGAGCTCGGCGCGGGCCACTCCGAGTTTGGCGCGCTTGATGGCGGCGAGGTTGGCGAGGGTGCCCGCGCTCTTGAGAAGGGGCTGCTTGATCGAGACCGAGAGGTCGCCGAGGTAGGCGGGATTGGGCGAGGTCACCAGCGGGTTGTTCGACGAGCGGTCGAGGCCGGTGCCCAACGTGACGGTCGCGCCCGTCGGGATCTTTTGCGAGACGCCGCCGCGCAGGCTGGAGCCGTCGGTCTCGACGCCCGTGCGGTACGAGTCGTTGCCAGAGCGCGTGCCGACGACGGTGAAGACCGGCACGTAGTCCGCCTTTTGCACCGTCAGCGCCTCCCTGGCGTTGTCGGTGTTGAGCGTCTCAGCCTGGAGATCGAAATTTTTCTGCAACGCGCGCGCGATGCAGTCCTCCAGAGTGAGAGCGGGTGCGGTGGCGACGGCGGCGGGCGCCGGCGCATCAGGCTCGGCGCGCAATGCGCATGCGCCGAGCGGAGCCAGTGAAAGCAAAACGAGTGCGAGGCGTGGAGACAGGGGAGACATGGATGGCCGGGTGAGAGGGCAGGCAGACAGAGAAGCCGCGGCTTGTCGAAGCGTTACGCAAAGGCAGTCCGTGCGTGTGCCGAAAGCCGACGGCGTGAAGGTAAGACGAGCGCGCGCCGTCTCTGTTTCAGAGATTCTTGAGAAAGATCAGGGCGCCCTGCGGACGCGGTAAACGCATCCGCAGAAACGCGACGCACCAGATCAAGCGCCCAGCTGGCCGAGCAGAGCCTGGACTGCGGCGAGCACGCCGGACTGCGGGACCTCGCGCTCGGAGCGCGTGCGCAGATCGCGGAGCTTCACCACACCCTTCGCAAGCTCGTCGCCTCCGTAGATGAGCGCCACCTTGGCGCCCGACTCGGTGGCGGCCTTGAACTGTTTGCCGAAGGCGATTTCGCGCATCGGATAGTCCACGCGATAACCGGCGGTGCGCAGCGCCTGGATATCGGCGAAGGCGGCCAGTTTTTCCTTTTCGCCACCGAGCACGCAGAAAACGTCCGGCGCGGAAACGAGCGCGGGCATGAGGCCGCGTTGCTCAAGCAGGAGCGCGAAAGTCATGTCGCCGATGGCAAAACCGACGGCGGGCAGGTCGGCGTATCCGAGCTTGCCGACGAGATTGTCGTAGCGGCCGCCGCCGGCCAGCGCGCGCAGCTCGCCCTTGCGATCAAACGCCTCGAAGACGAAGCCGGTGTAGTACGCGAGGCCGCGCACCACGCCCAGATCGACCTCGATGAAGCGGCCCAGGCCCATGGCGTTGAGATTGCCCAATAGTTTGCGCCAGTCGGCCAGACGCGCGGACAGTTTTTCGCCACCGAGCGGCAGGAGCGTCGCTTCGAGCGCGTCGAGCGACTTGATCTGGAGAAACGCCAGCACCTTGGCTTTGAGGCCCTCGTCGATCGCGCCAAAGCGTTCGCCGTAGGCTTTGAAGGCATCGTCGCCAATCTTCTCGTACTTATCGACCGCACCGAGCACGCCGCGGATGCGCTCTTCGTCGAGGCCGAGCGCCTCCAGATAGTAGAACCAGAGATTGCGGTCGCTCAGGCGGATGTAGAAATCGGCCTCGGTGAGTCCAAACGCACTGAGGCTGCTCACGAGCAGGCCGATAAGCTCGGTCTCGGCCTCGGGGCCGGGCTCGCCGAAGATGTCGGCGTTGAACTGGAAGAAGCAGCGGCCACGGCCCTTCTGCATGCGCTCGTAGCGGTAAAATTCGCCGATGGAGAACCACTTGATCGGGCGCTTGAGCGCGGCGGCCTTGTCGCCCACGAGGCGGCAGACGGTGGGCGTCATCTCCGGGCGCAGGGCGACGTCGCGCCCACCCTTGTCGGTAAAGCTGAAGAGCTGCTGCTCGATCTCGTCGCCGGACTTGGCCTTGTAGAGTTCGAGGGGTTCCAGCACGGGGGCATCGTACTCTTGAAACCCGAAAGTATGGGCCGCCTGCCGCCAGAGGCGGAAGATGTGACTGCGACGCGCCAGAGCGTCGGGATAGAATTCGCGGAATCCGGGCAGAGTCTGAAACGTAGCCATGGGAAAGGCGCGACGTTGCGCAGTGTGCGTGGGCGGCGCGACCCAAAATTCGCCGCAGTGGGGACAAAAAAAGCCGGAGCGCACAGGGCACTCCGGCTTGGAGAGTACGAACAGCTAATTGGATTACAGCTTGTTGAGGTCGATCTTGACCAGCTGCTGCTTGAGAATCTTGCCGGCCTTGAACTTGACCACGGCGCGCTCCGGGATGACCACCTCGGCCTCCGGCTTGTTCGGATTGCGGCCGATGCGGGACTTACGGCGCTGCACTTCGAGGACGCCAAAGTTGCGGAGCTCGACGTTACGACCATCGGCCAGTGCCTGCTGGATGATGTCGAGCGTCAGCTGGACGGTTTCGACGATTTGCTTCTGGGGGAAGTTCGTCTTTTTGTAGATATCGAGAACGATTTCGCGTTTTGTGAGGTTAGTGGACATAGAGTACCTTGGTTGGAAGCTTTCTTAAGAGATTGGAAGTTACTCCTTGAATTTAGATTAGGTCAATCGTCTGAAAGGTTTCTGAGTTAGGTAAAATTACGTAAGTTAAGTAACTAGGGTTTCCCTCTTGCGACGTAAGTCACTAAACCCAGCGTTTCGTTCCCATGCCCGACCCGATTGCCGTCAATTCCATGTTCTCGCGTATCGCCCGCCGATACGATCTGGCCAATCGGCTGCTGAGCTTCGGGCTCGACGTGTGGTGGCGCTGGCGTCTGGTGCGGGCCGTGCACCGGGGCCGACCGCGGGCCGTTCTCGATCTGGCCACCGGCAGCGGCGACGTGGCCTTTGCCCTCGCGCGCAAACTCCCCGCCGAGACGCGCCTGCTCGGCATGGATTTCTGCCAGCCGATGCTCGATCAAGCCGTCGCGAAACGCGCCGCCGCCGCCCCCCGCTACGACCACGTGACCTTCCAGCAGGGCGACGGACTCGCCCTCCCCCTCCCGGACGGCGAGTTTGACGCCGTCACCATCTCATTCGGGCTGCGCAACATGGCCGATCGCCACCGCGCGCTTTCCGAGATGCGCCGCGTGCTCCGCCCCGGCGGGCGGCTCTTCGTCCTGGAGTTTTCGCAACCGTACCCGTGGTTCCGCCCCGTGTACCTTTTCTACCTGCGGCACCTGCTCCCTTGGATCGCCGGACGCGTGACAGGCGACAAGGCGGCGTATATCTATTTAAACGAGAGCATTGAAGCATTTCCCGGGCGCCCCGCGCTGAGCGAAGAGCTCAAGGCCGCCGGGTTCACCAGCGCAAAAGCCTCGGCGCTCGCCCTCGGCATTGTCGCGCTGCACGAAGCGACCCGCTGACGTCCCCTCGGCCGGTTCAGATTTCGTGCCAAGTGCGCGTTTGCGTTCTTGCCAGCCTTCCGCGCCAGGGCATCGTGTGTGACTTCGTGGCAACACTCCCGAAATTAAGCGCAGAAGTTCCCTACGAACTCGTCCGCAAGATCGCGGCGGGCGGCATGGGCATCGTCTACGAAGGCTTCCAGATCGGCGCTGGTGGATTCCGCAAGCAAGTCGCCATAAAGCTCATCCGTGAAGAGTACTCCGCCATCCCCGAGTTTCAAAAAAACTTCATCGGCGAAGCCCGACTCGTCGCCGATCTGATCCACACCAACATCGTCCAGACGTACCACCTTGGGCAGCTCAACGGCCAGTATTTCATGGTGATGGAGTACGTGCGGGGCGTGAACTTGGAGCAGTTTCTCGACAGCCACCTGCGCCAGACGCGCCCTATCCCGGTCGATCTGTGCGCCTTCATCGTCTCGCGCATCGCCCGCGGGCTCGCCTACGCCCACAAAAAGCGCGATGCCGAAGGCCGCCCACTCGGAATTGTCCACCGCGACATCGGCCCTAAAAACGTCATGGTCGCCTACGAAGGCGACGTGAAGCTCACCGACTTCGGCATCGCGAAAGCCCTCGACCTCATGTACAACGTCGAAGGCGAGGTCATCGCCGGCAAAGACGAATACCTCTCCCCCGAGCAGGCCAGCTGCGCCATCACCGACGCGCGCGCCGACCTATTCCCACTCGGCATCCTCCTCACCGAGTTACTTCTGGGGGAAAACATCTTCCGCGACACCAGCTCCTCGCGCACGCGCGAAAACATCCTCACCAAACCCATCCCGCAATTTGCCACGCTGCGCAGCGATATCGACCCGCCCCTGGAGGCCATCATCCAAAAAGCCCTCACGCGCGACCGCGAGCAACGCTACCAGACCGCCGATGCCCTCCTCCACGACCTCGAAGTCTATCTGTACAGCGAAGGCTATGGCCCGACCAACGAGAAGCTCGGCAAATACCTGAAGGCGCTCATGCACTATCAGGAACCCCACGCACCCACCCTTTCCCCGGTTGCCCCCGCAGCCTCCCCTGACCTGCCCACCACATGAGCGCACTCGGCTTCAGCCACAGCCTGCAACAACGCCAGGCCCAACAACTCGTCCTAGCCCCGCAGCTGCGGCAATCGCTCAAAATCCTCCAAGTCGCCGCCCTCGACCTGCGCTCCGTCATTCAGGAAGAGCTCCAAAGCAATCCCACCCTCGAAGAGCTCCCCATGGACGGCGTGAGCCTCGAAAAAGAGAAGCAGGACAACGACGGCGACCCGGAGTCCCACGACAGCGCCCAAGACGCTCCGCCCCCCGACATCGACGCCCCCTCGGAAAACCGCGAGGAACTCGATTTCTCCAAAGAATTCCAAATCCTCGGCAAACTCGACGAAGACTGGCGCGACCACATGGCCAGTGCCGGCGGCGCCCAACCCTACACCTCGGAAGACGCCGAACGCCGCCAGCACTTCTTCGACTCCCTCGTCAGCGAAACCTCACTCCAGGAACACCTCCTCCGCCAGGCCGATCTCGACGAGCTCGATCCCAAAGTCCGCGAAGCCCTTGAACACCTCGTCGGCAGCCTCGACGACCACGGCTTCCTCACTCAGACACCCGCCGACGTCGCCCTCCAAACCGGCCTCCCCCTCGACGCCGTCCAGGAAGCCGTCAAAATCCTCAAAGCCTGCGAACCCACCGGCATCGGCGCGGCCAACCTCGCCGAGTGTCTCCTCCTCCAGCTCGCCGCCAAAGGCCGCGCGGAGTCCCTCGCCTCCCGGATCATCAAGCACCACTTCGAGCTGCTCACCCGGCGGCGCATCCCCGACATCGCCCGCAAACTCTCCGTGCCCATGGACGAGATCCAGGTCGCCATCGAGGAAATCGGCAAACTCGACCCCGCCCCCGGCCGCCGCTTTGCCGAGGACAACAACCGCGTGGTCGCCCCCGACGTCTCCGTCGAAAAAGACGGCGAGGAGTGGATCGTCTCCCTCAACAACGACTACATTCCCCGCCTGCGCATCTCCAACACCTACCGCGAGCTGATCGCCAAAGGCGCCCTCAATAAGCAGGAGCGCGACTACATCCGCGAGCGCATGCGCTCCGGCAAATTCCTCATCAGCTCCATCGAGCAACGCCAGCAAACCATTGAGCGCATCACCCGCGAAATCATCCGCGTCCAGACCGACTTCTTTGAAAAAGGCGTCTCCCAGCTCAAGCCCCTCACGATGATGCAAATCGCCGAGGCCGTCGGCGTCCACGAAACCACCGTCAGCCGCGCCATCGCCAACAAGTACATCCGCACCCCCCACGGCGTCTTCGAGATGAAGTACTTCTTCACCCCCGGCTACCAGGCCGAGGACGGCGCCTCCGTCTCCAACAAAAGCGTGAAGGAGATGATCGCCGATCAGATCGCGATGGAGGACAAAGCCTCCCCGCTGAGCGACCAAGACCTCGTCCTGAAACTCCAGGAAAAAGGCCTCAAGGTCGCCCGCCGGACCGTCGCCAAATACCGCGAGGAACTCGGCATCCTGCCCAGCAACCTGCGACGCGACTACAAATAACCCGCGCCCCCTGTTTTTGTTTTCCAAATCCAATCCCGACGACTACTCCCGAACCTTCATGATCTCGCTCAAGAAACTTTTCGGTAAAGAAGACAAGTTCTACGACCTCCTCGAAGCCAGTGCAGAAGAGGCAAAAACAAGCATCCGCCTCCTCAGCCAGTACGTGCAGGCCCGCCGCGAAGGCAACCCCGCCGACCTCGACGAGTTCGTCCAGAGCCGCCGTAAGGACAAAAAAATCAAGCAGGAGATCTCGGAAGCCCTCGCCAAAACCTTCGTCACCCCACTCGAACGCGAAGACATCGAGGCCCTCTCATTCGCCCTGTACCGCGTACCCAAGTCCGTCGAAAAAATCGTCGAGCGCCTCTCCATCTACCCCGGCAAGCCCCCCTCCGACCGCTTTATGCGCCAGATCGGCCTCATGGAACAGGCCGCCGAAGCCGTCGTCTTCATGGTCAAACAGCTGCGCAACGGCACCCACATCGAAAAGATCAGCGAAGCCCAGTCACGCCTCCAGTGGGCCGAAGGGGAAGCCGACAAGGTCATGCTCGAACAACTCAAGGAGCTCTACCACGGCCCCTACGATGCCAAGGAATTTGTCATCCTCCAGGACCTCTTGGAAATGGTCGAAAAGGTCGTCGATCGCTGCCGCGACGCCGGCAACGTCGTCGTGCAAATCGTACTGAAATACTCCTGAGCGCCCCACGCGCTCCGGCCCTTTTCTTCCGAGCTCCATGACGCTTTTCCTCCTGGTCCTTTTCGCGGCACTCGCCTTCGAGTACATCAATGGGTTTCACGACACCGCGAACGCGATCGCGACGGTCGTCTCGACCAAAGTCCTCACGCCCCGCCAGGCCATCGTCTGGGCGGCTTTCTGGAATCTTGTAGGCGCGCTGGCCGGCACCGCCGTCGCCAGCACCATCGGCAAAGGCCTGGTGGATGCCTCGGCGATCAACATGACCACGGTGCTCGCCGCCCTGATCAGCGCCATCATCTGGAACATCTTCACCTGGTGGCTCGGCCTGCCCTCCAGCTCCAGCCACGCACTCATCGGCGGACTATGCGGCGCCGCCATCGCCACCAGCGGCGGCCACTGGTCCGTCCTCCACTGGCAGACCATCGATGCCGCCGGCAAACACGGCGGACTCTGGCCCAAGGTCGTCATGCCCATGATCACCTCGCCAGTGATCGGCATCATCGGTGGCGCCGCTCTCATGGGACTGCTCATCGTGGTCCTGCGGAAAATGCGGCCGCGCCTCGTCGGCCAGATCTTTGGCAAAGCACAGCTGCTCAGCGCCGGGTTCATGGGCTACAGCCATGGTTCAAACGACGCCCAAAAGACGATGGGCATCATCACGCTAGCGCTGTTCACCGGCACCGCCGCCGGCATCTTCAACGACCTGCCCGCCTGGCTCACCTTCCTCCACACGCCTGAATTCATCGTCCCGAAATGGGTCATGATTGCGTGCGCACTCACGATGTCGGCCGGCACCGCCGCCGGCGGCTGGCGCATCATTCGCACCATGGGCCACAAGATGGTGAAGCTGCAACCAGTCCACGGTTTCGCCGCGGAGACGACCGCGGCCATCATCATCCACGGCGCCACCTCAATCGGCGTGCCGCTTTCGACCACACACGTCATCTCCACGTCGATCATGGGCGTCGGCGCCACCAAGCGCCTCAGCGCCGTGAAATGGGGCGTCGTCGAGCGCATCGTCTGGGCGTGGGTGCTCACACTCCCCGTCACCGGCCTGCTCGGCTACCTCTTCGACCGGCTCCTGAAATCCTGCGGCGCCTGAGCGGACCACGCCACCGGTCAATCTTTCAACGGCAGCACGTCCCCGTGCTGCCGTTTTTCGTGCACAAAAAGAAAGCGCCCCGGTGAAAGGGCGCTCTCCTCGCAAAGCGAAAACCGTGCGCGTGGCGCAGGCTCAGAACTTGTATTTTACGTAGCCCTCGAAGCGCAGCGGCAGGTCCTGAAACACGAGCATGTTGTTCGACCAAGTGTCGCCGTTGTGGATCCAGTTGCGCCGGTCCAGCACGTTGAGGATGTCGAGATTCACCTCCCATTTCGGCTGCCGGTAGAAGAGGAACGCGTTGAGGAAAATCTGCGCCGGGATGTGGTACTCGTTGAGCAGATTGCCCGGTTGCTCGCTCTGCCAGCTCCCGCCCAGCCCGCCGCCGAAGCCGCTTTCAAACTGGTACGAGACGCTGCTGTTGACCACCCAGCGAGAGAGGCCGGGGATGCGGTAATCGCCTACGAGCTCGTCCCAGGTGAAGCCGGTGCCATTGCCCAGACCGCCAGGGCCCGTACCGGGCGCGTACAGGTTGTAGAGCGACGTGCCGCCGGACTGGCCAAGCGCGGTCGCGCCGTCGTAGCGGCCATCGGTGTAGGCGACGTTGAAGGTCGCATTCACATGCGTGCTCGGCTGGCAGACGAACTCCACCTCGGCGCCGCGGATCCGCAGATCCTCGACCTTGCCGCGGAAGGTCGTCTCCTGGCGGCGTTGGTCGTAGAGCGCGACGCCCGCATAGAGCTTGTTATCGAGGAGCGAGAACTTCGCACCGACCTCGGCGAGGCGGCTCAGGTTTTTGAAGTCGTCGGCATCGATGATGCCGATTTTGGTGCCGTCAGTCCGCTTCAGTTTTTTCAAGCGGATGCCGCCGCCGGTGACGTTGCCGCGCACCGCGTAGGCATTCTGATAGGTCGCGTAGAGGGAGGTTTTGGGCGTGAGCCGGTACGTGAGGCTGGTGTTCCAGGAGAGCGCCGCGTCCTCGTTTTTGTCGTGCCAGATCGGCGCGCCGGTCTGATTGCCGAGCGGATCGCTCGCCTTGGCGAGGAAGGCGTCTTCGCGCAACCCGACCAGCAGCGAGAGGTTGTCCGTGAGCCTGATGTCGTCCTGCACAAAGATGGCGGGATTCCAGAGCATGGAGTCCGTCGTCTCCGGGCAGTCGTCGGCGGCCGCGAAGAAGAGTTTGCCATCGGGCCCGCCGTAGCCGGGCCAGTACGAGTTGGGATAATCCGTCGCGTGGCTGAACACGCGGTTGGCGCGCGTGATGTCGTACTGGAAGAAGTATTCGTTGTAGTAGTTGGTGTAGCTCAGCCGGTCTTCCCAGCGGATCGTGCCACCGGCGATGAGCTGATGCGACTGCCCGAACAGCTCGAACTGGCGGTGCCACTCGGTGCGATTTTCCGACGTCCACTGCGTCGCATACTCCGCGTACTCGAAGGCGTGGTACCGCTTGCGATCCACGTACTCGACGAGCGTGCGGTTGATGAGCTTGCTCGCATCGCCGAGCTGGAGCGTCGCGGTGAACTGGCCGCGCACGACGCGTGCGTTGGAATAATCACCCGGCGACAGCAGCGTGGCGTCGCGGGGGATTTTGACCAACGTAGTTCCGTCGATCGTGCCCGCGATGGCACCGGTCGCGTCGTTGTAGCCGAGGTCGGCAACGTCGCCGGTGTAGTAGAGCCCGTGATCGATGAGTTCCTGAGTGGGGCGATTGACGCCGAGAAGTTGGGGCGCGGCCTGCCACATGTACTGGGCGTTGGCCTCCAGGGTCAGATCGTCGGAGACTTTGCGAATCCAAGAGACAAACAAGTCCTGGCGGTCATCCCGCCCCCCGTGGCGGCGGAAAAAGGTGTCGTCCTCCTTGCCTTCGTAGCTCACGCGCCAGGCCGATTCGCCGTCGGCGGTCGGCGCTGTCGTGTCGATCTGCCACGAGGCGTTGAGCCACGATCCGCCCTCGGGCACCCAGGTGCCGATGCGCGTGGTCACCGTCGTCTCGGCGGCAAACTTCGGCGCCTTGGTCACGTAGTTCACGTAGCCGCCGGTGAAAAAGCCGGAGCCGTAGATGGCCGAGCCGGGGCCGCGCACGACGTCCACCGCCTCGACGTTGTTAAAGGAGGGCGCGTAGCCGAAGTTGTTATAACTGATCCGCTGGCCATTGATGAACGTCTCGGCCAGATCGCCGCGGATATTCGGGATGGTGGCCTTGCCGTAGCTGGCCGGCGCGTAGCTGCCGGGCGCGTAGGCGACAAACTCGGCCACGCCATTGATCCCGCGTTCGCGCAAGAGCGCCTGCGAGATCGTCGAGACCGCACGCGGCGTCTCCAGAATCGAACGGCCATCGCCAAACACGCTCTGCATCGGGCGCACAAGCGGGTTGATGGAGTCCTCGACCGGTACGTCGGTGACGACAAAGCGGTCGAGCGACAGGATTTCTTCGTCGGGTGGGACGGCTGGGCTGGGTTCCGCACCGAGCCAGACAGCCGAGAGGCTGAGGGCTGCAGTGAGGAGCGGGATTCGTGTCGGGAGTTGCATCATTTGTGTGATGCCCGACCCAAATCGGACTCCCGGTCAGAAAGGCGCGGCGCACCGAGCACCGCCTCTGTTTCCTTCGCCGGTATAATCCGTTTCAGGTTCCAAGGGTCGAACGGTCGGTCGCACCGCAATCTCAGCCTTCCGCGGAAGGCACCCCTACAGGCAAGGCGGCGTTTGAAAGGCCTGCGCACGGCCCAAGCAAGCCCGCTTTTCAGCCAGACCCCACAACTCAATCCCTATAAATCACATGGGCCGCCCCTTTCGAGGCGGCCCATATGACCTAACACCAAGCAAACCGTAGAACTTTAAACCTATTCGCCCCTATGGGCGCTTCTGACTACACAGAGGTAGATGCGGCACTCGCGAAAACGCTCAAAAAAACCGCTCACATTTCTCAAAAAAACACGGCGAATATAATCATTATACTGCATATCAAAACCTTAACACTCTTAAGAAAAACGCGATTTTTCACTTAACACCTTTCAAAAACACCGTGCCCCGAGCGATTCCAGAGGGCGGGCCCGCAGTCCACCCGCCCCTGCTCGATACTTTGCGATTGGTTCCCCCCGCCGCACCGTGTTCCGTGGGGCTGTGATCAAGTTCCTCTTCATCGGAGACATCGTCGGCAAACCGGGACGCGACATCGTGATCGAGCGCGCCGCCACCCTGCGCACCGAACACCAGCTCGATTTCATCATCGCAAATGGCGAAAACGCCGCCGCCGGCTCCGGCATCACCGGGAGCATCGCCAAGTCCCTCCTCGCCGCCGGGGTCGATGCCGTCACCCTCGGCGACCACGTCTGGGACCAAAAGGGCTGGGACGGCGAGATCGTCGGCCTCGACCGTGTGTGCCGTCCCGCCAATCTCCCCGCCGCCTGCCCCGGACGCGACCACCTCATCCTCGAGAAAAACGGCTTCAGGCTGGCCGTCTTCAGCGTCATCGGCCGCAACTTCATCGGCATGAAAGGCGAATGTCCGTTCCTTTCCTCCGACGCCGTACTCGCCAAAACCGTGGGCGCCGGGCTCGCCGATGCCGCCTTCATCGAAATCCACGCCGAAGCCACCTCTGAAAAACAAGCCATGGGCTGGTACTTCGACGGACGCGCCGCCGCCGTCCTCGGCACCCACACGCACGTCGCCACGGCCGACGCCGCCGTCCTCCCGCAAGGCACCGCCTTCATGTGCGACGTCGGCATGACCGGCCCGTTTGCCAGTGTGATCGGCCGCGAAATCAAGCCCGTGATCGGCCGCTTCCTCGACGGCATGCCGCGCCGCTTTGAAATCGCCGAAGGCGACGTGCGCCTCTCTGGCGCGATCGTCACCTACGATCCCGCCGCCCGCCGCGCCGTGCACTGCGAGCTGCTCACCGTCCGCAAATAGCCGGGCGCAACGTCTCCACACTCCGAAGCCATGCCCGCCGTCACGCTGACTGCCTACGACGCGGGCCTCCACGAACCCGAGCTCCAACGCTGGCTACGAGCGCCCCACGTGACCCAATGGTGGGGTGAAACCACACTGGCCGACGCACTCGGCTCCGCCGCTCCCCGCGATGTGCGCATGATTTTCGCCGACGCCAGGCCGGTCGGATTTCTCCGCTGGCACGTGCTCACCCGGCACGAGCTCGACGAGGCCGGCCTCACCGAAATCACCGCCGGCGGAGTCGATCTCGATCTCCTCATCGGCATCTCCGAACTGCTCGGACAGGGAATCGGCACCCGCGCGCTCGCGCTGGCCATCGACGAAATCACGGCAGCCCTCCGCCCACCGTTTTTCAGTCTCTGCACCGAAACCGTCAATCTGCGCGCGCTCCACTGTTACCAGAAGGCCGGTTTCCGCATCGTCCGCGAGTTCGTCGAACTTGGGAAAAGCCACTACTTCCTCACACGCTCGGCGATGACAGCGCCGAAAGACTGAGCCGCCCTTTGCGCACTCAGTCTCTCGAAGCATTGGGTTATTTCGCCGGCACCGAGGCACTGGCGGCGGGAGCCGCCGGGCGCGATACCACGCGACAGACCCGCGCCGGGACGAAATACTGTTTCGCGAGCGCATCGAGCTCAGCCTTGGTGATGGCCTCGTTGTCGGAGTAACGCGTGCGGCACCAGTCGAGAAGCGCCGGCTTTTCCTGCGCGCGGTCGAGCACCTGGCCGAGCCAGTAGCCGTTGGTGCGGGCGCTCTCGCGCAGCGCGGTCAACACGGGCAGCTTGGCACGCGTCAGCTCGTCGTCCGTCACACCGTTTTTCTGGAGATCTTCCGCCGCGGCGAGGATGGCCTGCTGCACGGCCTCGGTCTTTTCAGGAGCCACGACGGTGCTCGCGAAAATGTAGCCATAGCCGGGATAAGTTTCGCCGGATTCACACCCCGCGTGCCAGCCGTAGGCATCGCCCATCTCCTCGCGCACTTTCACGCGCAGGCGGTCGCTGAGCACATCCGTGAGCAGGCGCAGGCGACGCGCGAGCTTGATGTCGTTGCCATCGGTCGTGGGCCAGTAAATCGCCACGACGGCTTTCGGGATCTGCGTGTCCACCTGGAAATCGCGCGTGAACGGCTGGTCGGGGAACTTCACTACGCGCTCGGCCGTAAACGCGGGACGCTCGCCGCGCTTGGGCAACGCACCGAAGGTGCGCGCCACGGCGGCCACCGTGGCGTCGAGGTCGAGGTCGCCCACGATGGCGATTTCGACGGCACCCTCGGCCAGTTGCGGCGCGAGCCACGCCTTCGACTCTTCCTGCGTGCGGCTGAGCAACACTTCGCGCGGCGGCAGGCCAAAACGAGCGTCGCCGCTCGCCAGCAATCGCGGCACTTCGAGCATGAGCGGTCCCTGCGGCACGTGCGCGAGCTGGTTGTAGTAAGGCTCGATCGCCTTGCGGATCTGGCGAAGCGCCTCGGGCCGGTAGCCCGGATCCGTGATGTACGCGGCGAGCAGCTGCAACTGGAGCAACAAGTCCTCTCGATTGGTGCTGCCGCTCAGCGCGAGCGCGTCGTCGTTGACGGCGAAATTCGTGCCCAGCGTTTTCCCGGCGAGCAGCCGCTGAAGGTCATCGGCGCTGTGCCGGCCCAGCCCGCCAGCGATAAAGGTGCTCGTGGCAAACACCGACAGCCCCGGCTGGTTCTTCGGTTCCGCGAGCTGGCCATTGCCGATGCGCACCGCCACGTGCACCTGGTTGGCCTCGAAATCGGTCTTCTTCAGATTGAGCCGGACGCCGTTGGCAAACGTGATGAGCGTGGCGTCGAGATCTTCCACACGACGCGATTCCGCCACGGTGCCCACCGGGCCGAAATCGGTGTAGGAAAACGCCGCCTCGGCGATCTTCGCCGGCGCCGCAACCGGCTCCGCCTTTGCGCGCTCGTAGGCCTGCGCAACCACGGCCGGGGCATCGCCCTCGATCTGCGCATTGCCGACGACGAGGACATGACGTTGCGGCACGCTCCAAGCGGCACGCAGCGCCTCGGTGCAGGCCTCGGGCGTCACCTCGGCGAGCTTCGGTCCATAGAGCTCCAGCTCCGTCTCCGGCGTGGTGAAAACGTTGTCGTCTGCCACGCTGTCGGAAATTGCCTGCGCGAGCTCGGGCGAGCGACGGGTGCTGGCCGTCTTCACGGCTTTCTCCAACCCCTCACGCATGTTGGCGACAGCCTCGGCGAGCTCGGCCTTTTGGAAACCGTGTTCCAACGCGCGCCGCAGCTCGTGCTCAGCGACGCCCAGCGCCGCCTGCCACTGCTCCGGTTTGCACATCAACTCGATCGAGGCCTCGCGGTAGAAATCGAGTACCTCCTGCACGCTGGCCTGCCCACCGAGGAACGGCACGCCCTCCTCTTTCGCCAGAATCGCGATACGGCGGTTGAGCATCGCCAACGCCAGTCCGCGCGGCAGGTATTTCAAACGATTCACGCTCG
>Ga0209719_1002153_pt1 | contig 21361 bp, 21 predicted proteins | sample AD_JPNAS2_MetaG_FD_184421 | JGI IMG/M metagenome (GOLD analysis project Ga0209719, IMG submission 184421) | Active sludge microbial communities of municipal wastewater-treating anaerobic digesters from Japan - AD_JPNAS2_MetaG (SPAdes) (version 2) | ecosystem: Engineered > Bioreactor > Anaerobic...
GGTTTGGTGGCCATGGGGGAATGGAGGCAGGTGAAACGCGACGAGGATTAGCGCTTCAGATTCACGATGTCTTCGAGGACCGTGTCGGAAACCGTGACCAAACGCGAGCTCGCTTGGAAGCTGCGCTGCGCCGTGATCATGTTGGCGAATTCCTCCGTGAGATCGACATTCGAGAGTTCGAGGGCACCGGACTGGATTTTGCCCAGGCCGCCTTGGTTGGGCCTGTCATTGCCTGTAAGCCCCGTGCCGTTGATCGCACCCGCCGCCTCAAAGCCCGAGTACAAGTTATTCCCCTCCTTCATGAGGGCGTTCTGATCGTTGAAGTTCTTCAGTAAAAGCTGATTGGCCGTGGCAGTAGTGCCATTCGCGTAAAACTCCACGATATTACCACTTTCATCGATCGACGAACTCGAACGCTGTGTAGGCGTAGCCGCAGCGAGGGCTGCCTTGGCGGCCGTGGCGGCACCACCTTGGGCCGTGACGTTTGACGAGCTCAGCGAGGCCTGGACCCCTGTCAAAAGCAGTGCAGCTTTGCCGGCAGCGTCCGCCGTGACGTAAGCCGCCGAGCTAGTAATTTCTGATTGAGCAGTTTGCATAGCCGTACGAGCCGAGACCAAGGCATCTCGCTTCGCCTGTGCAATGGCTAGAGCAGCCGCATCCGAACCGGCAGCAGCCGCCGCGACCGCAGCATCTGCCGCAGTAATCTGCACATCCAGCGCAGTCTCGACCGACGCAACATCCGCAGCAGTCGCAGCGAAAGACGAGATTAAAGCCAACTCAGTGGCGGCACTTTGGGCGCTAGCAGAAACCAGATTGGCTGCCGCTATTTCGGTCGCATGATCAGTGGCCCAACTGGCCGAGATCTCAGCCTGCGAACGCAGCTTGATATCGCCTATTACACTCGGCGACGTAGAGCCAGCCCCACCAGTCAAGCCCTGGACCCGGTAGCCTTCCTGATTCACGAGGAAGCCCTGATCGTCCCACCGGAATTCACCGGCACGGGTGGCGTAGACCGAACCGTCCGTGGGATTCTTCACGATGAAATAGCCATTCCCCGAAATCGCGAGATCGGTGGTGCTGCCCGAGGAGGAGACCGAGCCCTGCGTGAAATTTGTCGAGATTCCCCTCAATGCGACGCCGGTACCGACCTGTGTAGCAGTCTGGTTTGACCCAGTCGCCGAGGAGGGTGCCGAGGCGCGCAGCGTGTTGCTAAAACTATCTGCAAACGACGCCTGGTTGCTCTTGTAGGCGGTCGTATTGACGTTGGCGATGTTGTTGCCGATGACTTCGAGCCCTTTGGTGAAAGAGCGGAGAGCGCTGACGCCCGAGGTGAGAGTTCCGATAAGAGGCATGGTTTTTCGAGGTTAATGGTTTTCTAAAAAGGTCATTCGGCCGTCGTCGTGACGGGCTCGACCTTGGTTACGGAGCCATAGGGGTAACTGACTCCATCGATCGTGACATAAACAGCTGAGGAGTCCGCCGTGACGGAAGTTGGGACTCCGGTGATGGGGCCATTGTCCGTCGAGATCGTCACATTCTTGCCAATCAGGCTGGTCGCCGCCTGGAGCTGAATGTCGGCGCGCATATAGGACATCTCCGAAACCAGCGACTGGGTCTGGTTCAGTGAGGTGAACTGCGCCATCTGGGCAATGTACTCCGTGTTGTCCATCGGATCGAGTGGGTCCTGATTACCCATCTCGACGATGAGCAGCTTCATGAAATCCTCCGAATCGAGGGTCTTTTTCGCAGCAGCCGCGGCGGCCGTTCCCGAATCAGCCGAGGTGTTGGGTGTAGAGGCGACAGGAGAGACAGGCATGGCAGTAGAGGATTAGGCGAGCGTGTGGAGATAACGAGCGGTCTCGGGACGGGCCGACTGCGGCGCCGCCGAGGAGCCCATCGAAGAGGCTGCAGACGACGTCTCCGAACCGGCGTGGCGAAGACCGCCGGAGGAAGACGTCGTCTGCGAAGGGGATTGTTGCGACTGCTGCTGGCGGGCGTACTGGCCCCCCATGTCCAAACCTGTGTCGCGAGAGGTCGAATTCGGAGTGGAGAAAACGGGGTCCGCTAGGCGCACACTGGAATCAGTCGTGGTCAGACCCGACATGGAGCTTTGCCAGTCGCGGGCCAGATGCTCGCGCAACTCGGGCGACTCCGTCCGGAATGCCGTGTGCACCACGCCATCGCGGTATTCGATACGGATGTGCAACGGAGAGTCCTGCCCTTCGGAGAGCGTCACTTCGACGACATTCTGCCGCGACGCCTTCAAGTTCTCCACGGCATCCTGGACCGCCTCGAAGGCCCTGTTCACAGGCGCCATGGCCTCCGTGGCTGCGACATCGGCGACCTGCAAGCCCTGGGCTACTGCCGAGACCGCGCCCGCGACGGCATGCTCCGCACTGGGAGTCATCGAACCAGCCGTGGATGTGATGTCGGAAATCATAGCGCGATACCGTTTAGCACCAGCGATGCCAGCCACACCTGACTCTTCCACTAGGCTTTTGTAACCAGCGTTTAATATTTTTCTTTCAGCAAAGGAGGCGGGCATCCCGCGCACCGATGCGGATGCAGGCAGAACCGGCCCGGCAGAATTTGCCTCAGCGACGACGGAAGGTTCCGATTCGGCATCAGCCGTGGCATCCACAACCTTTGCCGTCGGCAAAGTCTCCTGCGATGAGGTGGTCTGGAGGACACGGGCCACATTGGACGCCTCCACCGAGGTCACATCACCCGGCATGGAGGCTTTTCCGGACACGGCCGTCGTCCCCCTAGACTCCGCCGAGGACGGCGAAGCAGCAACTTGCGGCTGAACCGACGAGGATAGCTCAAAGCGAGAGGCGCCCACCCTCTCGCCCGAAACATCGCGAGGCATCGCACGACCTGTCTCCGTCGACACCTGCAAGTCATTGAGCACTTGAGAACCAGCGGAAGTCACCACGACGGGCTGAGCCGCACCGGACTGGCGGCCTTCTACCGTGCGCGTGTCCGCGCTGGAGCCGGCGCCCAACGCACGCGACTCGACAAACGCCTGCCCCCCCACGCGGACGCCTCGACGCGGAGTCGGCATGCTGGACGCCTCCACCGAGGTCACATCACCCGGCATGGAGGCTTTTCCGGACACGGCCGTCGTCCCCCTAGACTCCGCCGAGGACGGCGAAGCAGCAACTTGCGGCTGAACCGACGAGGATAGCTCAAAGCGAGAGGCGCCCACCCTCTCGCCCGAAACATCGCGAGGCATCGCACGACCTGTCTCCGTCGACACCTGCAAGTCATTGAGCACTTGAGAACCAGCGGAAGTCACCACGACGGGCTGAGCCGCACCGGACTGGCGGCCTTCTACCGTGCGCGTGTCCGCGCTGGAGCCGGCGCCCAACGCACGCGACTCGACAAACGCCTGCCCCCCCACGCGGACGCCTCGACGCGGAGTCGGCATGCCCTCCTCGCAGCCTGCGGAAGTGGCGCCGCAGTCCGCCACGTCAGACGTCTCAGATTCCAAGTTCTGACGAGGGGGCACAGGCTCAGCACGCACAGGCGTCACCGCAGTCTGCTGCGCCGCGAGCAATCCCATGATCAACGATTCCGAAGTACCGGAGGCATCCGCACCACCCTCTGCGTTATCGCCGGGCCCCGTAGTCTCCTCCTCATCTGTTTCGTCGAGGGTCGCCGATGCAGGCTCTCCGGTATTCATCAGCGTGAGGCCCTGCTCAGAGAAAAGGGCGGCCTCATCCGCACAAGCAGGCACCGTTGCGAGCGAGGAGGCCACCTCAGGCCGCGCAAAAACGGCCGCCGAATTGGTCGGCACAGGCGCCACGCCGGTTCCTGTGACAGGCGCCGCAACAGTCTGGGCAGCGGACGAGCCAAGTGCCGCCATCTGCGCGTCGAAACTCACCGTCTCAGTGGGACCAGCAGCAGACGAAACAGGCAAGGATCCCACCATCGGCTCGCCGGCGGAGGGAGTCTGTGCAGTCGGGAAAAATGGAAGCGACACGGGCATAAAAGGGGGAAGCCCTCCTTGGGATGAAAAATCCCGCCTCGTCCGTGAAGCGGCAGGCCGGCGAATCCGCACCGGCGCGGACCGATCAAGCGTCGGTGGGTTTGTAGACTTTGATCAGGCGCAGGCGCTCGGAGAGCTGGGCCGCGCGCTTGGCCAGCGCGGGATCAGAGGCCGACTGCTTGCTGATTTCCTCGAAAATGGCGCCCACGACATCGGGCTTCATCAAGGCGAGCAACTTCACCACCATCGTATCGTCCATCTCGCGGAAGATGGTCACCGCGGCTTTCGGAGTGAGCACGCTGTAAGTCTGCGCGAGCTTCTTCAGGTTGGCGGCCTCGCCGGCCGTGACCTCCGCGAGCCGCTGGTCGATCGCGGTACGCATCGACTCGATCTGCCGGCGGGTTTTCTCGAGCTCCTGCACCTCCAGCTGCATGCGCGCCTCTCGCTGGTCGAGCTGTTCGCTGCGCTGCTTCAAAAGCGCGCGCTCCTCCTTCAAATCGTTGGCGAGGTTCTCAATCTCGGTCGTCCAGAAATCCCAATGTTTCTCCGGCTCGGCAACCTCCGCAGGACGGCGAGCCTTGGCCGCCTCGGCGGCCCCTTCGAGCAGCTTGGACGAGGCCTGCATGAGCACGCCCATCGTGGTGCCGACGCCAAAGATGAGGCCGAGCAGGATGACAACAATAGGGTTGGCGAGCTTGTTCATGACGTGAGCAGGGGGGCGTGGTTGGCCATGGCGTTGGTGCGGTCATCCATGGCGGATTGCTCCTCGCGCTCGCACTCCAGTCGGTGCGTTTCGCGAGCCTTTGCCTTCAAGTTTTCGATCACGCGCAGATCGCGCCGCGCCGCGATCCACAGACCGCGCTGCCGATCCATTTCATTGCGCGCCGCGACGAGGGCCTCCTCGGCCTTCCGCTCGCGCGCAAACTCCTCCTGATAGGATTGAAAAAACGCAATCTGCTCCGAGGCGCGCAGTGGCTGCTGCCGCGCCGCGACGAGCCGGACCTCAAAGCGCTCGCGCTGCTCCCGCGCCGCGACCTTTGCCGCATCGGCCGCGCGCACCGCACGCACCGCCGCGGTAAACGCCTCACGCGCACGCAGCTCACGCAGGCCGCGCACGGTTTCTACCGATCGTAGGGTGAAGCGGAATTTCTTCATGACAGCACCTTCTTGAGCGACTCGAAACTCTGCTGGCGCGTGAAGCTCTCCGAGACGCCCTGACGGAGGAATTTCCTGAGCGGATCGTACAACGCCACGGCCTGATCGAGGGCGGCGTTGCCGCCCTTCTGATAAGCGCCGATCGTGATCAGATCCTCGTTCTTGCGATAAAGTGCCAGATGCTCGCGCGCCCGTCCCACCATCTCCACCTCGGCCGGAGTGCAGATGTCGCGTACCAGACGGCTCACGCTCTCCAACACATCGATCGCCGGATAGTGATTCTGATGCGCCAGCGCACGGGAAAGCACGATATGTCCATCGAGGATGCCGCGCACGGCATCGGCCACCGGCTCATTCATGTCGTCACCCTCCACGAGCACCGTGTAAAGGGCCGTGATCGCGCCACGCTCGCCGGCGCCGGAGCGCTCCAGCAGCCGCGGCAGCATCGCAAACACGCTCGGCGTGTAACCACGCGTGGCAGGCGGCTCGCCCGTCGCCAGTCCGATCTCGCGCTGCGCCATCGCGAAGCGGGTCACGGAATCCATCAGCAAAAGCACATTCTTGCCCTTGTCGCGGTAGGCCTCGGCCAGAGCCGTGGCCGTAAACGCGGCGCGCAAACGCAGTGGCGCAGGCGTGTCACTGGTGGCGACAACGACTACCGCGCGCGCCAGTCCTTCCGCCCCGAGATCCTTTTCGAGAAACTCACGCACCTCGCGGCCGCGCTCGCCCACGAGCGCGACGATCACGACATCGGCCTCCGCATCACGAGCGATCATGCCCAACAGCGTGGACTTGCCGACGCCCGATCCTGCAAAAAGCCCAAGACGCTGACCGCGCCCGACCGGGATAAAAGTGTCGATCGCGCGTACACCGGTGGCAAACGCATCGTGGATGCGCTGGCGGCGCAGCGGGTGCGGCGTCTTGGCCGCGGTCGAATCGGTCCGCTCCACCGGGAGCGGTCCGTCCTGATCGAGCGGCCGGCCCAATGCATCGAGCACGCGGCCGAGCAGTTTTTCGTCCGGCACGGGCAGCGGCATGCGGTCCGAGGCGACAACCTCGCAGCCCGGGTGCAGCCCCGTCGTATCGCCGAGCGGCATCAGCAGCACGCTCTCGCCGCGGAAGCCAACGACCTCGGCCATCACGGAGAAGGCCTCGCGCTCCGACGAGATGCGGCAAAGCTCGCCCAAGCCGACATTCGGGCCCTCCGACTCGATAATGAGCCCCGTCACTCCGGTCACGCGTCCGAGCCGGCGCATGGCCGGCGCAGCGCGCACTTGGGAGCGCAGGGCATCGATGAGGGGATTGACGGAGGCCGTGGTCATGGGAGGTCAGGCAGCGCCGGAAAATTCGTGTTCGATGGCCGCCAGTTTGGCGGGGATACGTGCATCGATGAGGCCGAAGCGGCTGTGCACCTGGCAGTCGCCGGGTTTGAGCGTTGCATCAGGGCGGATGCGCAGGCCGGGATAGCGCGAGGCCCAATCCGTTGTCAGCTTTTCGAGCATGGCCGCATCGCGCGGTGAGACGATCAACTCCAGATTCTCCCGCTCGGGATAGAGCTGGTCGAGTGCCTCGCGGCACAGTTTTTCGATGACTTCGACAGGCGGTTCGAAGCCTGCGAGGAGTCGCTGCGCGATTTCGATGACCAGCCCCGGCAGCGAGGTGCGCAGCTGAGCCAGAAGCGATTCCTCGGATCCCTTCAGGTTGGCAAACAAACCGTCCTGCAATGTCTGCACGCTGTCGCGCAGCTCGACCATCTGACTGTCGGAAAACATCCGGGCGGAGTCTGCACCCGCCTCAAAGGCCGCAGCACGTGCGGCAGCCAGATCGCTCTCGGTGTAGAGGCGTTCCTCAAAACGCGGGAGCACGGCGCTGGCCAGCGGGCGATCGAAAGACATCTGGAGGTGGTGCATGGCCATGGAGGTGTCAGTTTATGCGACGACGTCGCCTTCGCCACCATCGATGCTGATGCTTCCCTCTTCTTCCAGCCGGCGGACCGCCTGGATGATGGTGTCCTGCGCAGTCTCGACATCGCGCAGGCGAACGGGCCCGAGCATCGAGATTTCGTCGCGGAGGGATTCGGCGGCGCGTTTCGAGATCGAGGCGTAAATTTTTTCGCGGAGCGGCTCGCTGGCCGACTTCATGGCCACGGCCAGATCGGCCGAATCGACCTCGCGGAGCACGCGCTGCAAATCGGCGGCCTGCAGGCGGAGCATATCCTCGAAGCTGAACATCTTGCGGCGGATGGCTGCGCCGAGGGTGGCATTGCGCTCCTCGATGCGCGCGAGCAGGCCCTTCGACATTTCCTTGTCGACGCCGTTGAGCAGGCCGGCGACGGCGCGGACGCCACCGCTGGTGTGGAAGCTCGGGCGTACCTTGGTGTCAAAATGCTTGCTGAGGCTGCGCACGATCTTGGCGACGAGGTCGAGCGAGGTGCTCTCGATCGTGCCCAGGCGCTCGATCACATCCTCACGCAAGTCCGGCGGGAGCATCGTGAAGATCTCGGAGGCTTTGGGGCCGTCGAGATAGGAGAGCACAAAGGAGATCGTCTGCGGCTGCTCGTTTTTGATCAGATTGAAAATCTGCCGGCCCTCCATCTCGCTGATGTCTTTGATGACCTCGATAGAGGTACCCGTGGGGCCCACGCGACCGATAATGGAGGATGCCTTATAGTCGCCCTTGGCGATTTCGAGGGCGCGCTGGGCGTAGTCGAGCCCACCGATCGTGGAGGCGCAGCTATCGCCGATGATCGGTGCAAATTCTTCGAGGACCTGCTGTCGGATCGAGTCGGGGACCATCGGATAGGTGGACATTTCCCGGCAGATGATCTCGACCTCGGCGTCGTCGAAGTTCTTCAGGACCGAAGCCGCCGTCTCGGGGCCGACGACGATGAGAAAGATCGCCAGCTTTTGGGAGCGCGTGAGCTTGCTGAAATCGATGTCGGCCATCGTGGAAGAGCGTTAAGGGTTCGAGCGCACCGCTCAGGACTTCTTCACGTTGACCCATTCGCGCAGCGCGTTGCTCACGTTGACGGGCTTTTGTTTGATCAACTCGTTGAGCAGTTCGGGGGTGAGCGAACCGCCATTGAGCGAGAGGCCATTGTTATTGTTGTTCACGGGCGCAGCGGTGAGCAACTCGACGGGAACCGGCTCAGGCTTCTGCTTCGAGAGCATGCGCCAGAACACGAGGAAGACGATGAGCGCGGCGCCCACGGCGAAGTAGCGGGCGCCGGCCTCCAGCCACGATTGCACGCGCGTCTCGGTCTGGATGCTCGCGACCTGCTCGACGATCGGATCGGTCTGGAAAGGAATTTCCTGGAGGGTGACAAGGGTGTCGAGGGACTGGCCGGCGCTGGGCTTGAGGCCAAGGGCATTGATCACGATCTGGCGCAGCGCCTGGATTTCGGCGGGCGTGCGCGGCTGCGGCGTGGGCTTGGCGTCGGGCGCGGCATCGGCCGGCAGCGGCGCCATGCGTTGGGCAACGAAGACCGCGGCGGACACGCCACGGATCGATCCCGGCGTGCGAGTGGTGTTGGTGAGCGTGCGGTTGATCTCGTAGGAAGTGGTCTGGTTTTTCTTGTTGCTCTCGGTCGTGCTCATCGGGCGCGCCTGGCCGGTGGGCGCATTGGCCGAATCGGGCACATTGGCCGAGATGCCGGCGACGCCGCCGCCACGCGACTCGGTCGAGTTGCTGACGTCTTCGGAGACGGTCTGGGTGCGGATCACCTGCCCGTCTGGATCGAACTTTTCCTGCGTCAATGTGGTGCTTTCGGTGTCGATCTCGGCGGCGACACGGACGACCACCTGGCCGACGCCGACCACGGGCAGGAGCATGGTTTCGACCTTTTTGGCGAGGTACTCCTCGACCTGCTGCTTGTAGCGCATCTGGCTGGTGGCGGAGCCGAGCATCGGGTCCTGTTTCAACTCGTCGGAGAGCACGCGGCCCTTGTGATCGACGACGGCGACCTGGTCGGGGACCAGGCCCTGGACGGCGTTGGCGACGAGATTACGGATCGCGTTGACGGCCTCCGTATCGATGCGAGAGCTGGAAAGCTCGATGAAAACGGAGGCGGTGGGCTTCACGCCCTGGTCGGTGAGGAGGAGCCGGTTTTCGGGCTGCACAATCATCACGCGGGCCGAGCGGACGCCATCGAGTTGGCCGATGGTGCGCCCGAGTTCGCCCTGGAGGGCGCGGATGTAGTTGGTGCGTTGCACGAAATCGCTCAGGCCGAACTGGCCCTTGTCGAAGATCTCGAAGCCGACGCCGTCGCCATTGGGCACGCCCTTGGCGGCGAGATCCATGCGGAGTTTATACACCTGATCGGCGGGGACGTAGACGGTGCTGCCACCATTGGAAACCTTATGCGGGATGCCCTGGGCCTGGAGCTGGCTGATGATCGCGGCGGCGTCTTTCTCGCCGAGGCGGCCGTAGAGCAGCTGGTAGTCGGGCTGGCGCGACCATATGACGAGCGCCGCCAATCCGCCGATCACACCGAGCGCCGCGACCACGAGGGAGACGCGCTGGTTCAGTCCGAGTTGCTTCCAGAGGGAAAGGAGGGATTGGCCAAAGTCTTTCACGGGGGGATAAGATCAAAAAAGGTTAGACCGGCATGCGCATGAGTTCCTGGTAGGACTCCACCAGTTTGTTGCGTACCTCGACCATCATCGAAAACGCCACGGAGGCCTCCTGCATCGCGATCACCGATTGGTGCAACTGGTCGGTTTGGCCGAGCAAGACCTGACGGGTGAGCTGGCTCGCCTCGGACTGCTTCGTGTCGACCGTATCCACGAGTTGATCGAACAGGCTGCTGAAGCCACCGGCCTGCGTGGCATCGTTTCCGGCGATCGACTGGGCGGTCTTGGCCGGCGAGCTCAGGCCGGGCGCGTCGATCTTCTGCATCAACGGCGAGGGCTGAAGCGGAGTGGCGGAAAGGCTGCCGATGGAACTGATGAGGGACATGGCGGGGGGCGGTCAGACGCGAAGGTTATTTGCCAATCTCAAGGGTCTTCATGGCCATCTGCCGGGCGTTTTTCACGACAGACAGGTTTGCTTCGTAGGCCCGCGTGGCGGTGATGAGGTCGACCATTTCGTAGGCGAGATTGACGTTGGGCATCGTGACGGTGCCGGTCTCATCGGCATCGGGGTGCTGCGGATCGTAGATGCGGGCACCGGGCGAGGGATCGGCCTGGATCGAGGCGATGCGCACGGACTGGGGGGCCGCGCCGTTGCGGACCGCGGAGGTTTGGCGGAGCAGCTCGGTCTCAAACGAGACAACCTGCCGCTGGTAAGCCTTGCCATCGGCGCCACGCGTGGTGTGCGCGTTGGCGATATTCTGAGCCACGATGTCGAGGCGTGTGCGCTGCGCGTTCAACGCGCTCGCGGAAACATCAATGCCGGAAATCAGGTTCATGGGGCAAAGGGTCAGGCGCCAGTGCGACCGGTGATCGCCATGCGCAATTGCTTGATGTTGCGACTCACCACATCGGCCAGGAAATCGTACTCGACCGTGTTGCGGTTCATTTCGAGCAGCTCGCGCTCGATCTCCACGCTGTTGCCGTCGGGCCGCACGCTGCGTGCATTCAGGTCTTCCACCAGCTTCGGTTCAATGCCGGAAAACGACCTGACCGAGCCGGCCTGCCCCAAACGCGCCCGCAACTCCGAGGCGAAATCGCCAGAGACATCAAGGCGTCGATAGCCAGGGGTCTCCGCATTCGCGATATTGGAGGCAATCGCCTCCTGACGGAGCACGGCTCCATCGAGGAGTTTCCGGGCCAACTGGTAGTTGTCGGACTGGAAAATGGGATCGATCATGCCACTGCATTTAGCAATGCCGGTGCCAGCACGCACAAAAACACCACATATATACTATCAAACAAAGACTTAAAAAAATAACATTCCGCACACCGCGATTTCACGCTCATCGCCCGCAGCTGAGCCGGCAAAATTTGCCGAGCCCGCCACATCGGGTTCACTCAAAGTAGCGCCCCCCGCTTCAGGACCCGACAAACGAGCCGATAGCTAAGGCATTCCCCCCCTTTTATGATTCGTGACAGTGACTACGAATTTATCCGCAAACTCGTTTACGATCGCAGCCGCATAAACTTGGGCAACGACAAGCGCGAGCTGGTCACCGCACGCCTAAACAAACGCCTGCGTGCCATCAACATTGCCTCGATCAGCGACTACTGCCGTTTTCTCCAAAGCAAGGAAAACGCCGACGAGCTCGCCAACCTCATCGACGTCATCTCCACCAACCACACCTATTTTTTCCGAGAAGAAGAGCACTTCAAGTACCTCAACCAACACGCCCTACCCGAGCTCCTCCAGCGGCGCACTGCCGAACACTGGCCCAGCCTCAACGTCTGGAGCGCCGCCAGCTCGTCCGGCGAAGAACCCTACACCATCGCGATCACGCTCGCCGAGTTTTTCAAACGCAACCGCACCGACTGGCGCTGGCGCATCGAAGCCACCGATATCTCCCATCGCATCCTCCAAAAAGCCCGCATCGGCGTCTATAAAGAGGAAGCCCTCCAGAAGATGCCCAAAGAGATGATCACCGCCTATTTCCAGAAAGGCTTCGGTCCCCAGGAGGGCAACTACCGCGTACGTGCAGAAATCGCGGAGTCCGTCACATTCCGGCAGCTCAATCTCCTCGAAAGCGAGCCCCCCGGCACCGACCCATTCCAGATCATATTCTGCCGAAATGTGATGATCTATTTCGATCACCCCACCCAAACAGAACTGGTCAACCGCCTCGCCAGACGCCTCGTCCCCGGCGGCTATCTCCTCGTCGGCCACTCCGAAAGCCTGACCGCAATCAAACACTCCCTCCAGATGGTGAAACCCGCCGTCTATCGACGCCCCCTCTGAACGCCATGCCCCCACTGCCGCGCAAAATCCGCGTTCTCGTCGTCGATGACTCCGCCGTCGTGCGTAAACTCGTCACCGACGCCCTCGCCTCCGACCCGGAAATCGAGGTGATCGGCACCGCCATCGATCCCTACGTCGCGCGCGACAAGATCAAAAGCCTGGAGCCCGATGTCATCACCCTCGACATCGAAATGCCCCGGATGGATGGCCTCACATTCCTGCGCCTCATCATGGAGCACCGGCCCATGCCGGTCATCATCATGAGCTCCCTGACCCAGCGAGGCTCCCAAACCGCACTGGAAGCCCTCCGCATCGGCGCCGTCGATGTGCTCGGTAAGCCAGGCGACTCCTACTCGTTCGGCAACCTCGGGCCGCAACTCATCGAGAAAATCAAGGCCGCCGCCATCGCGAAAATCCGCCGCCAGCGCTTTGCCTCGCCCCCCTCCGCCACGCCGCCGCCCGTCCCCCCGCCCCTGGCAGGCGAGCCCGCGCGCCCGCGTCCGGCTCCGGCCCCACTCCCCAACCGCCCGCCCCCGCTGCCCGCCATCGAGTGCCGCGACAATCGCTCGATCATTCTCCTCGGCTCCTCGACCGGCGGCACGGAAGCCCTCACCGACATTCTCACCCAGCTCCCGGCAGGACTGCCCCCCATCGCCATCGTCCAGCACATCCCCGCGCACTTCTCGCGCGCCTTTGCCGAGCGCCTCAATAAAATGTGCCAGTTCGAAATGCGTGAAGCCCAGGACGGCGACTGGCTCACGCCAGGACTCGCCCTCCTCGCGCCCGGGAACTTTCACATGATGATCCAACGCGTCGGCGACCGCTACCGCGTCCGCGTCGCCGATGGCCCCATGGTCTGGCACCAGCGCCCCGCCGTCGATATCCTCTTCAAATCCGCCGCCGAATGCGCCGGCCCCCACGCCGTCGCCGGCATCCTCACAGGCATGGGCAAAGACGGCGCCGAAGGGCTGTTAAAACTCCGCGAAAAAGGGGCCATCACCTTCTCGCAAGATGAAGCCACCAGCGTCGTTTACGGCATGCCACGCGTCGCCTGGGAAATCGGAGCCTCGCAACGACAGCTCGCTCTGGACAAAGTCCCTGAATTCATCGTTCGCGCCATCGCCTCTCGACACGCACTCCGCACCACACCACCCCCGGCATGACAGCCCCAGCCGCCTCGACCACGCCCTCCGCACCACTGCCCATCCTCATTGTCGATGATGAGTCCGTTGTCCTGTCGGCGCTCAAAATGACCCTCGAACGCGACGGCTATCCCGTCGTCGCCACCACCAGCCCCACCAAGGCCCTCGAACTGGTCACCCAGCAAACCTTCGCGGTCATCATTTCCGACCAGCGCATGCCCGAGATGCTCGGCCTCGACTTCCTCGCCGAGTGCAAAAAGAAGTGCCCCGATGCCTCGCGCATCCTAATCACCGCAGTCCTCTCGCTGCCCACCATCATCGAGGCCATCAACAAGGGCGAAATCTTCCGCTTCGTCGCCAAACCCTGGCTGCGCGAAGAGCTCACCGCGACCGTCCGCAACGCCTACCACCGCTACGAGCTGCTCACCCACAACCACCAGCTCTCCCAGGAAACCGCCCTCCTCAACGACCGCCTCAAGGGCGCCAACACCGCCCTCGAACAAAAAGTTCGCGACCTGGAGACGCAGACCACCGCCCTCAACGCGGCCAACCAGCGCCTCGCCGAAAGCTACGAACACTCCCTCGAACTCTGCACCCGCATCCTCTCGACCTTCGACCCGCTCCTCGGCGGGCAGACCAAGGCCCTTGTCGAAATCATCCGCAAGATGGTCGAGACCTCCCACTTCACCGAAGAGGAACGCAGCGTGCTCACGGCCAGCGCCTGGCTCTGCGACCTCGGCCTCATCGGCGTCCCTCGCGAGCTCCTCCGCGCCTTCCGCCAGCACCCCGACCGCCTCACCGAACGCGAGCGGCAGACCCTCTACTCGCACCCCATTTACAGCCAGACACTCGCCGGCTTCGTCGATCCCCGCCCCGCCGTCGGCGAAACCATCCGTACCCACCACGAACGCTTCGACGGCACGGGATTCCCAGAAGGCATCTCCGGCCTCACCATCCCGTGGACGGCCCGCTGCCTCGCCGTCGCCGTCACCTACGTAGACGGCAACCTCCCCCGCGAACAAGCCATCGAGCACGTCCTCGCCGAGTCCGGCAAGGCCCTCGACCCGGAAGCCGTCCGACTCTTCCTTCAAGCCACCAACCTGCTCAACCTCCCCAAGCAAGTCCGCGAAGTACTTCTCGACGAACTCCAACCCGGCATGGTCCTCGCCGCCGGCCTTCACAGTCCCCACGGCATGCTCCTCATCGGGGAAGGTCAGCCGCTCACTTCCGCCATGATCAGCAAGATCCGAAACCACAATCTCATCGCCCCGATCAGCCAACGCCTCCTGGTCTACAGTTAACGACTGAAGTCGCGCTCACGCACTGCCTAGGCGAGCTCGGCTCCCTCATGTCGTCCGGCGCCTTCGGTCCATCGTCTCGCAACCGGGAAAACCGCTAAAGATTGCCCCGCCCGAGTCGAAAACAAACCTTCTACCGTCCAAGTCCGCCAATCCGTGTCAGCCCACTCACATCCCCATTTGCCAATGAGCCAAACGCTCGGCAACGTGTGATTTCCTTTTCATGGCCGGCTCTCCATCCATCGCCTCTCTCTTCGCGCAAAAAGTCGTCATCGGCGTCGGAGACATGGCGGTCTCGAATAGCACGAGCACCACACTCAGTACTTATGCCTTGGGCTCCTGCGTGGGCGTGATCGCCTACGATCCCGGCACCCACACCGGCGGCATTCTCCACCTGATGCTCCCGGAGTCCAAGCTCTCGCCCGAAAAGGCCCAATCGCAACCTGCGATGTTTGCCGACACCGGTCTGCCTGCCCTCTTCAAAGCCCTCGTAGGCCTGCGCGTGGATTTGCCCCGGCTCCGCCTCTTCGTCGCCGGCGGCGCCAGTGTGCTCAACGGCACCGCCCCCTTTAAAATCGGCGACCGAAATCTCGCTGCGGTGAAGAAATTTCTCCAAGGCTACGCGTGCACCGTCTGCGGCTACGACGTCGGCGGCACCGTCAATCGCACCGTCCATCTGGAAGTCGCCTCCGGCAAGGTCACCCTCCGGCTGCCTGACCGCACGGAGTCCCACTCACTCGGACTCTAGCCCGGCATCCCCGGCGGTTGCCGACTGGCAGGCTCGATTCTGTCGCCTCGGCAAACTTGCGGCACGCCCTTGCACACGTACACGCCGGCGCATTCGCCGGACGGCCACCCGCAGCGCACGCAAAAAAAGCCGACCGGAAAACCGGTCGGCCTGAATCGCTGAGAGCAAAAATCACGCGACACGCTCGACGACGAGCGGCGGCGGCGTCGGCCGCTTCGGGGCCAGACGATAGGCGTCCTTGAAAAAGTTGAGCGCGTGCTCGAGCTTCGACTCGTCGTTGTAGTGGATCATCATGAGCGGCTCGCCCTGCTTCACCTGCGTGCCGACCTTTTTGATCTCCGATACACCGACAGCGTAGTCGATCTTGCCGTGGGCATCGCGACCGCCGCCGAGCAGGTGCACGCCCTGCGAAATCATCGCGGCACTGATCGTGTGCACGTAGCCGCGCTTCGGCGCCGGCAACTTGCGAACATGCTTCGCCTGCGGGAATTTTTCCGGGTGGTCGATGTAGGTCGGGTCGCCGCCCTGCATCTTGACCAGCTCCTTGAGCTTTTCGAGCGCGGTGCCATCGGTCAGGTGACGTTGCACCGTCTGCTTCGCCGAAAGCGTCGAGCCGGCCACGCCCGCCAGGCGGACGATCTCCATGCCGAGCTTCAGCACGAGCTCCTTCATGTCTTCCGGGCCTTCGCCCTTGAGCAGCGCGATCGCTTCCTTGAGCTCCAACGCCGTGCCGACGGAATCGCCGAGCGGCTGGTTCATATCGGTCACCAGCGCCACACAGCGGCGCTTCATCGAGCGGCCCACACGCGTCATCGAACGCGCGAGTTGTTTGGCCTGCTCCAGATCCTTGATGAAGGAGCCATTGCCCCACTTCACGTCGATCACGAGGCCTTCGGCGCCCTCCGCCAGTTTCTTGGAAAGCACGGAGCCGGTGATCAGTGGGAGGCTCGGGATCGTGCCCGTCTCCTTGCGCAGCGCGTAGAGCTTGGCGTCAGCCGGGGCGAGATCCTCGTTTTGCGCGCAAATCGCGCCATTGATCTTCGCCAGCTGCGTCGCGAATTGGTCGTTGCTGAGCTTGGCCTTGAAACCAGGGATCGCGCTCAGTTTGTCGAGCGAGCTAATGATGTAGTCGTGCTCCACGCCGCACATCATCGGGACCACCACGCCGGCAGCCATCGCCAGCGGCACCAGCACCAGCGACGTCTTGTCGCCCACACCACCCGTCGAGTACTTGTCGATCTTGGGCTTGGCGATTTCCGACAAGTCGATCACTTCGCCGGAAATCATCATCTCTTCTGTCAGCTCGGCAGTTTCCTGCGCTGACATATTCGCGAAGTAGATAGCCATCAACAACGCCGACAACTGGTGTTTCGGCATCTCGCCATCGAGCGTGCTGTCGATGATATAGCGGATCTCATCTTGGTTAAACTCACCACCATCGCGCTTCTTTTCGATCAGCGACTCGAACGACGGTTTGATGAATTTGCGCAGCGGAATAACGCGTTTCGTCATGTGAAGGGTTGTATGTAAATGCTTTGTATCTCTGAGACCGGGCAAATCACTGTTAAACACCCCATCCCTACTTGTCGAGTCAAAATTACCCACCTCAGTGATTTAGGAGAGTTACTTACGGCGTTGGCGCGATCTCGCCCCTCGGCGCAACAACCGGCTTACTCCGCGCTTGCGCGCGAGGCGCCGGGGTTGGTTGAGTGCGCGGATGCACGTCTCGTTTCACCTCGCCTCCGCGCTCGACCAAGCTTTGCGGACCGCCGCCACGACGGCCGGTCTCGATGCCGCTCTTTTTGCCCCCGACGTGCGCCCGGCCGATCCCCGGCACGGCGACTTCCAGGCCAACGGCGTGCTCGGCTACGCCAAGAGTCAGAAACAAAATCCGCGCGCCCTCGCCGAGAAACTCGTCGCCGCGCTGCCCGCCGAAGTCGCTTCCTCGTACACGGTCGCCATCGCCGGCCCCGGCTTCATCAATTTCACCGCGCGACCCGCCGCGCTCCAGGCCTGGCTCGCCGCGTTTGCCAGCCGTGAAGCGCTCACCACCGGCGCCGCCGCCTGCTCCACGCAGGCCGGACAGACCTGGATCGTCGACTACAGCTCGCCCAACACCGCCAAGCAGATGCACGTCGGCCACCTGCGCTCCGCCGTGATCGGCGAAGCCATCTGCCGACTCCTCGCCTTCTCCGGCGCACGCGTCATCCGCGACAACCACATCGGCGACTGGGGCACTCAGTTCGGCAAACTCATCTGGGCCTACAAACGCCAACTCGATGCCGCCGCCCTCAAGCGCGAGCCCCTCGAAGAATTCGAGCGCCTCTACAAAGTCGGCAACAACGCCGCCGACGCCGATCCCGCCGTCCTCGAAGAAGCCCGCCAGGAACTCGTGAAACTCCAGTCCGGCGACGTCGAAAACCTCGCCGTCTGGAAACACATCAACGAGGTCTCGATGGCCGCCTTCCAGGAAATCTACGACCAGCTCGGCATCCAGTTCGACATCACGCTCGGCGAGAGTTTCTACAACGACAAGGTCGAGGCCGTTTACCAGGGCCTGACCGACTGCGGCCTCGCCGAGGTCAGCCAAGGGGCCCTCGTCGTCTTCCATCCCGAGCACCCGCGCTTCAAGACGCAGCCCTTCATCGTCCGCAAATCCGACGGCGCCGCCAACTACGCCTCCACCGACCTCGCCACCATCCGCTACCGCGTGGAAAACTTCCACGCCAACGGCGCGCTCTACGTCGTCGATAAGCGCCAGGGCGACCACTTCGAGCAGCTCTTCCTCACCGCAAAAAAGTGGTTCGGCAAAAACTCTTGGACGCTCCCCCACCTCGAACACGTCGACTTCGGCACCGTGCTCGGCGAAAACGGCAAACCGCTCAAGACCCGCAGCGGCGATAACATCAAACTCAAGGACCTCCTCGCCGAGGCCACCGAACGCGCCCTACGCCTCGTCAACGAGAAGAGCGCCGACCTCCCCGAAGAAGAGCGCCAGGCCATCTCGCGCATCGTCGGCGTCGGCTCCGTGCAATACGCCGACCTCTCGCAGAACCGCTCCAGCGACTACCTCTTCTCGTGGGACAAGATGATCTCGCTCGAGGGCAACACCGCCGCGTACCTGCTCTACGCCGTCGCGCGCATCCGCTCCATTTTCCGCAAACTCGACACCGAGCCCGGCGCCGGCGAGTCCGCCGCCTCCGCACTGGAGACGCCCACGGAAATCGCGCTCGCGCGCAAACTCGTGAAGTTCGCCGACGCCGTGCAATCGGCCACCGTGCAACTGCGCCCGCACTTCCTCTGCACCTACCTCTACGAGCTCGCCGGCGAGTTCAGCGCCTTCTACAACGCCGACAAGGTCGCCGTCGACGATCCCGCCGTGCGCGCCCGCCGTCTGCAACTGTGCGCACGCACGCTGCTCGTCCTCGAAACCGGCCTCGGCCTCCTCTCGCTGCGCACGCTCAAGCGCATGTGAGCGGCTCGCCCGTCTCCGCGATGTCCCGACGATCGAAACACCTGGCAATCGCCGCTACCGTGTTTCTCGCCGAGGTGCTCGTGGCGACGACGTTTGCCCGCGTCGGTTTCGTCCGCTCGTACCTGAGCGACTTCCTCGCGGTGATATTCCTCTATCACCTCACCAAGGCGGTTCGCGACTTCCCCGCGCGCCCGCTCGCCGCCGCAGTGTTCGCCGTGGCAGCCATCATCGAGGTCGCGCAAGCGTTTCACCTCGCCGACGCGCTCGGCTTCCGCCGCGGCAGTCTGCCCAGCATTCTCCTCGGCACCCATTTTAGCTGGCTCGATCTGCTCATGTACGCCCTCGGCTGCCTGACGTGCATGCTGGCCGACTCAGCCAGCAGCGCATCCGCAAACCAGGATTCACGACGCTAACGCCCCCGCCCGTCACTCCACGCTTCGCAGCGGCCCGATGTTCCGTTTAGGAAAGCAATCATGCGGCGCTTCAAATTCTGGAAACTCGATGCCTTCACCTCAGGCGCCTCGGCGGGCAATCCCGCCGGCCTCGTCCTGCTCGACGCCGCCGAGCAGGTGACGGATGCCGAAATGCAACGTCTGGCCACGCAGGTCGCCGGCACGGGCTTCGTCACCGAAGTCGCATTTGCCCGCCCTATCGGCGCCGACGCACTGGAGCTGCGCTACTTCTCGTGTGAACGCGAAGTCCCCTTCTGCGGCCACGCCACCGTGGCCTCACTCTACCACCTCTGCGCCACGGTCCCCGAGTACCGCGCGCTCCCACGGCTCACGCTCCATACGCAGAAAGGCCCGCTCGAGGTCGAAAACCGGATCGCGGCCGAAGATTGCGTGTACATCGCCGCGCCGCAGCCCGCATTCCCAGAACTCCGCATAACCGCCCAGGAAGCCGCCGCCGCACTCAGTCTGCCAAGCTCGGCCCTCGACACCCGCCAGATATCGCCCGACGGACTGCTCCCCGTCTCCGAGTGTGGCCAGAAATGCCTGCTCGTCCCGCTCGCCGGACTCGATGCACTCATCGCCTGCGCCCCTGCATATGCGACGCTTCGTGCACTCGCCGACCGCGCCGGATTTGAAGTCGTGGTCCTTTATACGAGGGAAACACATCTGGACGACCGCGACCTGCGCACACGCGTGTTTGCCCCGGCATTTGGTTATCTCGAAGATCCCGCGACCGGCTCGGGCAACGCCGCCCTCGCTCACTGGCTCCGCAAACACGGCGCCTGGACGGGCGAAACGCTCGCCATCGAGCAGGGGCCGGACCGGGCCAATCCCAACCTCATCCAGCTCCGCGCCGACGCCCACAGCCGCCTGCACATCGGCGGACGCGCGGTCGCCCGCATCGAAGGCGAATACCTCCTGCACGGTTGACCAGCCACCGAGCTGCCAAAACAAAACGGCTGGCGCGAACAAGTCGCACCAGCCGCGAAAAAAACCGTTTGCTGCTAAGGCGATCAGGCCTGAGCCGGCTTGCCCTGGTATTGGGCATCACCGAAACCGAGGATCGGGTAGAACACGAAGCCGAGCAGCGCCAGACCGATGCCGAAACCGGCGCTCTTGCCGAACACCTTGGCCAGCTCGATCGAGAGCAGAATCGCGATGATCACGTTCACGAGCGGGATGAAAAACAGGATCACCCACCACGCCGGTTTGCCGACGATCTGCGTAAGCACGTAGAGGTTATAAATCGGAACGATCGCAGCCCAGCCAGGCTGACCAGCTTTGACGAAGACCTTCCAGAAGCCCGCGATGACGAGAACGATGACAGCGAGATAAATTAAACCAATGATAGCACCCATGATTATGTGAAGTAATTGTTGTTAGGTTGAAGGGACGGCAACTGCCAGTGGCTGGCTGTTGCTAGCCACCTGCGATGTCCGATCGCACGAAAGTGACAAGTAATTTCTCGCCCAACAATAAGTAGGTCTACCCACCCAAGCGAAATCCTACGCGCACAATTGGCGCCACCACCAACAGACTCATTGGCCTGCGGGGGGAGGCACTAGGACCACCTCGACGGCGCGCCCGACAGGTTCGGGCCAGTTGCCCTCGAAGCTGCTCGCCACCGCGATGCGCCCGGCGCGCTGCGACACCTGAAACGTCGTCAACCGGTACATCCCGTGCTCATAGCCGTAGCCGTCGCCGGCATCCTCGTACAACGTGCCACGCGCCTCGCCCTGGGCATCGAGGCAGACGAGCAGCGTCACCTTTTCGAGCGGTCGCTCGTCCACGTACTGCATCACCGGCCCCACGGGCACGGCCGCGCCGGAACGCAGGTAGAGCTCAGGCAAATCGGGATCCTCGCCCACCTCGCCCGGCAGCCGGCACTTCGCCCAACCCGCAGGATGCCGCGCCTCACGATGGCGGCCGGGCGTGACCTGACACGAAACGAGTAGATCGCCGCCAAGCAGAAACGCCCGGTCTTCAGCCCGCAGCGCCAGATCGCGCGGATCGGCGAAAAAAACGGGACGCACCACCGGCATGCCGGTGACCGAGGCTTCACGGAACAGCGTGTAAAGATACGGCATCAGACGGTAGCGGCGCTCGATCGCCGTGCGGCAGGTACGCTCGACCTCGGGGCCAAACGCCCACGGCTCCTTGTCGCCGTTGCCCTTGTTGGTGTGCGCACGGCTAAAGGGCAGCAATGCGCCCACGCCCATCCAGCGCGCAAAGT
>Ga0209719_1002154_pt1 | contig 21361 bp, 14 predicted proteins | sample AD_JPNAS2_MetaG_FD_184421 | JGI IMG/M metagenome (GOLD analysis project Ga0209719, IMG submission 184421) | Active sludge microbial communities of municipal wastewater-treating anaerobic digesters from Japan - AD_JPNAS2_MetaG (SPAdes) (version 2) | ecosystem: Engineered > Bioreactor > Anaerobic...
CCCGCCGCGCGTTTCCGGCACGGAAATCACCAAAGTTCTGGTGGCCGGCATGGGCATCCCCGCCGCGGAGCACATCGAACTGGTGGAGGCGTTTATCGAAGAGGTGAAAAAGCGCCCCGCGCCGGCGCCGGACGGCCTGCCGCGCATCTTTTTGTGGGGCAACGAAATCGACGACGTAGCCTTTGTCAGCCTGGTCGAAGAATGCGGCGCGCATGTCGTGATGGACGATCTGTGCACCGGATCGCGGTTTTTCTGGCAGGACGTCTTGGAAACGGACGATCCGGTGGAGGCGCTCGCCCGGCGCTATCTCTGCACGCACTGTCCCCGAAGTCTGAAGCCGCAGGCCAGCAACCGCAGGGAGGACCTGGAAAACCGCTTCGGCCACATCCGCGAATTCATGAGGGAGTGGAAGGCGGACGGGGCGATCTTTTACATCGTCCGCTACTGCGACACGTGTGAGCTGGAAGGGCCGGATCTCAGGGAATACCTGACCGGTCTGAAGCTGCCGGCGCTGATGATCGAGGACGACTATTCGACCTCGACCATCGGCCAGTTGCGCACCCGCATCCAGGCATTTTTGGAAATGATCCTGTAGGGAAAGGAATTTTATGGAACAGGCGCAGGCTAAAACCACGGCGGTGAAGGGAACGGACACGGCGCGGGAAGTGCGCGCGCTCGTGAAAAACATTTACAAAAGCGCTCACGAGGCCAAAGCCGAAGGCAAGAAAGTCGCTTACATCATGGTTGCCTCGCAGTACGACGAAATCCTGCGCGCCATGGACATTGTGCCGCTGCCCACGGAAAACTACGCGGGCCTGTGCGCCGCCAAACGCGACATGGACCGCTTTTTGCTGAAGGCCGAAGCCGACGGCTACTCGCAGGTCCTGTGCAGCTACGCCCGCATCGGCCTGGGCTTTGACAGCCTGCGCAGGGAACTGGGACACATTCCCGAAGGAAGCCCCGACGGCGGCATGCCGGTCCCCGACATGATGCTGGGCAGCTCCGCGGTGTGCGATCCGCGCTTCAAGTGGTATCAGGCGACGAGCCGCTATCTGGAAGTTCCCACCTTCGGCATCGATGTGGTCGCCCCGCCGCCGCAGGCAGACCTGAACGCCGTCCGCGACTACTACATTCAGTATCAGCGAGATCAGCTCAAAGGCCTGATCGAATTTCTGGAGACGCAGACCGGCAAAAAAATGGACCCCGACCGCCTCTGGGAGGCGATCCGCCTGGGAGACAAAGCCTGGCAGCTCTGGTACGATATCGACCGGTTGCGTGTGGCGATCCCCTGCCCGATGCCGTCGCAGGATCACTTCAGCATCATGGTCGCCGGACATTACTACACGGGAACGCAAATCGCCGTCGATTTCTACCAGAAGCTTCACGACGAAGTGAAATACAAGGTGGTCAACAAGATCGGCGTCATTCCGGACGAAAAGCACCGCATCCTCTACGGCGGCGGGCTGCCGCCCTGGCACACGCTTTGGATTTTCAACTACTTTGAAAGCTTCGGCGCGGTGTTCGTGATTGAAAACGTTTACCGGGGCTACGATCCGGTGGAAGTGCCATCGCATGTCAAGGACCCGGTGGATTTCCTCGCCTGGCGGGCGTTTCTGCGCTTCACGCGCTATCACGAAAAGGCCCGCGCGCGCAGCGGCAACCCCATTGTGGAAAAACTGCTGGACATGATCGAAGACTACAAAATCGACGGCGTGGTCTTTCACGCCTGCCGGTCCTGCCGGGCCACCACCATCGGCCAGACGCACATGAAGAGCGAGCTCGGAAAATATTCCGATCTGCCGATGATGCAGCTCGTCTCCGACATGGTGGATTTGCGGGATTATTCGGAAGCGCAGTGGAAAGCGCAGATCGGAGCGTTTATCGAAGCACTGGAAGGACGAGGAAAATAGTGGATGGTGGATAGTGAAAAGCGATGAGCGGAAAGTGTCATGGTTCGACAAGCTTACCACTCAAAATGCTCAAACACTCAACAAGCAATGTCACCTCGATGCTTCGACTGGCTCAGCATGACATTGCTTGTCGAGGGACACCATCCACTATCAACTATCCACCAAAGGTGAATGATGCCGTTTGCAGGAATTGACATCGGGTCCACAATGACGAAAGTGGTCATCGCGGACGAACAGGAAAAAATCCTGGCCTCGCACATCGGGCCGACGGGCGCGGAGCACCGCCATCTGGCGCTTAAGGTCATGGACGACACGCTGCGTTCCCTCGCGCATTCACGCGCTGCCGGCGTTGGTGGCGTCGTCAGCTCCTCGACGTACGGGAAAAGTACGTCTGCGTCGCCTCCTCCTGACCGCCTTGGCATCACCCCGAAAGCGGAAGGGAACGATATCGTAAAAGAAATTACCCTCGAAAACCTCGATTTCATCGTCGCGACCGGCTACGGCCGCATCAACGTTCCTTTTGCCGATAAACAGATCACGGAAATCACCTGCCACGCGCGCGGCATTCGCTCTCTTTTTCCGTCGGCGCGGATCATCATCGACATCGGCGGCCAGGATTCCAAAGGCATCAAGCTCGACGCCGACGGCAAAGTCGCCAACTTCGTCATGAACGACAAGTGCGCCGCCGGCACCGGACGCTTTCTGGAAGTCATCTCGGAGACGCTGGGCATCAACCTGACGGACATGGGCGACCTCGCTCTTTCAGCCGACGGCATCGTCCAAATTTCCAATACGTGCACGGTATTCGCCGAGCATGAAGTGACCTCTCGCCTGGCCGAAGGAGCGGGCGTGGCGGAAATCGTGGCGGGGCTTCATGAGGCCATCGCGTCCCGCGTCGTCAACATGACGCGCCACCTGGGCATCGAAAAGGACGTTGTCGTCACCGGCGGCGGAGCGAAAAACAAGGGACTGATCCGGGCCATCGCAGGAAAGGTCGGCTTTGACGTCCTCACGCCGCCTGAGCCGTTCATCACCGGCGCCCTGGGCGCGGCGCTCGTCGGCAGGGATTTTTACAACCGGGGCGTCAGACCGGCAAGAGAGCGGGAAAAGAAGGAAGTGACCTTTTTTACTTAACACCTTTTGAAGATGTATCCGTTCATCCCCTCTCCTCAATCCCCATCCACAAGGGGAGGGGAAGTGTTTTTGATTTAATAATCGGTGATCTGGGCTTATGAACGACGAAAAAAAATACTATGCCGGTCTCGACATCGGGTCGGTCTCCATCAAGGCGGCCATCGTGGGCGACCAGGGTCTGATCGCTTCGGGCCTGATTCCATCCGGCGGCCATTACAAAGACGCGGCCAAGAAAGTTATGGATCACGCGCTGGCGCAGGCAGGTCTGTCCTTTGACGGCCTGTCCGGACTGATCGTCACGGGACTGGGGGCGGAAAGCTCCCCCTTCCCCGCAAGGCAGGTTTCCGATATTTCCTGCCAGGCCAGGGGCTGCTCCATTCTTTTCCCGTCGGCGAGGACGATCATCGATATCGGCGGGCAATTCACGAAGGCCGCCCGAATCACGCCCGAAGGCCGGATCGCGGATTTCCTCATGAGCGAAAAATGCGCTACCGGCTCCGGCCGCTTTTTGCAGGTGATCGCGCGGATTCTCAGCGTTCCGCTTGATGAAATCGGTCCGCTTTCGCTGCAGGCGGAAAAGCCGGTGGAGTTTTCAACCAACTGCGCCGTCTTTGCCGAATCGGAAACCATCTCCCGCATCGCCGAAGGGGCGAAGCCCGCGGACATTCTCGCCGGCGTTCACCGGGCCATGGCGGCGAAAGTGAGCATGCTGGTGAAAAGGCTGAAGCTGACGCCGGACGTCGTGCTGACCGGCGGTGGGGGCGAGGACCGTGGACTGGCGCTGGCCATCGGCGACGCGCTGAAGACGGAGATTCTGGTTCCGGATTTTCCCAGGCTTTCGGCCGCCTTCGGCGCGGCCTGCCTGGCAAGGGAAGAACAAACCACCAAATCAGGAGGACAAAATGCAAGACCCCGAAACGGATTCAAAGCAGCCCTCTGAGCTGAAAACCGGCGGATGGCGCGCCCACTACGTTCTCATCGTCTGCACCCTGCTGTATATCATCAACTACATGGACCGGCAGGTTTTCTCCGTCATTCTCCAGCCGATGAAAATCGACCTGGGGCTCACAGACGCCCAGTGCGGACTGGCCTCCACCGTGCTCATCTTCGGCATGGCGTTTTTTTCCTTTCCCATCGCCTACCTGATCGACCGCTGGAGCCGGCGAAAAGCCATCGCTCTCATGGCCATTCTCTGGAGCATTGCGACCTTTGCCACGGGGCTTGCCAGAAATTTCATCGCCGTCCTGATTCCCCGCTTCTTCGTCGGTCTGGGCGAGGCGGGGTTCGTTCCCGGCGGCACGGCCATGATCAGCGCATCCTACCCCAAGGAAAAGCGCGGCTGGGCGATGGGCATTTTCCATATTGCCATTCCGCTTGGCGCGGCGGCGGGCGTAATTCTGGGCGGCCTTCTTTCCGTGAAATACGGCTGGCGGACGCCCTTCCTTTTCTTCGCCGTTCCCGGCGTGATCCTCGGCATTCTGGCCTTCTTCATGAAGGACTACAAAACCGCCGAGCAGCCCGACACGGCGGGCGGCTTCAAAAGTTTTTTTGTCGCGCTCGCGGACGTGCTGAAACTGCCGACCATGCGCTGGTACTACCTGGGGCTGGGCATTGCCGTATTCATGACCTCGTCGGTTCTGGTCTGGCTGCCCAGCCTGATGATGCGGCTGATGAATATTTCTGAGGCCAAGGCGGGCCTCATCACCGGCGGCATCGGACTGATGGCGATTCTCGGCGCGCCGCTGGGGGGATTTCTCGCCGATTTCTGGCAGAGGAAAAACCCCCGGGGCCGAATGTATATTCCGGTCGTGGCTTATATTCTGGGCGGCGGGCTCCTGATTGTGGTGGTGCTCACGCGATTCAGTTACGTAGGCATCGCGCTGGCCTGCGTGTACGGCATTGCAGCGGCGGCGGCCATGCCGGCGATTGCCGCCATCTCGCAGGACGTCGTCCCGGTGGCGCACAAGGGCCTGTCGATGGGGCTGGCGATCTTCGCGCAGTACATGCTGGGCGGCGCCTGGGGGCCTTACATCGTCGGCGCGGTTTCCGACGGGCTGGGCGGAGGCGCGGACGGTTTGAGCATAGCCGTGATGCTTTGCGGCGTCTTCGGCATCGTGGCGGGCATTCTCTTTTTGGTCGCCTCGCGCACGTATCCGGAGGATTTGCAGAAAGTAAAGGACGAGGCGATTCTGGAAGAGTAGTGAATGGTTGTAGGGAACGGTCGCGACCGTTCCCTACAGGTTATGGGCCAGAGGTCATGGGCCATGGGGAAAAGGTGGCGCGAGACTGAAGGCTGAAGAATGTAGGGCGGGCCTTCAGGCCCGCCATGGCGGATGGTGGCCGGTTGCAGGGAACGGTCGCGACCGTTCCCTGCGGGCAATGGGTTACGGACGAGAGGAAAAGGGCGATAGGCTATAGGGGAAAATCGATGGATGAGAGAAAAATAATGGAAGACGCGGTTCAGACGATGAGCCGCTACGTGCGGTTCGACACGACCAATCCGCCGGGAAATGAAATGCCCGCCGCTCTTTGGGTCGCCGATCAACTGACGGCCCGGGGCATCACTTCCGACATTCGAATTCATGAACCGGTCGCGGGGCGCGGCCTGGTCGTGGCCCGCATCGCGGGAACCGAAGCCGCAAAGCCGCTGATGCTCAACCACCACATCGACGTCGTCGCGGCCGACGCTTCCCGGTGGACCCACCCGCCCTTTTCCGGAGAGGTAACGGGCGGCTTTGTCTGGGGGCGCGGAACGCTGGATACCAAGGGCCTCGGCGTTATGTTTCTCCTGGCGCTGGAATCCCTGCTCAAGGAAGGCGTGAAATTCCGCCGTCCCATTGTGTTTACGGCCGTGCCTGACGAAGAGCCGGGCGGAGACAACGGCATGCGCTGGCTGGTGGAGCATCACCTGAAAGACATCGACCCCGAATGGGTGTGGGATGAAGGCACCGGAGGCCTGAAAGACGTCATCGGACAAGGCACCATGTTTGCCGTCGCCGTTGCCGAAAAGCAGATTTACCGCTTTCGTCTCATTGCCGCGGGCGACCCCGGACACGGCTCCATGCCGCACCGGAACAGCGCCAACGTGACGCTGCTTTCCGCCCTTTCGCGGATCGTCGGGAATCCCCGGCCTCTGCGCGTGGACAAGGCGGCCGAAATGATGTTTCGGGGACTGGCCCCGACGCAGAAGTTTCCCGCGTCACTGCTGCTTCGCCATCTGTCTTTCCCGCCGGCCCTGATGCTGGCCGGCCGTGCGCTGGCCGCGGACAAATTCACCAACGCCGTTTTGCGCGACACCGTCAGCCCCAATGTCATTCAGGGCGGCTACCAGATCAATGTCATACCGGAGCAGGCCGCAGCCGAGCTGGATTGCCGTCTGCTTCCTTCCACCCGCGCGGAAGAATTTCATCGCTGGCTGGTCTCCCGCATCGCGGATGACCGGATTCGAATCGAGATGATCCAGACGTCGCCTCCTTCCGGAATAGCGCCCTTAGACAGTCCGTTTTACCGGGCGCTACAGGCCGGCGTGCAAAAGCACTGTCCCGGGGCGGGCGTGTTTCCGCTCTTAATGGCCGGAGCGACGGACGGCCGCTACTGGCGGGAGAGGGGCTACCCGGCTTACGGGTTTACGCCGATGCTCCTGGAGCGCGCGGATCTCGGACGCGTGCACGGCATCGACGAGCGCATCTCCGCGGAGAATCTTCTTTTCGGCATCCGGATGGTCCGGGACATCCTCCGCACGTTGTGTTTGTAGGGAACGGTCGCGACCGTTCCCTACAACCATCCACCATTCACTATTCACCATTTACTACGCGGCGCGCAGGGCGTCCACGATTCTCAGGCGCGAGGCTCTGAGCGCCGGCAGCATGCCGCCCAGGAATCCCATGAGCAGCGCGAAGATCATCGATTCGATGATGATGCCGGGCGTCAGCGTGAACCGAAACGCAAGTTCGGAAAAAGTCTGGAAGTTCACCGTGGAAATCGTCAGAAACTGCATGAACGAGGCGAAAAACAATCCGATCAGCCCGCCCAGAAATCCCAGAAGCAGCGATTCGGTGAGAAACGCCAGCAGAATGTTGCGGCGGCGGAAACCCAGCGCGCGCAGCGTGCCGATTTCCGGCGTGCGGCTGGCGACGGCGGAATACATGGTGATCATCGCGCCGATGATGGCGCCGATGGAAAAAACCACCGTCAGCGTCGTGCCCAGTATGCGCAGAAATTTGGCCATCATTTCCGACTGGTCCGCGTAATACTTTGTTTCGCGCCTTGCCTCCAGCGTGAAGCGGGGGTCTTTTTCGATGGCGTCTTTTGCCGCGTCAAACGCGTCGGGCGTTTTGAGCCGGAAAATCAGCGATGAATAGACGGGGCGCCGAAACGCCTGCATCACCTGATCCACGTCGCCCCAGATTTCAGAGGCAAAGCCCGTGTTGCCCGCGTCAAATATTCCCACCACCGTCCAGGTCCGCCCGCCCCATTTCAGCGTCTGCTGAAGGCCCACGCCCTGAAAGCGCTGGGCGATGCTGTTGCCGACCAGAACCTCGGACGAATTGGGGCGAGGCAGACGGCCCGCCGCCAGTTTGACCTGATGCCGAAGGGAAAGAGACGGGGCTTGAATTCCGCGCACGACCACATTGGAGTGGCTGGAGGCCTTCTCCTCACCCTGTTTCTTCAGCGCGATCAGCACCACTACCTCCCGGGCCATCATCGGCCGGCCTCCCTCGCCCGCCGCCACCTGCGGCAGCATTTCCACAATGGCCGCTTTTTCGCGGCCGATCGCGCTCATCACCTCCGACTGAGACCCCTTGCGCACCACGACCACGTTGGAAGGCGAGCCGGTTTCCACCAGGGTCTTCTGCAGGCCGGCCGCCATCATCAGCACCGCCGCAAACACAAACACCACCAGCGCCATGCCGGCCACGGTGAGGATTGTCGTCAGCCGCCTGCGCCGAAGGTTGCGAATGCTGTAGGACAGGGGCAGCGCCATCAGCCGATTCTCCTCAACCCGTCGGCGATGCGGACGCGCACCGCGTGGCGCGCGGGAATGATTGACGCGAAAAAGGCCATCAGCACCGCCGCGGCCGAATCCAGATACAGCGTCGTTCGGGACACCAGAAAAATCGGAAAATAGGTGGACAGTTCTGCCGCAAAGATGTGCGCCGCCGGATACGTCAAAAGCATGCCGATAAAAGAGCCTGTCATCGTCAGCACCAGCGCCTCGCCGAAGATCAGCAGCGTGATCTCCTTCGCGCCGAAGCCCAGCGTTTTCAGAATCGAGTAGTCGCCCATGCGCTCGCGCGTGGTCATGGCCATCGTATTGGCGACCACGGCCATGATGATCAGAATGATGATCAAGGACACCATCTGGATCGCGGTGATAATCGCCTCCGCCATCGCGAGGAAGCCCAGATTGAACGCCTTTTCCGTTTCCGTCAGCGTTTCCGCCAGCGAATTTTTGAACATCGCGTCGATCCGGACCGCCGTGTCCGCGGCGATGTCCGGGCGGTTCACGCCGACCATGAAAAAGCCGGCCTTGTCGGCAAAGACGGGGGCGATTTTCTTGACCGTTTCGTTGAGGTAAGTCCACTGAAAGAAAAACTGCGTCTCATCGACGGTTTTATCGCGGCCCCGGTAAATGCCTCTCAGCACAAAATCCCAGTTGCCCGGATAGATCGTGCCTTTGAGCGTGATCGTGTCGCCGATTTTCCATTTGTATTTGTCGGCCAGCTTTCGGCCGGCCACCGCCCCCTTGCGGTCCAGCAGAAAATCCCTCTTCTGTTTTTCGTCCAGGATAAATTCCGGATAGAGGGAAAAGTAGGTGACGGGGTCGATGCAGAAGTTGGGGAAAAAGTTCTTCTCGTCGATGTAGATGCCGCCGAACCAGTTGCCCCAGGAAACCGTTTTGACGCCTTCCACCTGCTGAATTTTCCCCGCGTAGGAAATGGGCAGGGCGAAAATGATGGAAATGGCGTTGCGCGTCACCAGCCGCGAGGCGGACGACGCCTCCACGCCCGCGTAAAAAGAGCTGATGACCGTGCGCAGCAGGCCGAACGCCAGAATGGCCACGGCAATCCCCAGAATCGTGAGAGAGCTGCGAAGCTTGTTGTGAAAGGCGTTTCTAAAGAGGATTTTGGCCAGCAGCATCGTTGAGATATCCCTTGTCCAGATGTCGCAGGATCTGCGCGCGGGCGGCCGCCCGCGGATCGTGCGTGACCATGATGATGGTTTTTCCCATGTCGCGGTTGAGGCGCTCCATCATGGAAAGGATCTCCTCAGCGGAGACACGGTCGAGATCGCCCGTCGGCTCATCGGCGACCAGAATCGTCGGATCCGTGACGATGGCCCGGGCGATGGCTACGCGCTGCTGCTCGCCGCCGGACATCTCCCCCGGATAATGGTCCATCCGGTGCGCAAGCCCCACCATCGAAAGCGCCATTTGGGCGTGTTCGCGCCGCTGTTTTTTGGTAAGGGCCGTGAGGTGCAGCGGCAGCTCGACGTTTTCCACGGCCTGAAGGACGGGAATCAGGTTGTAGAACTGAAAGATGAAGCCCACCGAATTGGCGCGCCAGGCGGCGAGCTCCGTCTCCGTCAGCGTGGTGATATCGACGCCGCCGACATGAATGCTGCCGGAGTCGGCCCGGTCGATCCCCGCAATCAAATTGAGAAGCGTCGTTTTGCCGGAGCCGGACGGCCCCATGAGCGCCAGAAATTCTCCGGCGGCAATGTCGAACGTAATATCAAAGAGCACCGGCACGACCAGGGAATCCCGGTGATAGCTTTTGTAAATCCGCTGAATTTCCACAATCGGTTTTGTTGGTTCGGCCATCATTTTACTCTTGTCTGAATTACACGCCGCGTCCGTCGCCAAAACAATGTAGCCCGGGTCTTTAGACCCGGTACCGGCGGACCTGAAGGTCCGCCCTACATAAAAAACAACCACCATTCACTATCCACTATCCACCAACCACCAGCACTACCGCTCGGCCACTTTGATCCTTGAACCGTCCTGCAGGCCACTGGGTTTGAGCACCGCGCGGTCTCCCGGCTTGAGGCCCGATTTGATCTCCCGCATGTCGCCCAGTTTGCCGCCGGCCGCAACCACCGTCTCCCGCGCCTTGTTGTCCTCAATCCGATAGACGAGAGTTTTGTCTTTCATTTCGACCAGGGCCGATTGATGGACGGCCAGCCGGGGACGAAGCTCTTCGGGCGCGAGCTCCCGGGAAAGGAAAGACACTTTGGCGCTCATATCCGGCAGCATTCGGGGGTCTTTGTCGCGAAAGCGCACTTTCACCAGGACCGTCGCCTTGGAGCGGTCCACCGTCGGCACAATGGCGTGCACCTCGCCGCGGAACCGGCGATCGGCCAGCGCGTCGAGCTGAATGTCGCAGGGCTGACCGACCTGAATCAGCGTGATGCTGGTTTCGGAGACGTCCACCTCGACCTGCAGGGAATCCATGTCGGCCAGCGTGACCACGGCGGCCTTTGAGGCGGCCGAAGCGGAAAGAGGCGTCACGATGTCGCCCACGTCGGCGTTCTTGGTCAGCACGACGCCGTCAAACGGCGCCCGGATGAGCGTGTAGTCCAGGTTGACCTCCGCGTGGCTGAGCGCGGCGCCGGCTGATTCCACGGCGGCCTGAGCGGCTTTCACCGCTTCCAGCGACCGCAGATACCGGGTATGAATCATGTCGTAATCCGACTGAGCCACATAGCCGCCGGCGATCAGCTTTTGATAGCGTTCATTCTCCTGCGCGGCATGATCGCGCTCCACCAGCGTCTGCTTGAGCATGGCCTGAGCATTGGCCAGGTTGGCCGTCCCCTGTTCCTTCATGGCGGCGACGTCGCCGCTCTCCATGCGGGCCAGAATCTGACCTTTCCGGACGCGGCTGCCCTCTTCCACCAGCAATTGGGTCAGGCGGCCGGTCACCTTGGACGCCACGGCCGCCTTGCGCTGGGCCACGATGTAGCCGCTGGCATTCAAGACGGACAGGGACTGGGCGGGATAAATCATCGAAACGGTGGTCACATCCACCGTGGCCGAAGGCGCGATCACGCCCAGACGATAGAGAATGACGGCGGCCGCAAGCAAAGTCAGCGCGCCGGCAATGACAAACGGCTTTCTTTTACGACCGCCCGCCACGCTTTGCTTGGCCGATGAATCGATTTTCAGCTTGCTCAGATCTTCCTGCGGCATATTTATTCACCTTAACAACTGGAAAGAATTTGCCGGAAGAATAACAGAACCGGGCTGAATTTGCCATACACATAAAAAACCATTTTTACTCCTTTTTTGCCTCTTGACATTGGAGGGCGTTGTTTTCATAATGCGGCCAAAATTGATTGGTTCAGAAACAGTTTCTTTACACCCGGACACAAAAGGATCGGCCATTTTGCCGGCCTGATCAAAGGGAACACAAGGCGCCTTATGACACCGGAAAAAGCAGAGAAGCCCCCGAGTCAGCCCCTGCTGGCCAGCCGCTTGAATATCTTCGGGCTCGCTTCGGCCCTTTTTCTTCTCCTTGTCTTCATTTCCTTTGCACTGAGCTTTCGCCATTATCAGGATGAAAAGCGGCAGATGCTGCTCAAGGACCGGCAATCCGCCCAACTGCTGTCCCTGATTGCCGAAACCTATATCCACGATATTCGAACCACCATTGAAGCCTATGCCAGCCGTCCTCTCCTGACGCAGGCCGTCCGGGAAAAAGATGCCTCTGAAGCAAGACGCCACCTCCTCATGCTGACCCGAATGAATCCTTATATCGACAGCGTCGTCATCGCGGACAAAAAAGGAACGGTTTGGGCCGCCCTGCCGGACCGACCGGACATTTTGGGAAAAAACTTTTCGTTTCGCGACTGGTACCGGGGCGTCAGCCGGGAATGGAAACCCTATATCGCGGAGGCAATCATCCGGTCCACAGGCGAAAAAGACACGGCCATTCATATCGCCGTCCCGATTTTTAATGACAAAAAGGAAGTTCTCGGCATCCTGCTTTCCCCCCTGCGGGCGGTTGAGATGGGCAAAGTCCTTCGGCGCGCGCCGATGGAAGAGGGACTGTTTATTGCCGTCACGGACCGGAAAGGCACGCTTCTATACAGCAGCCGGTTTGCCCATGAAAAAAAGCTGGTCCGGTACCCGTTTTTTGACGCGGTCAAAACCAAACCCCTGACCACCGTCACGGTCAGAGATCCGGCCGCACAGGAAGAGGAGCGCCACATTTCGTACGCGCCGGTCGCGGAGGCTGGCCTGCATGTTTTTGTGGGCCGGGATCAGAGTTCCGTCCGGTCCAAATTCTGGGGCCACCTCGCCCAGATCTCCTCCATTTCCATCCTGCTGTTTGTGCTCTTTGTTCTGCTTTTGCTCTATGCCCGCAAGAACGTCATCGCCCAGTCCGCACTGGAGAGCCTGAAAGCGGAAAAAGAAATTTCGGCCGGCCGGTCGCGGTTCAGCGAACTTTTCAACCAATTGAAAAGCGGCGTAGCCATCTATCAGGCCATCGACGGGGGAAGGGATTTTGAAATTCTGGAACTCAACGACGCAGCCCGCCGAATCACCAAGGTGGGCCCAAACGCAGAGGGCGGAAGCGTCCTGGCCGTCTATCCGGGACTGGCGAATCACACGATCCTGGCCACTTTTCAAAACGTCTGGCGGACGGGAAATCCCGAAGAGCACCCCACCTTTCTTTATCAGGACGACCGGCAGACCTTTTGGGCGGACAATTACGTTTTCAAACTTCCTTCCGGCGAGATCGTTTCCGTTTTCGACGACGTGACCGCGCGCAAACTCGCGGCGGATAAAATTTCAAGACAGACCCGCCTGCTTTCCGCCATCAACCGGCTTTTTGCCGAGACGCTGAAATCCCAGGACACTGAAGCGGTCGCAAGGACCTGCCTTGCCGCCGCCCTGAGCATTACGGACAGCGAGTTCGGATTTATCGGTGAAGTGGGCCCGGACGGACTTTTTTCCACATACACCGTCAGCGAAACGGGCTGGGACGCCTGCTCCATGCCCCAGAAGGAGGCAACGGCTTCTCTGCAAAACATGATCATTCGGGGCATCTGGGGACAGGTGATCCTTCGGGAGCAGCCTCTAATTGTCGACGATCCGGGAGCTTTCCCCGACCGCGTGGGCGTTCCGGAGGGGCATCCGCCGCTGACATCTTTTCTGGGCGTGCCGCTCAAAGACGGGAGAAAAACCATCGGGATGATTGCGCTCGCCAACCGCACCGGCGGCTACACGGGCGAGCAGAGAGAAGACCTGGAGGAGCTGGCGGTTTCCCTGGTGGAGGCCCTGCGGCGCAACCAGGCAGAAGAAAAAGTCAAAAACATGTATCAGGAGCTGGAAAAACGCGTCATCGAGCGCACCGGGGAGCTGGTCGCCAAAACCGAAGAACTGGAGCGGATCAACCGCGTCTTTGTGGACCGCGAGCTCAAAATGCGGGAACTCAAGGCCCGGATCGCGGAGTTGGAAAAGAAAGCGACGAGCGATGAGCGATGAGGTTTTAAATGGTTTACCTGGATTTAATATTCAATCTGTCGCTTCTGGTGGCGCTCAGCGTTGTTTCGGGGTTTCTCGATAAGCGCTTTTCGCGCGATACCCGGACGGGGGCGCTCCTGCAGGGGGCGCTGTTCGGCGCCGTGGCCATCGTCGGCATGCTCCGCCCGCTTACCCTTGGACCGGGGCTGATCTTCGACGGCCGCTCGGTCATGCTCAGCCTCTGCGCTTTATTTTTCGGTCCTCCGGCTGCCGCCGTCTCGTGCGTCATGGCGCTGGCCTGCCGCATCAGCATCGGCGGCGCGGGGCTGATCATGGGAATTCTGACATCCCTTTCTTCCACCGCCATAGGACTGATCTTTTTTTACCAAAACAAATCCTCGCTGCAACCGCCTTCCGCGAAGCTTCTCTACGTGATGGGACTCGCCGTCCACGCGGCCGTGGCGGCTTTGATGTTTACGCTTCCGGAAAGTCTTTTTTGGAGCACTTTCCAAAACCTTGCCGCTCCCATCCTCCTCCTTTTTCCCCTGGCCACACTGCTGGCGGGAAAAATTCTTTCCGACCATCTTTCAATGATGCAGTCCGCCTCGGCTCTTTCGGAAAGCGAAGAGCGCTGCAAGTCTTTGTTCGAAGCAAGCCTGGACGCGGTCATGCTGACGGCCCCCGACGGCCGAATCCTTTCCGCCAATCCCGCCGCCTGCCGCCTGCTGGACCGCAGTGAAGAGGAACTGATCGACTTGGGCCGCGGCGGCATCATGGACCGGGAAGATCCCCGGCTTGCCGGGGCGCTTGCCGAGCGCGAAAGGACAGGAAAATTTTCCGGCGAACTGACGATGATCCGCAAGGACGAAACCAAATTTCCCGTGGAAATCACGACCGCCGTTTTTCATGACCGCTTCGGGCAGGCGCGCACCAGCATGATCTTCCGCGACATCACCCGGCGCCTGCGGGAGGAGGAACACCTGAAAAAACTGCAGGCGCTTCTGGCGGAAACCCAGCGGCTGAGCAAAATCGGCGGCTGGGAACGTGATCTGACAACGGGCCGGGGCCAGTGGACCGAGGAAGTCTATAACATTTACGGCATCTCTCCGGACGCTCAGCCCAGCACACAAGAAGCGATGGATTTTTACGCTCCGGAAGACCGCCCGGTCATCACCGAGGCCTTTGGGCGACTGCTGGAAACGGGCAAACCCTACGACCTGGAACTCCGGTTTAACAAGGCAACGGGAGAAACCATTCGTGTGCGCACCATCGGACAGGCGGAATGGAGGGATGGAAAAATCGTCCGGGTCTTCGGCAACATCATGGACGTCACCGAACGCGTGCGCGCGCAGGAGGCGCTTCGCGAAAGCGAAGAACTTTTCAGAAACCTGTTCATGCACCATACGGCAGTCAAATTGATTCTTGATCCGGAGACGGGGGACATCATCGACGCCAACAAAGCCGCCGCGGAATTTTACGGCTGGCCCCGCGAGCGGCTTTTACAAATGAAAATTTTTGACATCAACACGCTGACGGAGGAGGAAATCCGCACGGGGCTGCGCAAGGTCAAGAATGAGAAACGCACACGATTTCAATTCCGCCACCGGCGGGCCGACGGCTCCATTCGCGACGTCGAGGTTTTCAGCAGCCGGATCGACGTTCGGGGAAAGCCGTTTCTGCATTCGATCATCACCGACATCACCGAACGAAAAGAAATGGAAAACCGAATGCGGCAAATGAACGAGGAGCTCGAACAAAAGGTTCAGGAGCGAACGGCCGAGCTGAAAAAAACCATTAACCAACTTGAAGAAACAAACAAGGTATTTGTCGGCCGGGAGCTGAAAATGGCCGAGCTCAAAAAACGGATCGAAGAGCTGGAAACAAAATAAAACACGGCGATGACCGGTCGTCATCCCGCAGCCGAGGCCTGTAATGATTCTGGACACCCGCACCATTGTTTTATCCTATATCGCAACGGACATCGCCTGCCTGGCCGTCATGGTTCTGCTCTGGCGGCAAAACCGCGAGCGAATCAGCGGAACGCATCTGTGGGTCATCTATTATATAGTAAGTCTGTTTGCCCTCATCCTGATGATTCTGCGGGGCGCTATTCCCGACGGGGCATCGGTTATCCTGGTCAACGCCCTGTTTATGGCCGGCACGCTGATCGGTTATCAGGCGCTTCTGCGCTTTGCCGGTGAAATTCGCAGACAAACTTTCAATTATTTCATTCTGGCGGCGGCGATTTTGATCCACGCCTACTTCACGTTCGGCAAACCCGACGTGAACGCCCGAATCTTCAATCTGTCGGCGGTGCTCCTGGTCTTTTTTTCGCAGTGCGCCTGGTTCTGCCTGCGGGGCGCTCCGGAGGCCCAAAGGAAGCTGATGTGGTGGCCCGGCCTGGTTTTTGTTCTCCATATTCTAGTCAGTCTGTGCCGAATGGCCGCGGCCGTTTTCGCCCCCCATGCGCAGGCGGATTTGTTTCAGCAAAACACGACCATTGCCCTGAGCGTGATCGCCTACCAGCTTCTGTTTGTCGCGCTCACTTTCGCGCTGGCGCTCATGTACAACCAGCGGCTCGTCGAAGAGGTTCGGGCGAATGAAGAAAAATTTGAGCTGGCCTTTCAATCCGCTCCTTATACGCTCGTTTTGTCCCGCCTGTCCGACGGAAAGATCCTGGCTATCAATGACAGTTTCACCAGAATCACCGGCTATAGCGAAGCGGACATTCGGGGAAAGACGGCGGCGGATCTGAAGCTGTGGGTCAACGAGGAAGACCGGGCCATTGTTGTCCGGGACCTGCGGGAAACCGGCGCCGTCTTTGAGCGGAAACTGCTGTTTCGGAAAAAATCGGGTGAGATCATGACGGGGCTCCTTTCCGCAAAATGGATTACCATTCAGGATGAAAAGTGCCTGCTGTTCAGCGTCAACGACGTCACCGAACGGGAAAAGGTCCTGGAAGAACTTCGCACCGCGCAGGAGCAGTGGCAGAAAACTTTCGATTCCACCCAGGATGCCATCTGGCTCATGGACCGGAATCACAACATCCTGCGTTCGAATAAAGCCGCCCAGCGCCTTTTCGATCGTCCGGCGGAAAACATGACCGATCGACACTGCTGGGAAGTCGTCCACGGCACGTCGGCGCCGACTCCCGAATGCCCCATTTTACTGGCCAGGGAATCCCTGCGGCGTGAATCCATGGATTTATCCATCGCGGGGAAATGGTATCTTGTCACGGTGGACCCGATTCTGGACAAAGAGGAGCGTTTTGCGGGCGCCGTCCACACCATGACCGACATCAGCGAACGCAGGCAGGCCCAGGAGGAAATCAACCACCTCAATGAGACCCTGGAACAGAAAATCGCCGATCAGACCCGTGATCTGCGCGACAGCCAGGCGGCGCTTCTGAATCTGGTGGACGATCTCAACGAAAACGCGAAAAACCTCACCATGATCAATGACTCCCTGGAAGAGGTCAACCGGGAGCTGGCGTCCTTCAGCTACAGCGTCTCGCACGATCTGCGGGCGCCGCTGCGCACGATCGACGGATTCAGCAACGCCCTTATGGAAGACTACAGCGACCGGCTGGATGCGGAAGGTAATAAATATCTGGAAAGAATCCATCACGCCACGCAGCAGATGAACCGGCTGATCGACGACCTGCTCGGCCTCTCGCGGGTGATGAAATCCGATTTTTACCGGCAGGATTTCAATCTGAGCGAAGTGGTACGCGAGATTTGCGCCGACTTTCACCAGCAGCCTTCGGAAGGCCGGCCGGATCTGGTAATTCAGGACGGCATCGCCGTCAACGCGGATCAGCGCATGATGCGCATCGTCATGACCAACCTGCTGGACAATGCCCGGAAATTCGCGGGGAAAAAGGAGCGGCCGATCCTTGAATTCGGCTCTTTTGTCGAAAACGGCGAAACGGTCTTCTTTGTCCGGGACAACGGCGTGGGATTCAACATGACCTACGCCCAAAGAGTTTTTGAGCCTTTTGAACGCCTCCACCGGGCCGATGAGTTTCCGGGAACGGGAATCGGCCTGGCGACGGTCGCACGCGTCATTTCCCGCCACCGCGGACGCATCTGGGCTGAAGCCCAGGAAGGAAAAGGAGCGACATTTTATTTCACCCTGGGAGCCTGAAAATGCCAAAACCCCTGAACGTGCTCATGATTGAAGATGCGGAAGACGACGAGCTGCTTCTGACCCGCGCACTGAAAAAAAACGGCTATGAACCGAAAGTCGAGCGGGTGCAGACGGCCCGGGAAATGACCCGGGCCCTGGAAAACAGCCCGTGGGATATCATCCTGTGCGACTACCACATGCCGGCCTTCAGCGGCATCGAAGCCATCGACCTGCTGAAGAACACCGGCCTCGATATTCCCCTGATCATGGTATCCGGCGCCATCGGCGAAGAAACGGCGCTGGACTGCATCCACCGCGGGGCGTCGGACTATATCATGAAGGGCAATCTGACGCGGCTGGGCATGGCCGTTAAGCGGGGGCTGGAAGAAAAAGCATTTCGCGACCATCACCGGCAGGACGAGGAGGCGCTGCGCCGAAGCGAGGAAAAGTACCGGACAATCCTGGAAAGCATCGGCGACGGCTATTACGAAACGGACCTGGCCGGCAGCTTTACGTTTTTCAACGACGCCCTGCAGCGAATATGGGGCTACCCGAAAGAAGAACTGCTGGGCCTGAACAACCGGCAATACATGGACGGGGAAACGGCCAAAATGCTGTATCAGGCCCACAACCGGACTTACAAAACGGGCATCCCCGGAAAATTGATGGACTACGAGATCATTCGGAAGGACGGCGGGCGGATAGCGATCCAGCAGTCTTTCACGCTGCTGAAAGATTCCCTGGGCAACACCATCGGCTTCCGGGGGGTCGTGCGCGACATCACCCATCTGAAAGCGCTGGAGCAGGAGAGGGAGGAAACCCTGGGAAAGCTTCGGCAGACGCTGGAGTCCACCGTTCACGCCATGGCGGTGGCCGTGGAATCGAGGGATCCCTACACGGCGGGCCATCAGCGGCGGGTGACGGAGCTTGCCTACGCCATTGCCGCCACGATGGGACTGGAGCCGAACCGGATCAACGGTCTGCGCATGGCCAGCATGATTCATGACCTGGGAAAAATATCCATTCCCACCGAGATTCTCACCAAGCCGACCAAACTGACGAAAATTGAATTTGAAATCGTCAAGACGCACGCAGAGGCAGGATACGAAATTCTGAAGGACATCGCCTTCCCCTGGCCCATCGCGCGGATCGTTTGGGAGCATCACGAGAAGATCGACGGGTCCGGTTATCCCCGGCATTTAAAAGGAGACGATCTTCTGACGGAATCGAAAATCCTGACGGTTGCCGACGTGGTCGAAGCCATGGCGTCCCACCGCCCCTACCGCCCTTCTCTGGGCCTTCAGGATGCGCTGGAGGAAATCACGCGGAACCGGGGGATCCTCTACGACGCGGATGCCGTCGCCGCCTGCCTTACTTTGTTTGAGGAAAAGCGTTTCAGCTTTGCAATATAACGAGTCGCTCGTCATCCTCGCTCATCGCTCGCTGCTTCTTTATCGTCTTGACAAGGGTCAAACGCGCCGGTACAGTACGTCAACCGTGACCGGTTAAAGAATACAGGAGGATTATTCATGGCTTCCCCGAAAAGCGGCACAACGACCTCTCCCTGGACGGACTGGCAAAAACAACTGAACGAGTATCTCGTGGATTCCGCGCAGCGCTCGATCATTTTTGCGGACATTCTGCGCAAGAGAGGCAACAATTACATCAAGCACATTCGAGGCGGCCAGCCGCCGGTTCTGACGTTCAACTACGAGATGATCCTGAACGCCAAGCATTTCGAGCGGCCGGTCAATTACGCGCTGGTTCGCATTTCCGACCGCCGCCGGAAAGACATCGATCCCGAGCAGCAAAACCGCCGCCGCGCGCTTCGGGAACGCCCCGACATTCCCAAACGGCCGATTGTCATCATCGATCCGCGGGCGGGCCACGGCCCCGGCATCGGGGGCTCCAAACGGGATTCGGAAATCGGCATGGCACTGGACCACGGCCATCCGGTTTATTTTGTTCTGTTTTACACGGATCCCCTTCCCGGCCAGACGCTGCCGGATGTCATAGCCGCCATTGAACGGTTCATCGAAAAAGTCACCCAGCTGCACCCCGACGCGGATGCGCCGGCGGTCATCGGCAACTGCCAGGCGGGCTGGGCGGCCGCGCTGGCCTGCGCGGACAAGCCGGGCATCGCCGGCCCCCTGGCGCTCAACGGCGCGCCCCTGTCCTACTGGAGCGGTGTCGAGGGCGTCAATCCCATGCGCTACCGGGGAGGCCTTCTGGGCGGCGTGTGGGTCAATTCATTTTTCAGCGATCTGGGCAACGGCGTGTTTGACGGCGCGAATCTGGTGCTGAACATGGAGCTGTTGAATCCGGCCAACACATACTGGACCAAACAATACAACGTTTATTCAAAGGCAGACACGGAAGAGGAGCGCTATCTCAACTTTGAAAAATGGTGGGGCGGCTTCTTCATGATGAACGACGATGAAATTCACTTCATCGTCCGCAATCTTTTTGTCGGCAACAAGCTGGAGCGAGGCGAACTGGAGCTGCGGGAAGGCCGGAAGGTCAGCCTGAAAGACATCGAAAGCCCGATCCTGGTTTTTGCGTCGATGGGCGACAACATCACGCCGGCCCAGCAGGCGCTCAACTGGATTCCCCGCGTGTACAGCTCCGTGGAAGACATCAAACGGCACGGGCAGGTCATCGTCTATATCGTTCACCAGGAAATCGGCCACCTGGGCATCTTCGTCGCCGGCTCCATCGCCAAAAAGGAGCACCATGAAATCATAGGCAATTTCGACATGATTGACTGCCTGCCGCCCGGCCTCTACGAAATGGTCATCGACGGCGATGTCGGAAGCGGCAAATTCGAAAGCCGGTTTGAACCGCGCACGATGGCCGACATTGCCGCTTACGACGACGGAATACACGATGAAACGGATTTCAGCGTCGTGGCCAAGGTATCCGAAGCCAACGACAATTTCTATCAACTGCTGGTGCGGCCCTTTGTGAAACTCTGGACCACGGAGCTTTCCGCGGAGTTCATCCGCCATCTGCACCCCCTGCGCGTGCAGCGGTATTCGCTGGCCGACATCAATCCCCTGACGCGGCCGCTGCAAAACGTCGCCAACGTCGTGCGCAGGAACCGGAAGGCGGCGGGGCCGGACAATCCGTTTACGGAGCTGGAGAAGGCGGTTTCCGATTATGTGGAAGGCGTGCTCGACATTTACCGCGATTACCGGGACCTCTACCAGGAAGAAATTTTTCAGCAGATTTACGGCAACGGCTGGCTGCGCAGCCTGTTTCCGCCCGTCCAGGACGAGCCGAAGCCTTTAGCCGCCAAACAGGACCATCCCGACTATGACAAGCGGCTGGCCGCCATGAAGCAGGGAGGTTTCGCCGAAGGATTGATCCGCATTTACATGGCCGCGGGCGGCACCAACCAGGGCATCAAAAGGAAGCATTTCGAAGTCGCCAGTGAAATCGCCGCCACGCACCGGGTATTGAGCAAACTGTCCCCGTCGCAGTTCAAAAAAATAATGCGCGAACAGGCCGCCATTCTTCAGGCGGACGAGGAAAGGGCCCTTCAGGCTCTTGCAGCGCTGATCAAAAACAGGGACGACCGCATGGAGGCGCTGAGCATCGCCCGCCGGCTGTTTCTGGCGGACGGCGTTTACAACGACGAGGAAAAAGTGCTGCTCGAAAAGATCAGGAAGGGGCTGGGCCTCGAAGCTGTATAGATGATATACAAAGCAGAAAAGGGGAC
>Ga0209719_1002165_pt1 | contig 21253 bp, 19 predicted proteins | sample AD_JPNAS2_MetaG_FD_184421 | JGI IMG/M metagenome (GOLD analysis project Ga0209719, IMG submission 184421) | Active sludge microbial communities of municipal wastewater-treating anaerobic digesters from Japan - AD_JPNAS2_MetaG (SPAdes) (version 2) | ecosystem: Engineered > Bioreactor > Anaerobic...
GATCTCCTCGACCCGGGCCAGGGCGGCGGGGGAGAAGGCGGCCAACCAAAGGCCACCGTCGGAGGCGAAGCACTTCTGCGGAGCGAAGTAGTAGACGTCGGCCTGGCTCATGTCGACCGGCAGGCCGCCGGCGCCGGAGGTGGCATCGATGAGGACCAGCGCGTCGGCGTCGGCGCCCTCGACCCGCTGGACAGGGGCCATGACGCCGGTCGAGGTCTCGTTGTGCGGCCAGGCGTAAACGTCGGCGCCGGCCTCGGCCACGGCGGTGGCCAGGGTGCCGGGAGCGGCCTTGATGATTGTCGACTCGCCGAGGAACGGAGCCGTGTTGGTCACCGAGGCGAACTTGTTGGAGAACTCACCAAAGCTCAGGTGCTGGGCCTTGGCGCGCACCAGGCCGAACGCGGCGATGTCCCAGAAGGCCGTCGACCCACCGTTGCCGAGGATGATCTCGTAGCCCTCGGGGAGGCTGAACAGGTCGCGCAGTCCGGAGCGGATCTCACCGACCAGGCCCTTGACCGGCGCCTGGCGGTGGGACGTGCCGAGGATCGTGCCGCCGATCTCACTGAGGCGGGCCACCTGCTCGGGGCGGACCTTGCTCGGGCCGCAGCCGAAGCGGCCGTCGCCGGGGAGCAGATCGGTGGGGATGGTGAGGGTGGCGGGCTGGTCGGTCACGATCGTTCAACCTTCGATGGCGGGTCGTCGTGCCGGGCGCCGGGCCGGCGCGGGGCACGTCAAGTGTCCCAACCCGGCGCGGCGGCGTTGCCAGCGGGTCCAGGTCGTGGACGCGTGGCCCCGCGCGCGCAGGCGGGAGCCGGGCTCGATGTGGCGCGTGTCACTTCATGGGTGGGGCGCCTGGGAACAACTGTCGAGGCGCACACGTTCTGCACCTGTAACGTTGTAATCAGTGCAAGAGAGGAATCGCCATGCACCCGCATCATCACTCTTCGTCAGCAGACGGCGACCACCCCACCGACGCCGAGCCCACCGAGGGCCGCCGGCGCGGCCCGGGACGGCGCCGCGGCCCAGACTTCGGGATGGGTTTCGGTCCCGCGTTCGCCATGGGTGCCGCAGGCCCCGACGGTCCTGGTATGCCGTTCGGCCCCGGAGGCCCCGGAGGACCCGGCGGCCCCGGCGGCCCCGGAGGACCCGGCGGTCGCGGTCGTGGCCCCGGCGGTCGCGGCCGTGGTCGCGGCGGTCCCGGTGGGCCTGGCCCGTTCGGTCGCCCCGGCGGCTGGCAGCAAGCCGATCTCCCATCGGCCGATGACGTCGCCGAATGGTTCGCCGGCCGGCTCCCGGCCGACTGGTTCATCGGGGACGCGCAGATCAGCGTCGACCGCGAGGAGATCGTCGTCGTCGGTGAGCTGCCCCCGGTCGACGGTCAGGGCGACAGCGCTGCTGCTGCCGAGGGCCGGATCTCGAGGTTCCGGGAGCAGTCCCGGGACGAGCGGATCGCCATCGCCACCCAGGCGCAGGAGCGCTACGGCCGCAAGGTCAGCTGGGGCGCTCGCATCGGGGAGCGTCGTGAGCTGTTCACCCACCTCGCCGTGCCGGTCATGACCCGGCTGCGTCAGCCCGAGCGTCAGGTGCTCGACACCCTCGTCGACGCCGGGGTCGCTCGGTCGCGCTCGGAGGCGCTGGCCTGGGCGGTTGCCCTGGTCGGCCAGCACACCGAGACCTGGCTGTCGGACCTGCGGGCCAAGATGGCCGAGGTCGACAAACTGCGCGCCCAAGGCCCGCAGCTGTAATCGCTGCACGCGCACGGCATACCGAGCACAGCAAAGCCGCGGCACCGGGACGGTGAGTGTCCCGGGGCCGCGGCAGCTGTAGGCGTCAGTGCACCTCGTGCGGGTCGATGTGGCGCGGCCATCCGGGGACGTCCTCGGGCCGGCGCTCATGGATCCCGATGTAGCGGGCGGCCGGGCGGATGAGCCGCGCGGCGCGCTTCTGCTCAAGGATGTGCGCCGACCAGCCTGCGGTGCGCGCGCAGGTGAACATCGGCGTGAACATCGACGGCGGCACCTCGGCGTAGTCGAGGATGACCGCGGCCCAGAACTCGACGTTGGTCTCGAGCACCCGGTCGGGGCGGCGCTCGCGCAGCTCGGCGAGCGCGGCGACCTCCAGGGCGTGGGCAGCCTCGTAGCGCGGCGCGTCGAGCCGCTTGCAGGTGGCGCGCAGCACGCGGGCCCGCGGGTCCTCGGCGCGGTAGACCCGGTGCCCGAAGCCCATGAGGCGCTCGCCGCGGTCCAGAACGCCCTTGACGTATGCCGTTGCGTCACCGAGGTTTTCGACGGCTTCGAGCATGTGCAGCACCCGGGACGGGGCGCCGCCGTGCAGGGGGCCGCTCATGGCGCCGACCGCTCCGGAGAGGCAGGCCGCGACGTCGGCGCCGGTGGAGGCGATGACCCGCGCGGTGAAGGTCGAGGCGTTCATGCCGTGCTCGGCGGCCGACACCCAGTAGGCGTCGACGGCCTCGACGTGCCGCGGGTCGGGCTCGCCGCGCCAGCGGATCATGAACCGCTCAACGATGGTGCGGGCCTTGTCGACCTCACGCTGGGGGACCATCGGCTTGTGGACGCCGCGGGCCGACTGGCCGACGAACGACAGCGCCATGACGGCGGCCCGGGCGAGGTTCTCGCGGGCCTCTTCTTCGTCGATGTCGAACAGCGGCCGGAAACCCCAGATCGGGGCAAGCTGGGCCAACGCCGACTGCACGTCGACGCGGACGTCGCCGGAGTGGACCGGCAGCGGGAACGGCTCGGCGGGCGGCAGGCCCGGCTCGAACGCGCCGTCGACAAGCAGCCCCCATACCTGGCCGAACGACACCTTGTCGACGAGGTCTTCGATGTCGACCCCGCGGTAGCGCAGGGCGCTGCCTTCCTTGTCGGGTTCGGCGATCTCGGTCTCGCAGGCGACGATCCCCTCCAGACCCGGCTTGAACCGGTCTTCGGGGGCGGCGAGCGGTTGGGTGGTCACAGGGCAACTCCTCGGAACAGTGGGGCAGTGAAGCCCTAGCGATTCTGCCCCATCCCCCTGGGCACCTGGGACCGCCTGCCCAGGGAACGGGCCGGGGCAGGCGCCTAACGCGTGCGCTTGAGCGCCGCGCGGGCCTTGCCGGCCGCCTGTCCTCCCGCGGAGGTGATGCGGTCCTTGGCTGTCACGGCAGGCTCGGGGACGAAACGCTGGCTGAGGTCGGCTCGCTCGACGAGTTGGGCGAGGGTCGCCTCGACGACGGGGTGGGACGCGATTGGCTCCTCGCCGCTGTAGACGACCCACACCGGCTGACCCTGGTGGAAGACCCGCAGCACGGTGCCGGCCTGCAGGGTGGTCGCCTCCGCAGCCGCCGCACGCCGCGCCTTCTGCTCGGCGAGCTTCTTCTGGGCGTATGCCGTCGCCGGCTCCTTGAGCGCCTTGGCCGCGACGATGACGTGCGGACCGTACTTGACGCCGTATTTGACCGCGTTCCCGACGATTGTGCTCTTGGCCATGTGTGCCTGGACCCTTCCCCGCGCCGTCTATTGACGGGAAGCCTACGCTCGGAGGGTGACCGACCGCGTCGACTACACCGGCGAGGGGCTCGACGAAGCCGACCTCGCGAGCACGCCCTACGCACAACTCACCCGCTGGATCGGCCAGGCCCAGGCGGAAGGAGTCCGAGCCGCCGAATCCCCCGAGGGGCTGGCGCTGCAGTTCGCCACCGTCGATGCTGCTGGCGCGCCCAATGTGCGGACGGTGTTGATGCGTTTCCTCGACCCGCGCGGGCCGGGTTTTGTCACCGATGCCGGGTCGATCAAGGGCCGCGAAATCGCTGCGAACCCCGCAGTGGCCGCGTCGCTCGGCTGGCCGGAGTTGTTCCGGGTCGTGCGCTTCCGCGGGCTGGCCGAGCCGATCGAGCCGGAGGCGCTCGCCGACTACTTCAGCCAGCGGCCGTGGGGCTCGCGGGTCGCCGCGTGGGCGTCGCACCAGTCGGAGCAGGTCGCCAGCCGGGCCGCCTTGCTCGCCGAATTCGACAGGTATGCCGCGCAGTTCCCTGACCGGGGCAACCCGGACGACGTGCCGGTGCCGCCGTCGTGGTCGGGCTTCCGGATCCGGGCGACCGAGGTCGAGTTCTGGGCTGGGCGTTCCAGCCGCCTGCACGACCGGATCGTGTTCACGGCACCGCCGGCCGCTGAGTTGGGTGCCGGCGCGGGCCAGGTTCCGCTCCTGGACGACCCGAGCGCGTGGAGGGTGTCACGCCGCCAGCCGTGACGGCATACCCCGGGGATGGGAACGGCCCGTGGGGAAGCCGGTCTCCGCTGGGCGGAGGTCCGACGTGCACGCTGGACGAGGCGTGCCTACCCACGAGCCGCGGCGACTGCTGGAATTGCGGTCGCGTCGACGTCCCATAGCTGGGACGGTGCGCTAACGCGCAGCCACCTCACGTGTCCGATAGGAACTCACTACCTGACCACCTCCCTTCTTCGTGTACCGCAGACGGTAAGCCGCAGTGCGGACGATTTTCAAGGGGTTTCTGCGTGCTCGGGGAGGGTCGCGAGCGTTGCCAGGGTTTCGACGGCCCAGGCGAGGTGGGCGTGCGCGGCATACTCCCCGGCTGAGAGCGTGAGCAGCCGGTATGCCGCCGACGCGGCTGCCGTGTCGTCGTTGGCCGCGCGGGCGGCGGCGATCTCGGCCTCGGTCTCGGTGCGGATCGTGGCGTAGCCCGCGAGCATCGCGGAGGCCCGGTCGGCGGACTCCTGAACGAGCACCCGGCAGTGGGCCGACCCGAGTTGCCCTCCGAGGAAGAGGCGCAGCAGCAAGCCGTTGCGTGGCGGGGAGACCGCGGCCGGCTCGGCAAGTAACTCCCGTAACCGGGTGCGGCCGGCGGCGGTGAGCTCGAAGCGGCTCCCCGACGTGCGACCGGGCTCGGTGGGGCGGATCTCGCCGCGGGCGGTGAGCTCGGTGAGCGTGGGGTAGATCTGGCCGAAGCTCTCGCTCCAGAAGTGGCCCAGGGTCTGGGTGATGGCGGCGCGCACGGCATACCCGGTCATCGGCTCGACCGACAGGGCGCCGAGCACGGCGAGATGGGTTTGCGAGGACCTGGCCATGCGTTTGATTATATCTGACAGATATGTCAAGGTGGGTGCTGGGCAAGATCTCTCACAGATAGGTTCATGACGATGGCGAGCGATGCGGTGACGCCAGTAACGCCGACCTGGCCACGAAAGGCCGCCGCGGCCACCTACGCGGGGGTCGCCGGGTTCCAAGTTGCGCTCGCCGCGGGGGCGCCTTGGGGTGTCGCGGCCTGGGGCGGCGCTCACGAGGGCGTCCTCCCGATGGGTTTCCGCGTCGGCAGTGTGGTCTCGGCCGGGGTGTGGGGGTTGGTCGCCGCGTCGCTGGGCACGTCGTGGCCGCCGGCCCGTTGGCGGCGCCCGGTCCTCACCGGCTTGGCGGTGCTCGCGCCGGTGTCCTTCGCGATGAACCTCGCCACGCCGTCCCCGGTCGAACGGGCCATCTGGGCCCCGATCACGGCCGCGCAGACCGTCCTCGTCCTGCTCGCCTTCCGCGCCGAGCGCCGCGCCGCCCGCTGACGCCTCCGGGGGAGCGCGGAACCCTCGGCCGCGCCCCGGCCGAACGGCATACAGTGCAGCGAGTGAGCAGCACCCCCCAGGTGACCAGCCTGCGGCCGATCGCGGTCGCGGCATACGGGCCGACGGTGCTGTCGTCGATCGGGACCGGCGCGGTCCTGCCTGTTCTTGCGCTCACCGCCCGCGATCTCGGCGCGAGTGTTGGGACGGCTGCGGTCATCGTGTCGCTGCTCGGGGTGGGGATGCTCGTCGGCGATCTGCCCGCGGGCGCGCTCGCGGCCCGGTTCGGCGAGCGCCGCGCCCTGCTCGCCGCGAGCGTCGCGGAGGCGGTCGGCATGACGGCCGCCGGTCTGGCGCCCTCCGTGGTGACACTCGCCGCCGCCGTGTTGGCCCTCGGGCTCGCGGGGTCGGTCTTCGGGCTGGCGCGCCACGCCTACCTCACCGATGCGGTCGCGCCGTCGCTGCGGGCGCGGGCGTTGTCGACGCTCGGGGGAGTGCATCGGGTGGGGATCTTCGTGGGTCCGTTCGTCGGCGCGCTCGTTCTCTCGTGGTGGGGGAGCATCGGCCCGTATGCCGTGGGGGCAGCTGCCGCGCTGGCCGCCGGTGGGCTCGTGGCAGTGACCAAGGACCTGGCCGTTCGTGATGCCGCCCATCGGGCCGACCGGGCGTCGGCGGTGCGCGCTCGTGCGAGTGGGGCTGGCGCTGCTGGGGTTGGCGAGGTTGGCAGCGCTGGCGGGGGAGGTGGCGTTGCTGGGGCTGGGGCTGGGGCTGGGGCTGGCGCCGCGGCGCCGCTCACGGTGTTCCGGGTGTTGCGGGCTCACCGGCGGGTCCTCACCACCTTGGGGTTCGGCGTCATTGCCGTCGCCGCGACCCGGGCGGCCCGCAACGCGATCGTGCCGCTGTGGGCTGAGGCGATCGGGCTGGACGCCACGTCGACGAGCATCGTCTTCGGGCTGTCGGGGGCGGCCGACATGCTGTTGTTCTATCCGGCGGGCTGGGCGATGGACCGCTTCGGCCGGGTCCATGTCGCCGTGCCGTCGATGTTGGTGTTGGGGCTGGGGATGGTCCTCGTGCCGTTCGCCTCGACGTTCTGGGCGCTGGTGGTCGTCGCGACGGTGCTGGGCATCGGCAATGGCATCGGGTCGGGGATCCTCATGACGCTCGGTGCTGATGCGTCGCCGGAGGTCGGGCGGGCTCAGTTCCTCGGCGGCTGGCGGCTGATGGGCGACATCGGTTGGGCGAGTGGCCCGGCGTTGGTGTCGGCGGTTGCCGTGCTCGCTTCGCTCGGGACGGCGTCAGTGGTGATGGGGGTCGTGGCCTGGGCCGGCGCGGCGTGGCTGAAGGTCTGGGTCCCCCGCTTCGACCCGATCAGGCCGGAGCGCTCGACCCCAGAGCAGTGAGGGCCGCGCCGTCGGTGCGCCACACGGTCCACTCATCCTGCGGTGCGGCGCCCAGGCTCTCGTAGAACCCCTGCGCCGGCGTGTTCCAGTCCAACACCCACCACTCGAACCTCGGGTAGCCCCGCTCCACCGCGATCCCGGCCAACTCGGTGAGCAGCAGCCGCCCCAGGCCCAGCCCCCGCGCCTCGGGCCGCACGAACAGGTCCTCCAGCCAGATCCCGTGCCGGACCTTCCAGGTCGAGAACGTGACGTACCAGATGGCGATCCCCGCGACGCTCCACCCGCCCGCGTCGTCACTCACCTCGGCGACATGGCAAAAGACCTGCGGCGTCGGCCCGAACAGGTGCGCGCGCATGTCATCGACGCTGCCCTCGACCGCGTCGGGCTCCTTCTCATAGACCGCCAGCGCCACGACGAGCTCGTAGATCGCCGGGCAGTCGGCAGGGACGGCTTCACGCACACGCACCTCAGTCACGACCCCGAGGGTATGCCGTCCGCCCACCGACGTAGGGCCGGCCGTTGGCGCATGTTGCTGGGTGGGGCGACCGCCGCCTCCACGCCAGTGTCTGGAGCAAAGCCGATGAGCAACGTCATCTACACGTATGCCACGCCCGAGGGCGCACCGAAGGGCACCCGGGAGCGAAGGGTCCTCGACTCGAGGCCCAAGGTCGACCTCGACCTCGAACCGTCCGGCCATGGGGTTGCCTCTGGCGATCGGCGCGAGAGTGATCCGAGCTGCGAGGCGGTGGATAGCTGCACTTCGCCGCTCTTGGGCGCCTGTGCTGGACTCCATCAGATCCGCCGCCTCATGTGCGAGGTCGATCGCCTCCGCGCCGAGGTTGCTGGCCTCCGCGCGGAAATCAAGAGATGCGGCCGACACCCGGACATCGGGTCCTGATCGAGCCGGCACTCGTTGCTGGGCTGGTCGGAATGACTCGCTCGACCGCCCACCCCACCGCCGCCGGCGCACATCCCGAGCCTCGGTGAGCCGAGTGCGGGACGGAGTGCGTTTGGTGGGGTGATCACCCCCGTAATCGCACTCTGTCGCGCCCTCAAGTGCGGGGCTGGGGTAACCACCCTGCCCAGGCCACGAATCAGGCGCCACCGCCAGTCGAGTGCGGCACGGAGTGCGGTTGGTGGGGTGATCACCCCCTTGATCGCACTCGGTCCCGCGCTCGCTGGGGGCCAGTGTTGGTTCGGCGGTCTGAGTGCGACCGAAACCGATGCAGGAGTCGAGCGCTCAGGTGCGGGTCGCGGCATACCGGCGCAGGGCTTCCTCGCGCTCGACGGCGTGGTCGAGGATCCGGGTGGGGTAGCCCGCGGCATACCCCTGCGGGTGGCGCCACGGCTCGTGCGCAGCCGCGCCGGGCACGTGGGCGAGCTCGGGGACCCAACGGCGCACATAAGCACCGTCGGGGTCGAAGCGCAGCCCTTGCCCGACCGGGTTGAAGACCCGGAAGTAGGGGGCAGCGTCGGTGCCGGTGCCGGCGCACCACTGCCAGCCGTGCGAGTTGGAGGCGAGGTCACCGTCGGCGAGCAGCGCCATGAAATGCCGGGCGCCATGTGGCCACCACACGTGCAGATCCTTGACGAGGAAGCTCGCCGTCACCATCCGCACCCGGTTGTGCATCCAGCCGGTCGCGGCCAACTGGCGCATCCCCGCATCGACGAACGGGAACCCGGTGCGCCCCGCCCGCCACGCCTCGAATCCCTCGCCCGGCTCGTCATAAACCATCCCCGCCATCGGCCGCAGGTCGCTCCACGCCGAGGCCGCGTGATGCCACAACACGTCGGCGTAGAACTCCCGCCAGGCCAACTCGGTGACAAAGGTGGTCGCGCCCGGGCTGCCGGCCGCAGGGGAGCGGGCGAGGTCGGCCAGCAACGTGCGCGGATGCACCTCGCCGAACTTCAGCGCCGCGGACAGCCGCGAGGTGCCGTCGAGGTCCGGCCGGTCGCGGCGCTCGCCGTAGTCGGCCACGCCATCGCGCAGGAACTCCTCCCAGCGGACGCGGGCGGCCGATTCGCCAGCCACCACACCCTCCGCCGCCACACCAGAACTCTCAACCAGCGGGAGGTCGTCGGAGGGGACGGCGCGCAGCCCGATCAGGCGACTCGGTGCGGGCGCCGGCCCAGGCGCCCCCAGCGCTCGCCAAGCGCGCGCGAACGGCGTGAACACCCGATAGGGCGTCCCACCTCCCGTCCGCACTGTCCCAGGCCCGATCGCGTATGCCGTGCCCGTCGCCACGAGCTCTCGGCCCTGGGCGTTCAGAGCGGCCCGGACAGCGGTGTCTCGGCGACGTCCATAAGGCGTGGTCTCGGCCGTGACATGCACGGCAACCGCACCGACCTCAGTCGCCAGGGCCGGGACCACAGTCAAAGGTGAGCCGATCCGGACGACGAGCGACACGGCATACCTGTCGCGGAGGTCGGCGTCGAGCGAGCGGAGAGACGCGAGCAAGCGGGCCTGCCGCGGCGCACCAGCGGCCGCCCAGAGGGCCGGGTCGAGGACGAAGAGCGGAACCACGGCCCCGCCGTCGGCCGCGGTGAGCAGGGCAGGGTGGTCAGCGACGCGCAGGTCGCGACGCAGCCACCACACGCGTGTGCTCATCGGTGAGAGGCTAGCCCCCGTGACCGACATGATCGACACCACGGAGATGTATCTGCGGACCATCTTCGAGCTCGAGGAAGATGGGATCCCGCCGCTGCGCGCTCGCATCGCCGAGCGCCTGGGGCATTCTGGGCCGACGGTGTCGCAGACGGTCGCGCGGATGGAGCGCGACGGCCTCCTCGCCGTGACCGATCACCGCCACCTTGAGTTGTCCGAGTCGGGTCGCCGGGCCGCGACCCGGGTGATGCGCAAGCACCGCCTCGCCGAGCGGCTCCTCGTCGACGTGCTCGGGTTGGAGTGGGAGTTGGCGCACGCCGAGGCGTGCCGGTGGGAGCACGTCATCAGCGATGAGGTCGAGCGGCGGATCCTGGCTCTCGTCGGAGATTCCACGCGCTCGCCCTATGGCAACGCCATCCCTGGGCTGGCCGAGCTCGGCGGGCAGGTGGGCCGCGACACGACGGCGGAACGAGACAGTGAGGAACCCCTCACTGAGGTGCTCGGCGTCAGTGATCACGGCCCCATCGCGGGGGCCAAGGCGTCCGGCGAGAGCGTCGTCGTGCTTACCAGCCGGATCGGGGAGCCGGTCCAGGTGGATCACACCGCGTTGTCGCTGCTCACGGTGGCTGGCCTCGTGCCTGGTCGGAGCGCGCGAGTCTCCTTGCAGGGCAATGAGATTCGCGCGATCCCTGAGGGCGTCGCCGATCGCGAACCCGTTGTAGTGCCGACCGAGGTCGCCGCCTACGTGTTCGTCTTCCGGCGCGCCTGAGCGGGCGGTCACAACGATCCGGTATGCCGCCGCGCGGCATACCTGCTGATCGCCAGCCGAGGCGGTCGTGACCTTGTGGACGCCATTCCGTGACCTTGGCGTGACATTCGGGGGTCCCGTCGGCTAAAGTTTGGGCACTCGCCCAGCACCGGGCGGGCCCCGAAGCGGATCGCCGAGTCCTGCCACCGCCGAGGGTTTGCTCAAACCGCCAGGCAGGAGCGGGGGACCCACTTAGTGGGCGTCGTGAGACGCCCTTGGGGTGAAGTTCGCGGATCGGCCCCTCACCGGGCCGGGCCGAGAGCCGGGTGATCAACTCCCACCCGAACCCGACAGCTCACCTCGTAGGCGTTCTTGGAGAGGTACATCGTGGCAAAGCACGTTGGGCGCCACCGCGCCCCGGGGTTCTCCCCCCTGACCGAGCTGACCCAGATCGCTGGCGATTCCGCCAAGCCTGCCGTTCGCGCCACTGCCGTCATGGCTGTGTCCACCGGCATGCTCGCGGGCATGGTCGTGCCGGCACAGGCGGCCACCATCGTGGCCGGCGTGGATGGCGTGTCTTCGGACGGTCAGGCACTCGACACTCCCGTCAGCGACCTTCTTGGCATTAGCGGCCTGCCGTCGACCGATGGTCCGGGCCTGGCGCCTGCGGCCCCGGCTGCGGCCGCCGGTCTGGTTGAGGCCGTCGAGGCTGCGGTCGGCCCGGTCGTGACCGCTCCCGACACCGTTGCGGGCCTGCCCGCCTTCGGTGCGTTGGGGTTCAAGACCAAGACGATCACCGTCCCCGCGGTCACCCAGGTGTCGCGCTCGACCGCGCCGCGCACCTCGCCGGCTCCGGCCGCCAAGGCTGCGACGCCCGCCCCGGCCCCGGCGCCTGTGTCCGGTGGGTCGGTCCTCTCGGTTGCGGCCAGCCTGCTCGGCATCCCCTACCGTTACGGCGGTTCTTCGCCGTCGACCGGTTTCGACTGCTCTGGTTTCACCTCTTACGTCTATCGGATCGCCCGTGGCATCACGATCCCGCGCACGGCCGAAGGCCAGCGCAAGGGCTCGGCGCGCGTCACCTCCCCGGTGCCTGGCGACCTCGTCTTCTTCGGCGTCCCGGCCACACACGTGGGCATCTACGCCGGCAACGGCATGATGTACGACTCGCCGCACACCGGCACGGTCAGCCAGCTGCGCAAGATCTACTCCGGCAACGTCTCGTATGGCCGGTTCTGATCGAGGCGAACTAGGCCCAGAGACAACGAAAGGCCCCGCCCGGGTTGCCGGGCGGGGCCTTTCGCTCTGGTTGGGTCAGCTGGCCCGACGCGACGAGCGGTTGACGTCGGCCAACTTGCTCTGCAGCACGCCGCGCATCAGCTCGGCTTCGGGGCCCTCGTGCCGGTCGGCGGCGGCGAGGAGGTCGAGGATGTCGCCGCGGCTCTGGTAGCCCTCAAGCTCGCGGAACATCTGGGCACGGATCGCGCGGGCCTCGCGGCGCTCGCGGAGGTCATCGCGGACGCTGGCCCAGAACCCGCTGCGCTCGGTGGTGGTGGTCGGGGTGGTGGTCGTTGAAGTGCTCATGGCCTCAATGGTGCCCCGACTAGATTCATACGTCCAATGTGAGGATGCTATTGAATCCATGCGCTAGCGTCATGAGTCATGGACACTGAGGTGCTGCGCTGGTTCCAACAGGTCGCCGACGGGGCAACCGTCACGGAGGTGGCTGATCTCTGGATGGTCAGTCAGCCCAAGGTCTCGCGCGACCTCATGGCCCTGCAGCGTGAGGTGGGGGCGCCGTTGCTCGTCAAGTCCGGGCGGGTGCTGCGCCTCACCCACGCCGGTGCCGTCTTCAAGCGCCACGCCGACGCCATCGTCAACCGGTTGGACGACGCTCTCGCGGCCGTCGACCAACTCGTCGACCCGGAGCGAGGCACCGTCACCCTCGCCTACGAGCGGACCCTGGGCACCTGGTTGGTGCCGTCCTTGGTCGGGGAGTTCCTCGCGGTGCATCCTCAGGTGTCGTTCACGCTCGTTGTCGGCGGTGAGGATCTGGCCGTGCTCGATGAGGGCCGGGTCGATCTCGCTGTGCTCGCCAGCCGACCCAACGCACCGCTGTTCGGCGGGGCGAGAGAGGGGGGTGGGGCGAGCGAGGCGAGCGTGCGTTGGGAGCCGTTGTTTCGCGAGCCGTTGTTCCTCGCGGTCGGCCCCGGCCACCGGTTCGAGGACATCGAGACGGTGCCGCTGGCCGAGTTGGCCGACGAGCCGTGGGTGGTCCTGCCGCCGGGCACGGTGATCCGCTCGGCCCTCGACCAGTTGTGCCACGGGGCCGGCTTCGAGCCGAAGGTCGCCTTCGAATGCGACGACCTCGCCACGGTGCGCGGCTTCGTCGGAGCGGGCCTGGGCGTCTCGATTGTCCCCGCAATGGGGGAAGACCCCCTGCCTCGGTATGCCGCCGCGCCTCGCCTTGTCGCGCTCGCCGACGCCGGGGCCCGTCGCGAAGTCGGTCTCGCCTGGTCGTCCCAGCGGCGGTTGCTCCCGGCGGCCGAGTTGTTCCGAACCTTTGTCCTGCGTTCGTCGGGGGCGGGTCGGACCCTCACGTCTTGAGGCCGGACGGGTCTGCAACGATGCTCCGGTGGATCCCCTGAACCTCATCGACACCGCCCCGGATGATGTCGCCTTGACGATGTATACCGGCGAGTTGGTCGTCGATGCCATGGTGCGCAAACTCGGTCACGAGCCGAATGGCACCTTCTGGGACGGCGTGGCCGAATGGCTCGTCGAGACCGAGGCGCCCACGTTGGAAGGGCGATTCGACTACGACAGCGAGGGCGGGATGTTCTGCGCCTACGGCGACCGGGCCGACCTCGAAGCGTTGCGGGCCCTGATGCTCCCCGTCGTCACGGACCCCAAGCGGGTCCGGTCACTCATCAAGGCCGCCGAGGACGCCAACTTCGAGTTCGACGACTGACGGCGCCTCGGCGGAAACTACGGCAACGGCGGCAACGGCGGCAACGGCATCGTGCGACGGACAGTGGGCGACCGGCGACCGGCGACCGGCGACCGGGGACTGGGGGCCCGGGGCCGGGGGCCGGCGTACGCCTCTGTCGCACGAGCGCAGAGCGGGTTAGGTGACGTCGAGGGACGAGGCCTAAGCGACGCCTGAGTCGAACCACGGATCTGCCTCGGGGTTGGCGTCGTGCCGTGGCGGGTGCTCTGTCGACTCCGACGCTCGCCGAGGGGTGTCGTCCCACAGGTCTCCCCAGGGATCTGCCTCGGGGTTGGCGTGGTCCTGGTCCCGGGCAGAGTGATCCGTCGCCGGTGGCTCGTCCGGCTCCCGGGAGTCGGCCCAGGGGTCTGCTTCGGGAGGTGCGGTGTCCCGATCCGGGACAGGGCCGTCCGGCGGCCGCTGATCGTGCGGGTGTTCGGCCCGGTACCAGGGGTCTGCTTCGGGGTTGGTGTGGTCTCGGTCGCGGGCAGAGTGATCCGTCGAGGGTGGCTCGTCCGGGTCTCGGGAGCCAGCCCACAGATCTCCCCAGGGATCTGCGTCGGAGGAAGACTGCGTCAACGCGACGGTGTCGGGTGGATCGCCGGGTGGTTGTCCACCCGGTGGTGGATCGCCGGGTGGTGGGATCGTGTGGTGTCGCCGGTCGTAGCTGCCGGGGATGACGTTCCAGGTGACAGCCCCAGTGACAGCGTTCGCGTCTGTGACGTGGCCGATGAGGTGGTCTCGGTGGACGACCGAGTGATGTCGACCGCACAACAAGGCGAGGTTGGTCAGGTCGGATGCCCCGCTGTCGACCCAATGGACCAGGTGGTGGGCGTCGCACCACTGTGCCGGGGTCGTACAACCAGGGAAGCTGCACCCCGCGTCCCTCAACCAGAGCGCCGCCAACTGCCCAGGCGTCGCCAACCGGGTCGACCGACCTTGGTCCAGGATCTCCCCGCGGCCACCCAGAACGGTGGGGATGATCGTGGCGTCGCACGCCAACCGACGCACCGTCTCCGGCGCGATGAGGGAACCGCCCTGGGCGGAACCGATCACGGTCGCGGCACCGGTGCGGGCAGCGAGGTCGTCGTACGACATGGTGAGCATCAGCGTGGTCTTCACCCCAGATGGTGGCCGGTCACCGGCGCTGGTGGCGCGGCGGCATACCTCGATCAGGGCCTGGCCGCGACGTAACTGCGGGCTGCGCGGGTCGCGTTCACTGTCGGGGCCGGGGACTGGGGCAGACAGTGGGCCGATCGCCGCCTCCAACGCGGCGGCGCCGACCGGATCGAGGATCAGCTGGTAGGTGAGGGCACCCAGTTCGTCGGTTGACGGGCGCGAGAGGGAGACGAGTCGTTCGGCGGTGTCGGCGTCGGCTTGGAACTCACCATCCGCGCCATGCGCGGCCAACAGGGCGGGCCGCAGTGACCGGACCCCTTTCGGTCCGTCCGCGATGCCCATGTCCAACAAGCCTTGCAGGACGGTCGGGGCGGCTTCCTCCCGCAGGCGTGGCTTCAGGCGGGCGAACTCACTGACCACCGTGAGAGCCGTCGATACGCTCACCTGGCCAGAGACGGCAGCTGCTTGGACGATCGTCATGTCGGGGCGAGCACACTCGCGGACCAGGCGTGCGACCTGACCCGCGCCACTGCCAGCCGCCAGAGTCGGCGCGTGCTCAGCGACCCACCCGGCCGTCGACCCGGCCTGCGACGCGGTGATCTCGCCGCGAGATTCCGCTTCACCAACGACAGCGACCCGGGCACCGCACGCGACCGCAGCAAGAGCGTCCAACTCACCCAACAAGGCCCCCAACTCGCCACCCTGGACCTGCCACAACGACGCCACCAACTCAGCGACGGTCCTCGTCGCAGCACGAATCTCAGCCCGGCGAGATGCCGAGTCACGAGTCGCTTCGCTGCTGTCCATAACCCCGACGCTAACAGCGACCACTGACAGGCAATAGGTCTCAAACGGCCTCTTCCACAGGCAAACACATCACAGAATGATAACGATCTGACGGTCGGCTGTCGTCGTCAGCCGTCGCCGTCTGCCGCAGTCGGCTGGTCAGTCGGGCGAGTCGTCCCACCTCACCGGCGCCCAACGGCGCGGCCGACCGCGTCGGCACGCCCTAAGCGCCTGTCGCACCGTCCGACTCGTGACCCGAAACCTCATGACCCAAAACCTCATGACCCAAGACCTCATGACCCAAGACCTCATGACCCAAGACCTCGGGAGCTAACAGATATCCATCCTCGACCCGCTCGATGCGCAACAGCGTGCCCGGCGGCAACTCCTCCCGCAGGTGCACCGGCAGGGGGACGAACCCGTCGGCCGTGACGACGGCATACTCCTGGCCGCTGCGGCCCTCACCCCCGATCCGTCCGTCGCGGATCGTCACCGTGCGCGGGAGGCGGGCGGCGACCTCGGGGTCGTGGGTGACGACAACGACAGTCGTGCCCTGCTCCGCGTTGATCCGCAATAACGCCTCGATGATGACCTCGCGAGCGCGCCGGTCCAGTGCGCTGGTCGGCTCGTCGGCCAACAGCACCCCAGGCGACGGTGCCATCGCCACGGCAAGCGCCGCCATCTGGGCCTGTCCCTGCGACAAGCGACCCAGGCGCGCGTCGGCGAAGTCGCTCGCCCCGACGAGGCCCAGGGTCCGCTCGACCGGGTCGACCTGCGCGCCGAGCCGGCGGGCCTGCGCCTGCGCAAACTCGACGTTCTCGCGCACCGTCAGATAGGGCACGAAGTTGCGTCGCGCCCCTTGGAGCATGAGCGACGTATCCCTCGCCTGGAAGTCATCCAATTCGGCTGCGGTGAGCGCGGATAGCTCGCGGTCACCAACGAAGATCTTGCCTGCGCTCGGTCGGAACAGACCGCCGAGCAGCGCAAGCAACGTCGACTTCCCCGACCCCGACGGACCGAGCAGCCCGACCACCTCGCCCGCGCGGACACTGAGGTCGACTCCGGACAGGGCAGCGACATCGTGCCCCTCGGACCGGTAGATGTGGACCAGCCCCACAGTCGTGATCGCGTGGGCGCGGGTGACTTGCGGGCGGGTGACCTGGGCGCGGGTGACCTCGGCGCGAGTCATCCGGCCTCCCGCAACTGCTGCAGATCGGCCCGGCGCGCGGCCGCATGGCTTGTCGCGACGCCGACGAGAGTGAGGGCGACCAGGCCGCCGAGGCCGGCGACGAGCGCGGGCGGCACCGCCGTGCGCAGGTCGAGGGGGAAGGTCGCCGACGCGGCCGGGAAGAGCGGCATCATCGACACGGCCACCGGGGCCGCCCACCACCCGACAGCGGCGCCGAGCAGCGCTGACGCGACGATGACGGGCACGGTCTCGAGCTGGGCCAGCAGCGCGAGGCTGCGGGGACGCTGCCCGACGAGGGCCAGCGCGGCATAGTCACGGCTGCGGGCGCGACGGGCGGTCGAAGCGAGGACGACGATCCCTACCCCGGCGACAAGGATCGCCAGGACACCCACCGCAAGGGCCAGTTTGAGACTCCAAGCGGCTGCGGTCTCCCCGTATGCCGCGGCCACCGCCTCCGCATGCCGCGTCCCCACCACATGAATCCCGTTGGCCTGCAAGGCCGTTGACACTCGCCCGATCGCGCCGGGATCGGCCGTGTCGAGGTATGCCGTGAGCGTGGCCGAGCCGCGCCCGCGCCAACCTTGGGCAAGCAGGTTGTCGAGGTTGACGATGCTCGCTGCGGCGGGACCGCCGGGGACGAACGGCACCCCGCCTGCGGACGTGAGCAACAGCGAGCTTCCGTCGACGTAGGACCCACCGAAGGTGGCGGCAGTGGCGCTCGGTGTGGAGGTCGGGGTGGTCAGCGCGACCACGACCTCGGGCCGCGAGGCGTGAGCGAGGAACGCCTTGTCGGCGCCGTTGGTGTCATAGGTCAGCGTGGTCGATCCGGGCGCGAAACTCCCGCTGACCGTGGCTCCGCCCGAGGGAGTTCCGCCCGGGTCTACGGGCGCCGGTGCGTGCCACGAGCCTGCGCCGCCGAGGTCGAACGGGCGCCCGTCGACGGCCAACTCGCTCACCGCCACGGTGCCGGAAACGCCCGCCGCTCCGGGTGGGCCGAGGACCCCGATCCCGCTGATCCGACAGCCCTCCGAGCAGCCGGCGGCGATCTCCTGATCGGCATCAATGCCAGACGCGGGGATCGTCCCGAGGGGGACCGACTCGACCGACCCGTCGGCTCGGACGACGCGCAGGGCCAGGGCCAACGAGGTCGGGGCTGGCCGGATCGCGGGCCCGACGACCGTCAAGGCCGGAGCGGTGACGTGATAGGAGATCCGGCTCCCGGTGGCAACCAACGGGGGAGCGGTCGGGGCCGTGAGCCGGTCCCACGGCAGGGCGGCGATGTCAATTCCGGGCCACAGGGCGATCCGACGGAACGCGCCCGGGACAACGCCGACGGTGGTCGTGCCGCCCTCCGCGGCCGGCTGCAGGAGGGCAACCGGCGTGACGTGCTCGCCCGTCGGATCGACGGCCCGCACTGCTGCGGCGACGGCGGACAGGTCGGCGGAGTCGAGAGTCAGCACGGTGGCGGCACCCACCTCTGCGCCGGCCCGATCGCTCCAGTTGCGAGCCCCGACGGCCAGCGAATCCGCGCTGACGACAACGATGCACAGCGCAATGGTGACGACAGGGACGAGCCACCGAGTGGTCCCGCGGCGGCTGGCGGTCAGCAAGGCAGCACCTGACGTCGACCGTCCGGCGAGCAGGAGTCGCCGGCCCCCGGCGGCGAGGACGGCCGACAGGACGCGCGCCGCGATCACCCCGACAGCGAGCGCGAGAAGGGTCGGCGCGATCTGCCCGACCGCGCCGCCGACCGATCCGGTGACCAAGGCGACGAACGCCGCCGCAGCCGCCGCGACGAGCATCGCTTCGAGGACGCCCAGCCGCACGCTTCCCCGCCGCGGCGGGACGGTGCGCAGCAACGCGGCGACGGGCTCGCGGCATACCCTCCGGACCGAGACGACCGCGAGAGTGAGCATGAGCGCGAGCGCTGCGGCGAGCGCGACGACCGCTCCGACCGGCACCTCGAAGGGCGGCTGGGACGGAAGCAAGGTATGCCGTGCGGCCGAGACCGCCCCCGCCGCGAGAGCTGCTCCCAGAGGAGCGCCGAGGATGATGGGTGGGAGGGTCTCGGCGAGCAGGATCCGGCGGGCGCCACGCGAGCCGCGGCCGCGCAGCCGGGCCACGGCGACCTCGCTGCGGCGCTGGTCGGCGGCGGCGACGAGGACCAGCCAGAGGACAGCGACGAGCAGCAGGCTCGCCTGGGCCATGAGCAGCGGCACCGTGATGCCGGCCTGGGCGCTGCCGACGCGGACCTGCTCGGCGATCGCGGGCAGGCCGCTGCGCGCGGTGACGGTGTCGGCGACATGGGTGCCGGATCGTTCGACGCCCATCGGGTAACGGACGAGGTCGGCCACGGTCGCTCCGAGCGGGCCGATCTGATCGACTCCCACGGTGTCGGTGAGCAGCGGCAGATCGAGGGCGTAGTGCCGCTCGAACCACGTGGTCAACTGGCCGTCGACGGCAGTCACCCGCTCGGTGAGCGTGGTCAGAGGGGTGAGCATTGTGTCGAATCCGAGCCTGGCAGAGGCCTGCCCGGTCAGGCGCTCGCCGAACCAGTAGCTCCCGTCGACCTGTTCGTAGATGCCGACGACGTGGAGGGTGGTGCGGGGGGACGCGGTGGGCAGGCTGACGGCGCCGTCGAATTCGCCGACGAACACGGCTGTCCCGATGGCGTGTTCATAGACCCTGGCCTGGTCGGCGGACACGGCGATCTCACCGGCGGCGCTCGGGCACTGACCCTCGAGGAAAGTGACGTGGGCGCAAGCGTTGTCCCGGGCGAGGAGCACCCCGCCGGGCTCTGGCCCCAGCGGCATCCGCCGGACGCCCACCGACGTCGCCGCGATCGCCGTCCCGTAGCGGGCGCGGATGCCGCTCGGGATGAGCTCGGCCAGGTCGTCGGGGTCGAGCGCGATGCCGGGCTCGGCCGAGCTGAACGAGGCCAAGCGGATGCCGGACTCTGTCGGAGTGGCGGCGCGCAGGAGGGTGGTGACCGACGACTGCTCAAGTGCCCGGGTGTAGAGGGGAGCGAGCACGAGGCACGCCGTGACGAGGGCCGAGAGCACGACGACGACGACGGCCTGTGCTCGTCGGTAGCGCAACGCTCCCAACATCTGCCCTCCCCGTGCGGCACGGTCGGTGCGGCGCCCGCGCCTGTACCGTACACGGCATACCCACTGGCAGGCAGGAGGAGCGGGAGCCGTGCCGACCGACGTGATGCGGGCCGCCCGGCCACTGGTGGCGACGGGCGTCGCCTACGAGTTGAGTGACGGGCGGCGGGTCCTGGACGACGTCGCGCTCGCGCTCGCGCCGGGGACGATGACCGCGCTCACCGGACCGTCGGGGGCAGGCAAGTCGACCTTGCTGTGGATCCTCGCCGGCGCGCTCGCTCCGACGGCAGGGACGGTGACGTATGCCGCTGCGCCAGTAGGCGATCGGGTCGCTGCGGCTCGCGCGGGGATTGTCCTCGTGCCGCAGGGGGTCGCCCTCGTGACGGCCCTGACGGCGCGGGAGAACCTCGTCGTGCCGCTGCTGATGCACGGCGTCGGCGCGGGGGAGGCGCACGCGCGGGCGGACGCGGCGCTCGCGTCGGTGCTGCTGGCCGAGTCGGGCAACCACCTGGTTGAGGAGTTGTCCGGCGGCGAGCAGCAGCGGGTCGGGGTCGCGCGGGCGCTGGCGTTGCGACACAGCGTGCTGCTCGCGGACGAGCCGACGAGCGAGTTGGACGGGGCGACCCGCGAGACGATCGTGGCGTTGTTGCGCGCCGAGGCTGACGCGGGGGCGGTCGTGTTGCTGGCGACGCATGACTCGTGGTGCGCCGATCAGGCGGACGCGGAGTATCACCTCGACGAGGGATCGTTGCGGCGGGTTCGATGACCAGTCAGGCAGGGAGAGGCGCGGGGATGACATCGCAGGACGAGATGGTTGGGGCGACTCACACCGCGCTCATCGCGGTGCTCACCCTGGAGGAGAAGGTCAGGCTGCTCACCGGCCGGGACACCTGGTCGACGTGGCCGATCGAGCGAATCGGGTTGCGGTCCATAGTGTTTTCGGATGGGCCGTCGGGAGTGCGCGGACCGCTGTGGGATGAGCGCTCGCCGTCGTTGAACCTGCCGTCGGCCACCGCGCTGGCGTCGTCGTGGGACCCGGAGATCGCGCGGCGCTATGGCAATGTTTCGGCGCAGGAGGCCCGGCGCAAGGGCGTCGACGTCGTGCTCGGCCCGACGATCAACCTGCACCGGTCGCCGCTGGGTGGCCGGCATTTCGAGGCGTTCAGCGAGGACCCGTGGCTGACCGCGGAGTTGGCCGCGGCATACGTGATGGGGGTGCAGGAGAACGGCGTTGGGGCCACGGTGAAGCACTACGTGGCCAACGAGTATGAAACGGAGCGGTTCACCGCGAGCAGCGAGGTGGACGAGCGGACGCTGCGCGAGGTCTATCTGCGGGCGTTCGAGAAGGCGGTCGTCGAGGCGCGGGTGTGGGTGGTGATGTCGTCCTACAACTCGATCAACGGGGTGACGGCGTCGGAGAACGACCTGTTGGAGACGCCGCTGAACTCCGAGTGGGGCTTCGACGGGGTGGTGGTCAGTGACTGGACCGCGGTCCGCAGCGTTGCCGCGGCGTCGGCGTCGCAGGACCTGGCGATGCCCGGGCCGGACGGGGCCTGGGGTGCCGCGTTGGTCGAGGCGGTCCGGGACGGGCGGGTGTCGGAGGCGGCGATCGACCGGAAGGTCGCGCGGTTGCTGACGCTCGCGCAGCGGGTCGGGGCGCTTGAGTCGTATGCCGGTGGGCCGGCTGATGCTGGAGGCTTGCTGCGGGTCGAGGACGGCGTCGCCTTCGCGCGCGAGGCGGCGGCCGAGGGA
>Ga0209719_1002169_pt1 | contig 21203 bp, 17 predicted proteins | sample AD_JPNAS2_MetaG_FD_184421 | JGI IMG/M metagenome (GOLD analysis project Ga0209719, IMG submission 184421) | Active sludge microbial communities of municipal wastewater-treating anaerobic digesters from Japan - AD_JPNAS2_MetaG (SPAdes) (version 2) | ecosystem: Engineered > Bioreactor > Anaerobic...
AACCCTTTCTTTTTCTGTCATGCTCGAATGCCTCTATCGGGCATCCATGCAGTTTCTATCGGGGAACCATTACATCTTCTGGATTCCCGCTAAAAGCATGCGGGAATGACAGTGTTGTTGAGCCTTTTGTCTTCTGGATTCCCGCTAAAAGCATGCGGGAATGACAGTGTTGTTGAGCTTTCTGTCCTCTGCCCTCTGACCTCTGACCTCTGTCCTCTGTCTTCTTCCTTCCTCACGATGTTACCACTTTTCCCGTTATACGGTACACAGTGATTGTACTGCCGCCCAAAGAAAGTGCCTTATTCGCCCCACCCGTCAATTCACCAAGCGAGTTAAAATCAAACGTTACTGTGGTACCCGCTGTCATTCCGCCAGGAAGTGTTTTTGTCTCGCTCGTTGCCCCACTAATTGTATATGAAGAAGAACCGCTGTTAAATGCTATACTACACGTTGTCCTCGCTGCCATTGCCCGCATCTGGGTGTATTGGATATCCGCTACCACTTGATCAACTGCCGAAATATTCGACATCTCAGAAGGGGTCATGGAAACCTTCACAACCACCGTCGCGACAAGAATACCGGCAAGAATAATAACAACAATAAGCTCGATGAGGGTAAAACCCTTCGAATGAAACAAAAAGTTTCGAGGATTCGTTTGGTTTGAAGTCGAGCAATTCGCCCCGCCTATTAAACCTTTCAATCCTCGCCTTTTCATTATCACTTAACCCCTTTCTTTATAGCATGAATTATAGTTATTTGTTGTTATTAATGCAATTAGTAGTAATTTGTTGTTATAAACTATGGTCTTTTTCACTATGAATTACCTTGTGTTATAGTAATTCGTTGTTATTAATGTAATTAGTGGTAATTTGTTGTTATAAACTATGGTCTTTTTCACTATGAATTACCTTGTGTTATAGTTATTTGTTGTTATTAATGTAATTAGTGGTAATTTGTTGTTATAAATTATGGCCTTTTTCACTATGAATTACCCTTTTCACAATAAATATCTACAAATTACTATGAATTACTATCATCTCCTGTCTTCTGTCTCCTGTATTCTGTCTCCTGTATTCTGTCTCCTGTCTTCTGTCTTCTGCCTATTTTACCTACTTAAACAATTATACTTTATTATCGTAAATACTGCCTTCACACCGTCTTTCCATGTGATCTTTTTGCCCTGTTCGTAACTCCTTCCATAGTAGGAAATAGGCACTTCGTAGATGACGCAGCCTTTTTTTGCAACCTTGGCGGTAATTTCAGGCTCAAACCCGAACCTGTTTGACTTTATCTCGATACCTTCAAACACCTCTCTCTTGAAGACCTTATAGCCGGTTTCCATGTCGGTCAAGTTTAAATCCGTAAACATGTTTGAGACTAACGTAATTAAAAGATTTCCTATGTAATGCCAGAAATAATGCACCCGATGTGGGCCACCCAAGAATCTCGAACCATAAACAATATCAGCTTTTCCCTCAATGATTGGCTCTAACAGAACAGGATAATCCTTCGGGTCATATTCGAGGTCTGCATCCTGTATAATGATTATATCGCCTTTCGCAATATTTATACCAGTTCTCACCGCCCCACCCTTTCCCATATTTTTTTTATGAAAGATAACCCTTATTTCATTTGAGTGCTGGGCTATACTTTCTGGCTTTGAATTTTGAGCGTTGAGTATTGAATTTAAAACTTCTCTCGTTCCATCTGTTGACCCGTCATCTACAATGATTATCTCTTTATCATAAGGGGCTTCAGACACACACCTGATGGCCTCCTCAATAAAATTTATCTCATTATATGCTGGTACTATGATGGACAGAAGCACAGTTATATATTATACACAAATTACTTAAATTGCAAAACATTGATTCAACATGATAAAATCCCTAATCATAAATAATAACTGATTAATTTCTTGCATATTGCATGCAAAATAAATAAAATCGAATAACTATATGCAAATTCCATATCTAAGCTATCTCGGTCTTTCAGAAAAGCCATTCGGGCTCACGCCTGATACAGACTTTTATTTTGAATCCGAAACCCACAAAGAGGCCCTCGAGCATCTCAGGTTCTTTCTTGAGCAGGGGGAAGGAATAGCCCTTATTTATGGCGAAGTGGGCAGCGGCAAAACAATTTTGTCAAGGATGTTTCTCAACTCTCTTGATGAAGAACGCTACAATACTGTCCTTATTCTTAATCCCATTATGGGGGAAGAAGAATTCATCAAGGAAATTATGAATGAACTGGGCATTCTTGGGGATGATTCATCAAAGAAAAACCTTCTCGATAATCTCAGCAATTTTCTGATAGACGAGCACAAAAAAGGCAAGGACACAATCCTTGTCATCGATGAATCACAGGTTCTCTCTGCCAGATTGCTCGAATTGATAAGAATCCTCTCGAATATTGAAACAGAAAAAGAAAAGATTATTCATACGGTGCTTTTTGCTCAAACAGAATTTATGGATACCTTGCATACACCCGAGATGAAAAACCTGTCCCAGAGGGTTACCGTTGTATATAAACTAAAAAACTTTTCTGAAAAAGAGACAATGGCATACATAACCTTTAGGCTATATAAGGCAGGCTCTAAAGGTTCGCTGCATTTCTCCGATACTGCCGTTAGAATCATACAAAAGGCATCCCAGGGTTGTCCGAGACTGATCAACATGATTTGCGACAGATGCCTGCTTGTGCTTTATTCTCAATCGAAAAACATCGTGACCGAGCAGATAGTGGAAAGCGTACTAAACGATGAAAGCATATTATTTCTTAAAAATATACATAAAACGCAAAAACGAAACTATAGACGATACATCATGCCGGGCATAATAATCATTTTGATACTCTGCCTTATAACCGTATTTTTATACAAAGACAATATCAGCAGGGCAATAAAACTGTCGTCTAAGAGTTTTCCTCAAGAAGAAAAGGTAGCGGTTGCAAAAACCACCAATTACGCCCCCTACTATTTCGTTTCTGCCGAAACAGGTGAATATGCCCTAATCTGTGAGAAGGACACAAAAAAACTCCACCTATACGTTTCAGAAAATAACAATTTCAAGTTGTTGAAATCCTTTCCCTTGATCCTTGGAAAAATCCATAGTCAAACCAATCAATTAAAAGATCCGTCCATTCCAAATGGCACCTTTTTCCTTTTAAGGTTTCTCCAGGCACCAAGCGTTCGTGATGTCTATGGATATGGCGCCTTTGTGCTCAATTATCCCAACGCTATCACCTTCAGGGAAGGCAAAAACAGCGGATGGATTTGGCTCCATGGGCACTTGAAGGAAAAGCGCCTCGGCGAGAATTTAGAAGACACAAAACTCGGTATTGCCATTGAAAACGATGCACTAAAGGAGATGCACTCGCTCATTAAAACAAATGGAACACCGATAATAGTAGTCGACAAGCTTAAGCAGACAGAAAAAACAGCCCACGAAATACTGCAAAAAGAGATACAAGCATTCATAGACTCATGGAAAAAGGCATGGGAAAGTCTTCAAATCGACAGATATCTTTATCATTATTCTAAAGATTTCTTGACCAGCAACAAGATTGATTGGGATACCTACAAAAAGATAAAAATAAATGTTAACAAAAACAAAACATTTATCCATATAAAGACAGAAAGGCCTTTTGTCATACTATCGCCCAATCGGGGAGGCAACCTCGCTGTAGTGCGTTTCTTTCAAAAATATTCCTCTGACAACTACTCTGATGAATCCATGAAGGCACTATATTTGCAAAAAAATGGGACTGAGTGGAAAATCATAGGTGAAGACACTATATAAAACATACCCTGAACGCTAATAACCTATAATAAAACGATATTGGTGGATTGAACGATAATATTTGACATTGCCGTTGTGCATATATTAATATGAATACTCTTATGGAAAAAAGAAGAAAATATGTCTTTGTTTTTATACCCCTACTGATCGGGTTTGTTTTATTTTCAACACACTTCGCGTCAAAGGCATTTTGTAACAGTGACAGCCACAAAGAAATGGTCATAAATGAGATAGTAAATTTTCTTAAAAAAAATAACATAAAACTCAGCAACAGCCGTCTTTTGAAAATGACAAACACGTTATATGACGAATGCAAATTAAACGACATTGATTATAGACTTGTTCTGGCAATCATAAAAGTTGAGAGCAATTTCAGACATAACATTACATCACGTGATGGCTCAAAAGGGCTTATGCAATTAAAACCTTCTCTTGCGAAGTTCATAGCAAAAAACAATGGTATCGATTATAAATCTTCAAAAGACCTTCAAGAGCCAGATAAAAACATACGTATCGGCACATTCCATATATCGAAACTGATCGATGATTTTGAAAATATCCATCAAGCCCTTTTTGCATACAATGTTGGTCAAAAAAAGGCTAAAGGAAAAATTTTTGAAGAAGATGAACCACTCACTCCTTTTACAAAAAAGGTAATGAAAGAATACCGCAAAAACATCTCTATCCTGCCCGAGCAATAAGCAACATGCAGAATATATATCTGTTTTTTTAGTTTAATTTTTAAAAGATGTTGTTTTTTTAAAATACAAATCGGAGGCAAAAAATGAAACTGGATATTACAAAAGAACAATTCAAGGAACTTTTAAAGCTCGCCATACTTGGAGAATGGGTCGAAAATACAGTACCCGACGAATCAGAAAAAAAGGAATCGGAGATTATACAAAAACTTTTTTCTCTTGCAAAGGATTTCGGTTACAGCAATTATGTTGAATTTGATGATGAATCAAAAAGGTATTTCATTACAGAGGATTTCGAAAACGACACAAATATTTTTGATATTATAAGCAATTATCACGAATATGCATTATGGGAAGGGTTGGTGCTCGAATTTTCAAGGCGTGAACTTGTTGCAAAATATGGAGAGGAAAAGGTCGAATCAATGTCAGACGAAGAGCGCATTGAAAAGGAGATACCTTTCATAAATAAATATGAAAAAGAATTCAGGGAGTCCGGTCTCGATAATCTGGAGATAAAAAAACCAACTAAATCAAGGGCTGCTAAGAAATAAAAACGCTTTTTCATAAATGTTTTTGATTAAATTAATAAAAACCGTTAAAGGATTTTTGCTTTCTGCAATTATTCTGCTCTGTCTTTTTTCGACATTCATACATGCAGAATCAGAAACTTTTGCGATTATAAGCGACTCACATATTGGTTCGAATGATTCTGTCTATGAAGAATTCATCCAAGCAATAGACAAACAAAATATAGATGTAATAATCCACTGCGGTGATGCAATCCACACGCCGGGAAGCTCAAAGCAGTGGAAAAGGTTCATAGATATAACCGGCTCAAACAAAACATTGCACATTACACCAGGCAATCATGATATACAAGGCAACAAATCACTCAACGAATTTTTAAGATATTTTCCTGAATTATATTATTCTCATTCCAATGAAGATACGCTTTTTATCTTTTTAAACTCTGAACTGCCCGGCGAAGAGGGTATGATAACAGGTAAACAGCTCGCATGGCTTAAAGACGAACTCCAAAAAATATTCCGTTATAAATTCGTATTTGTACATCGACCGCTATTTCCTATCTTCGGTCTACACGGACTTGACAAGTATAAACAGCAGAGGGACGAACTCCATCAGCTCTTTGCAAAACAAGGGGTTTCGCTTGTTGTTTCAGGCCATGACCATTTATATAATCGCAGGAAAATGGATGGAATAACATATATAATAGCTGCGGCAAGCGGCGGACAAACGCGTTTTCTCTCGGATACACGTTTTTACTTCCGCTATATTGTAGGAAAAAGGACACAAAGCGGTTATTATTTTACCGTTAAAGACATGGATGGTGCTACAGGCGATGAGTTTAAGATAAACAATAATTGACTCACACTGCCTGTCTTTTCTTGAATTTTTCGAGTTTTATCTTTGTAATCCTTGTCCCTTCCACACCAACCACAATAAAACGGTACATTCCGTGATCGATCATTTCGCCGCCCCTTGCAATATCCTTCAAGCGGCTAAGGATAAAACCACCAAGCGTTTCATAGTCCGAAGATTCCGGGATGTTTATGTCTTCGAGTCTCATATTCAGATCCCTTACAGAATAGGATGCATCGACGATAAAAGAACCATCTTTCAACCTTTCGATTCTGTCATCCACATCCGTCTCATCCATTATTTCTCCGAATATCTCTTCCATTATATCTTCAAGCGTAACAATGCCCACAGTGGTTCCATATTCATCTACCGCAATGGCAATATGTTGATGTCTTTTCTGCATCTCTTTCAGAAGAAGACTTATTTCCATTGTATCCGGAATAAAATATGGTTTTTTAAGAATCTTTTCGAGTTTTACTGGATTTTTCAACCATATCTGTTTTGCAATGTCTTTATGATAAACCAACCCGACAATACTATCGAGACTGCCCTTGTAGACTGGATAGCGGGAGAATTCATTTTCCACAATATATTTAAGTATCTCATCAGGGCTATCTTCTAAATTGATACTGTATATATTTGGCCTTGGGACCATTATCTCCTTAACCGAGCGGTCAACAAATTTAAACACCCCGTCAATGAGTTTTTCTTCTGTTTCACCAAAAACGCCTTTTCGCCTGCCCTCCTCCAATAATATCATTATTTCACCTTCACTGATCTGGTCTTCACTCTTCTTCAGGTTAAAGCTGTTGACGAAAAACATGGCTGATAGCGAAAGAATGTTAACAAAAACAGCGAATACCTTCGAAGTAAATTCTATGAGGGGTGTAATCCATAACGCAATTTTCTCTTTATAGTTGATGCCTATGTACTTGGGCAGTAGTTCACCAAAAACAAGAAAAAAATATGTCATGACCACGACGACAAACACCAATGAAATGGTGTCATCAAAAGCCCCGACAAAAGGAATTCTACTTAAAAAGGGTTTTACAAATTTTACCGATATGATTCCACCAATAGCCGATGCAAGAGTCCCGAAAAGTGTTATGCCGATCTGGACAGCAGAGAGAAATCTTTCAGGATTCTCTTTCATTGCTATTAATCTTTCTGTCCTTATATCCTTTTTGTTTTTCATCATTTCTTTAATCTTGCTTTTCCTTGAAGAAACGATCGCTATTTCTCCGGCAGAAAAAATACCATTTAAAATTATTAACACTATTATCAAAAGTATATCTAAAAAAGGTCTATCCATGTATTTCTCCTGCCTGTTCCGGATGGATGCTGATTATATTACCTTATATAATATAGCATCATACAAAAATAGTCTTGGATGTTTCAAACATTTATTTAGAATTCAGGATTTTTTGCTCAGGGTTTGATTTGATTTTTCATATCTACTGTATACCCGAGGTCGATAATCATCTCTATATCTTTTGCCGCATTCCTGCCAAGGGTGGTCAGGTAATTGCCTGTCATTAACGAGTTGCACCCCGCTTCAATCGCAAAAGGCAGTAATTGTCTCAGATTCTTTTCTTTGCCTCCACAGAGTTTTATGTCCTTATCTGGCAGTATAAAACGGTAAAGTGCTATTGTTATCAAAATCTCTAAAGGTGAAAGCGGTTCAGCGCTACTCATTGGCGTCCCATCGATTGGATTGAGAATATTGATCGGCACAGAATCAACATCAAGCTCCTTAAGGGTATATGCCATCTCTATACGTTGTTCCATTGTTTCACCGAGACCTATAATACCTCCCGAACAAACGGAAAGACCTGCATTTTTGGCGTTTTTCACGGTTTCGATATCATCATCATAATCGTGTGTGGAGCAGATATTATCAAAGTTGCTCCTTGCTGTTTCAAGGTTGTGGTGGTAGCGGAACAAACCCACATCTTTGAGTCTTTTTGCCCTTTCACTATCGAGCATACCTATCGATGCACAAGGCTTGATGCCTAACGCAACCATGCCGACGATAGCCTCTTCAATTTCCTTCCATTCATCTTCTCCCTCAATTCTCGTACCGCTTGTTACAATACTAAACATGCCAACTCCACTTTCTTTCGCCTCTTTTGCCCTTTCAAGGATGTTTTCCTTCGTCATAAGCGGATATACCTCCGCACGTGTTACATAATGGGCAGATTGGGCGCAAAATTTGCAGTTTTCAGGACATAACCCAGATTTTGCATTTACAATGGAGCATAGAGATATATTTTTTCCTTTAAAATAGTCTCTCACTTCAGATGCATACGCCATTAAAAGAAATGGTTTTGACTTACCAAGATCATACAATTCTAATGCCTCTTTTAAATTTACGGTCTTTTCCCTTATTGTCTTCTCTGTAATTGTCTGTAACTCAAATTCCATAGTTCCTCCGCAAATGTTGCTAATTACAAACAAAAAACCGTATCTTTGTCAACTGATTTCTCCTTTGTGTTAACCATGAACATGAAAAGGCGGTTGATCGTTAAATAAAACGGCAACGAATTGTCAACTAATTGTCAACCTGTTTTATATTTTATTGTCAACTATGTGGAAAATCATGGGTTCGAGGCTCGAACTCAGATTCTCAATTTTTATTGCTGTTCCAGGATGTTGTTTCTTGAATACCCTGAAAACTTCATCTGCAAAAGCCTGGCCAAGCATGGTAACGCCCTTAAAATCAAGCAGAACCTCTTTGAATCTTTCGACACCGAAAAGAAGTCTTTTTGCTTCAGAACGCGACACAAGTTCTTTTTGTAAAAGTCTCACATAAACCCTTGTTTTCTCGAACTTGTAATCATATTCTTCGGGAGCATATTTATTGAAAATATCGTTGATTAATCTTTTCGAACGTCTACTGATCTCAAAAATGACTTCTGTACCTTTTTGATGTTTATGTGTCTCAAGAAGAACGTCCTCAGCGATGTTTTCAAATGAAAGCTTTACCTTATGGGAGCGAAAAGAAACATAATCACCAGATTTTGATGTAAAAAAAATACCTTCGCCGGAATGCCTTTTTTCCATGGTAGTCTTTTTACCCTTCATTACTTCCAGAACTGCGCTATTCTCATCCTCCAGGTCAAAAGTTTTGTAAATTGAAAAGAATACGCCTATCCCGTAATCTCTGAAAATAAAACGACAACGGTATGGATAAAGAACGCCTTCTACATCACAATATCTCGAATTAGAGTGCTCTATTGCATTGTTCATTATTTCGGTAAAGGCATATCGGACAATTTCATAGGCATTCTTTCCAAGGTTTTTTCTCAGATTAAGCGTTGATTCAAACTGTTCGAATACGATATGCTCTTCTAAACCTTCCAACAGATATTTTTTTTTAAAGGCAGTTATTCCCTCTTCTTGATCATGTCGGTCGATTTTGATGTATTGTACCCCTCTGGTTGTGCCCTCTTTTCGTATTTCGCCTTTTTCGATAAGTGTTTTAATATGTTTATTGATTGCCTGCCTCGAAATATTGAACATTTTTGCTAAGGTTGCCCCTGATACAGGACCTTTATCGTTGATGTAATTGAGTATCTTATCTTTCATGTATGCAGTCATAATACACTTATTGTCAACTTATTGTCAACCTGTTTTATATTTTATTGTCAACCATGCTCGATTAACAGAAAAAGTGTTTGTTTAATTTTCCACATTTTTTATGGTTATTCATGGTTATTTATAGTAAGAAGAGTTATTCATGGTGAAATAGACCGTAGGTTATAACAGATAGAGGGCTGGAGGGTTGGAAAAGACAGAGGGTTGGAGGGTTAGCTACACCTCTACACTTCCAAACATCTAATCTTCTAAAAAAGGGGGTCAAGTGGAGAAAGACAGAGGCCAGAGGACAGAGGTCAGAGGACAGAGGACAGAAAGCTCAACAACACTGTCATTCCCTAAGGTTGCTGAGCCTGTCGAAGCAGGCGGGAATCCAGAAGATGTAATGATTCCCCGATAGAAACTGCATGGATGCCCGATAGAGGCATTCGAGCATGACAGAAAAAGAAGAAGCAATGGAAAACATGAAAATAATTAAAAGGTAAAGGTGCAAATTGTTGAATACTTCTGCCCGAAGGGCATGAAGTGTGGCCAGAATTCGTCTGTCTCTGAATTCTGGCCACAAGTCTATCTCGTCTTTCTCTGCGGGCTCTGCGGGCTCTGCGAGAGATAAAAGCATTTAGGATTTCTGAATTCTGATTTAGGAGACAGAAGACAGAGATCAGAGGTCAGATAGAGGGTTGGAAGGTTGGCAAAAAACAAGAGAAACCAGAGAAACGCAATAAACGCAACTGACCCTTTATGCTTTAAAATACCCTTGACAAGTGTTATATGCTATATTAGCTAATGTAGATTGAGTAGCTAACATAGATTGATTTACCAATGTGGACTGATTAACTTACGTGTGATCAATGTTATGAGGTTTATGTTTGACTTAGTGATGTTATTGAAGTTCTCCAGCGATTTCGATAAAGAAAATAGACACAGAGCCACAATAACACAAAAATGGAGGACATAATCATGACCCAGGATAACAGTACAAAAAAAGACAAAAGATTTGCCGTCCATATCGATAAAGACCTTGAAGACCTCATCCCTGGCTATATAGAGAACAGACAAAAAGACATCATATCTATTCGCAATGCCCTTGAAAAGAGCGATTTTGAAAGCATACGCATACTTGGTCATAGCATGAAGGGTTCCGGGGGCGGCTATGGGTTTGACGAAATTACCAGGATAGGTGCCTCTTTGGAAACCACCGCTAAAGACAAAGATGCGGAAGCAATAAAACAATGGACTGAAAAACTGTCGTATTACATTGATAACATCGATATAACATATGATTAAACGACAAACAGAAAGGCTTATTCTCAGTATCGGAATACAAGACAAAAGATACAAAGAGGGTATGCTGTCTTTTAAAGGTCTCGCGACGCACTACGAAGCCAAATTAGAAAAAAATGACTCTGTTTAAAAAGGTCAAATAATTTGTGATTTTAAGCTTGCGTGCTATAATATAACACAGAGAGGGAATATGGGCGAAGAAACGTTATTAAAAACACTTGAGGTATATAATCAGCAACACATTATAGACCATTACGAAAAACTCACTTCAGAAAAACAAAGACAATTCCTCGATAACCTGCACCGGACAAATCTGGATATTGTTTTTAAAATATATGAAAATTTTATGCACAAAAAACCAACTCAAACACATTCAAGCGATATAAAACCTGCACATGTAATTACAATTCCAAAAACAGACACAGAAAATTGGCGTCACGCAGAGGCTAAAAAAATAGGAGAATCTCTAATACGCAAAAACGAGACCGCTGTCCTGATTGTTGCTGGCGGTCAAGGCACAAGACTCGGTTTTGACGGTCCCAAAGGCACCCTTCCTCTGTCGCCTATTAAGAAAAAATCCCTCTTCCAATTATTCTGTGAACAGATGAAGGCTTCGTCTGCCCGTTACAATACAGAAATACCTCTTCTGATTATGACAAGCCATGAAAATCATGATGAAACGGTTGAATCCTTCCGCAAAAACGGGTTTTTTGGTCTTAATAACGAACATGTTCACTTCTTTCAACAGGGAAGGCTGCCAAGCATCACCCCAAAAGGAAAACTCATTCTGAAAGACGATATAAGCATACTCGAAAACCCGGATGGACATGGCGGGTCTCTAAAGGCACTTAATGATACAGGCATTCTTACACGTTTGATAAACAATGGAATTACAGAGCTTTTTTACTGTCAGGTGGACAACCCGCTTGTAACTATAGTTGATCCGGCATTTCTCGGCTACCACAGGATGGAAGGCGCTGAAATTTCAACAAAGGTAGTACGGCGTAAAAACATAGCTGAAAAGGTGGGTGTCTGCGTAGAGAAAGATGGTAAGGGCGCCATCATCGAATATAGCGATATGAAAGAAGATGATATGAAGGCTGTAGATGAATATGGGAATATCCTTTATTGGGCAGGCAATACCGCAATACACGTTATAAACCTTGGTCTGATAAAACGTCTTAATTATCATGGTTTTGCACTCCCCTATCACCGTGCAGTAAAGCACATCGACTCAATTACATCAGATAAGAAAAGGATAAAGACCACCGGTTGGAAATTTGAAACCTTTGTATTTGATGCAATATCTTTTGCCCAAAATACATGTTTTTTGGAGGTTATCCGTAAGGAGGAGTTTTCTCCCGTAAAGAACAGCGAAGGGTCAGATTCAGTCGAAACAGCACGCATCGATATGGTTAACCTCTATAGAGGTTGGCTGGAATCTGAAGGGTTTAATGTTCCAACCGATATAAAGGTTGAAATAAGCCCTCTGTTTGCTCTCGATAAACAGGAATTTTCGGCTAAAATAAAAGGTATCGATATAAAACTGGATAAGGATTTATACCTTGGTTGATTTTACAATCAATTAACATGGAAAATTTTTAAATTGGGGGAACACCATTATACCAGATTATGATGATTTGCTTAACATATTAATCTCATCAATAAAAACAGGCATCTTTCTGATCGATGAAAAAACCCACGAGATTGTAGAGGCTAACAATGCAGCCTTAACCCTTACAGGTTTTTCAAGGGAAGAGGTGATTGGAAACATCTGCCACAAATTCATATGCCCGAGCGAAATAGGTAGATGTCCAGTCAGCGACTTAGGGCAGACCATTGATGATTCTGAATGTACGTTGTTAAATAGGTACGGAAAAGAGATAATGATCGCCAAAAGCGTTGTACCTGTGTCATTAGATGGGCAGAAATACCTGTTTGAAAACTTCACAGATATCACAAAATACAAAAAGATTGAAAATGAGTTGCGCACAACCCACCAACAGTTTCTTGATATCATCAATTTTCTTCCAGATGCAACATTTGTTATTAACAGCGAAAGGAAGATAGTTGCCTGGAACAGGGCAATAGAAAAAATGACAGGATTCCCAAAAGATAAGATGCTCGGTAAAGGTAATTACGCATATGCAGAGCCATTTTACGGCAAAAAAAGACCTATCCTTATCGATTTATTGTTTGAAACAGATATTGAGCTAGAAAAAAAATACGATTTTGTACACAAGGTTGGAAATACCTACTACGTAGAGGTTTTTATCCCAGAAATGTACAGGGGCAAAGGCGCATATCTATGGGCTTCAGCCTCAAAACTCTTTGATTCCAAAGGCGATATAGTAGGGGCCATAGAATCCGTCAGAGATGTTACCGATTGGAAAAGGGCACAACAACAGATCCAGGAGAGTGAGGAAAAATATAGAGGCATCTTTGAAAATGCAGTTGAAGGCATATTCCAGACCACGCCTGACGGTCGTTTCATCAGTATCAATCCTGCGCTTGCAATTATGATGGGTTTCGATTTCCCTGAGCATATGATGAAAACTTTTACAGACATCGCAAAACATCACTATGTAAACCCCTCTGAACGTATGAAATACAGGAGACTTCTCGAATCAAACGGTTTTATAAAAGGTTTCGAGACACAGGTATATAAAAAGAATGGGGATAAAATCTGGATTTCTATCAGTTCAAGGGCAATTTATGACAAAAATGGTGCACTTGACCATTACGAAGGCACTATAATCGATATAACAAGCAGAAAAGATGCTGAAACCGCATTTAGGAACGCATATCAGACATTCCGCTCCATCATAGAAAATGCTCCATTTGGCATCTACATAGTGAACGAGGAAGGTTTTATCGAATATGCCAACCAACCGATGATCTCTCTGTCAGGTACAAGCAAAGAGCAACTTATGCTTATAAATACCCTTGAGCTGCCAATCCATGAAAAACTGGGACTATCAGAAAAGATCAGTTCAACATTAAAAGGTATACCGTTTTCAATGGGGCCAGTCGAATATACGTCTCATTTCGGCAACAAAAAAACTGTTCGAAACTATGTAGGCATACCCTTCGAAGAGGCAGGCAAAAAAAAGGCGATCATTTTTGTTGAAGATTTGACAGAGTTAAAAAGGGCAGAGGAGTTATTACACAAAGAACGGGAAACGTTTTTTCTTATCCTTGAAAATTCTCCGGAAGGCATTATGCTTATAGGAAAACAAGGCAAATTTGATTACATAAATCCTGAGTTTACAAGGATTACAGGCTATACGATAGAGGATATCCCCGATGGAAGACACTGGTTCAAAAAGGCATATCCTGATCCTGCATACAGGGAGCTTGTGTTAAATGAATGGAAAAGAGACAGCCTTTTGAAGACAAAAGGTAAAACCGTTGAATTTAAAGTCACCTGTAAAAACGGTAACATAAAAGATATCAGATTCAAGACAACATATCTCAGAGACGGTACTGCAATTATAATGATTGAAGACGTAACTGGATTACGGGAGGCTGAAAGAGCACGCATTGAAAGCGAAGAAAGGTTCCGTTCCCTTTTTGAAAGTTCGCGCGATGCCATCTATTTCGCCACCGGAAATGGTAAATTTATAGACATCAATCAAGCCTTCATAGAATTATTCGGATCCACAAAGGAAGAAACCCTCAAGAAAAACGCAAAGGCTGCATATTTGACCGCCAATGACCGTATAAAATTAAAAAATGCTATAAAAAAGAACAATTTCGTAAGAGATTTCGAAATGAAGCTGAAAAAGACAAATGGCGTAGTTATGGATTGTCTCTTGACTATTTCAAGCAAAAAGGATGAACACGGAAAGATCATCCAGTATCAAGGCATAGTCCGTGATATAACCGAAAAGAAAAGAACAGATGACGCCATTAAATATATGGCATTTCACGATGCACTTACAGGGCTTCCAAACCGTTCACTCTTTAATGACCGTCTCGCTATGTCGATAGCCCACGCTGAACGTTTTGACGAGAAGGTCGCCGTAATGATGCTCGACCTCGACAAATTCAAGTTTATAAACGATACATACGGTCACAGCGTAGGGGATCTGTTGCTTAAGGCAGTTGCAAAAAAACTCACAAAACAGATACGCAAAGGCGATACAGTAGCGCGCTTGGGCGGCGATGAGTTCATGCTGATATTTGCAGACTTGAAACAAACAGACGATGTAAATGTCATTACCGAGAAGATAATTGAAGATTTTCAACCCCCTGTAAAAATAAATGGTTACACTCTGTCAATTACCACAAGCATAGGCATCGCCATATACCCTAACCACGGAACAGATTCAGAAACGCTTATAAGGAATGCGGACATCGCCATGTACATAGTCAAACAGACTGGACGAAACGGTTATAAATATTACGATCCAGAAAGTTCACCAACTACTGAATAATCTCATGTATCTTCATAAAGTTTGTCTTTCCCGATAATGAAGGAGGAAGGCTTGCCACTATAACAACCCTGTCACCTGGCGCTGCCTTCCCTATAAGCATCATATAACGTCCCACTTCTCTTATAAGTTCATCAGTGTTTTCCATATATTTTATCAAAAAAGGGATAACACCCCAGTATATAGACATCTGCCTTACAACCTTTTCATCAGGTGATAATGCAATAATCGGCTTTGAAGGTCTGAATTTTGATATCAGGTGGGCGGTAAATCCGGTTTTTGTAAAGGCAACAATCGATTTTGAGCCTGTTTCTTCAGCCGCTCTCGATGCCGCATGGGCAATAGCCTTTGGTAATTCGTATCCCGCTGCTGTATCTGATAAATAATTTTCCTTCGTTGTTTTTCCGATTGGATATTCGAGATCTCCCTGCCCCGCATCGGCAAAGGAAGAGTCAAATGGCCTTGTATATGCCTGCTCCGTATAAGAGATAATCCTGTTCATTACATTTACCGCTTCTATGGGATATTTTCCTGCTGACGTTTCAGCAGATAACATCAGGGCATCCGTTCCATCTATAACCGCATTTGCCACGTCCGTTGATTCCGCCCTTGTAGGTCTTGAATGTTGCGTCATCGATTCGAGCATCTGAGTAGCAGTAATAACAATACGTCCTGCTGCATTAGCCTTTTGAATAAGCATCTTCTGATATACGGGTACTTCTTCGAGAGGCAATTCGACACCAAGGTCGCCTCTTGCAACCATAATGCCATCCACTTCAGCCAGTATCCCATCAATATTGAGGATTGCCTCCTCCTTTTCTATCTTCGCAATAAGTGGAATATTAGCCCCTTTTTTTATAAGCCACTTCTTTACGGCCTTTACATCAACCGATGTTCTGACAAAAGAAAGTGCCACATAATCCACCCCCATCTTTAAACCAAACTCGAGGTCTCTTTTGTCCTTTTCCGTAAAAAATGGTGCACTTATCTTCATATGGGGCAGGTTAACACCCTTGTTTTCTTTTAGTATGCCTCCTTCTATTACTATTGCGCCCAATGAATCTTGATCCTTTTTCGTAACCTTGAGTTTCATGAGGCCATCATCAAGCAGGATAATATCGCCAACTTTTGCATCGTCAATCAACCAGGGATAATCAATGAAAATTATTTTACCATCACCTTTTTCATCGCCTTTCATAATGGTAACATCGGCACCTTTTTCAAGCCTTACCTTTTCCCCCTTGAGTCGTCCTACCCTTATCTTGATGCCCTGTAAGTCCTGCAGGATGGCTACCTGCTTTTTCAGCTTCTTCGATGCCTTTCTGATTCTACAAATCATCTCTTCGTGGCTCGCGTGATTACCATGTGAAAAATTCAACCTCGCCACATCCATGCCTGCTGCGATCAACGCCTCAATCTGCCTTTCGCTGCCTGTAACCGGCCCTATCGTACATACGATTTTTGCCTTTCTCATGACACCTCTTTTGATTTTTCTCTTTCAAATGCGTGTCTTTGCTGAGTGGCTCCTTCTATAGCCTTTATAGCGATATTTTGAACCTGAAGACCTGCCTCGTTTGCCTTTTGGGTCAACTGTTTTATCAAATCATCCTGTTCCTTGATCTTCGTTTCAAGCGCAACAACCTTTTGCTGGTAGAGTTTCCTCTCACCTTCAATCTCCTTTGAAGTTAGCTCTGCTTCATGTTTATATGTAAACGTAAGCCTTTCGGTTACAGCCTTTTCTGCATCCTTGACCGCCTTATCAAGTTCCTTCTGGAAGGATTCAACGCGTAACTTTAGCTCATCAAATTCCTTTTCTCTTGCAGATATTATCGTCTCTCGTTCTGCAAATTCCTTTTCGAGGGCAGTCTTCTTTTCCGAAAGCGCCTTTTCGAGCGCATTCTTTTTCTCCTCGTACGCATCTGTCTCCTTCTTCCTCTTCAGCGTCAGGCTATAGGAATACTCTTCTTCTTCGCGTTGGCGTTCCTTTTTCGAGAGCGCTTCGCGTTCCTTTTTTGCAAATTCATATTCTTCCTGCTCTTTCTTCCACAGTAGACGCTTTTGTGACATATCATTCTCGAAATCTGCTTTCTTGCTTTCCATTTCAGACGCAAAGGATGCCTGTTTTTCCTTTTGTGCCGCAACAAGGGTCATCAATGTTTCAGCCTCTACCCTTATACTGTATATATCCTCAATAGATTTTGTCTCAATCTCTATGGCATTCTGTAATTCAGTGAATTCTTTGTATTTTTTTATCATCTGTTCCCCGAGGTCATCCATTGCTTTGATGATATCCAGTTTTAAATCCGCCAGTTTTTTAACTATCTCCTCAATCGAATGCATCGAAGCCTTTTTAACCGTCTCTTTGTCCTCGGTCTCTTTTTTTATCGCCTTAACATCCATCGATTTTTGCTCTTTCATCTTTTGAAGTATCTCATTGTAAGCCTCGAGTATCTCTGTTTTCGTGTTTTTATCAGATATGGTTTTCGGCATAACGCCCTCCTGAATAGTTTTTTTAATTTAACATCACCTTGCAATGATAAATGCAAATAAATCTAATTGCAAGATGAAAAATATAATTTCAGGTAAGACCTCTGATGCCCACGAAAGATAAGGTTAGAATATAGAATATGCTAAAAAGGTAGCTTTTTTATCTCAGGTATCAACTGTATTTTGGCATTTTCAGTTGGATTGATATCTCTATCAATAAAAGACATTATGCAACATCCACCAGATGGATGTCCATTTTCCAGCGATTATTAGCCTTATCCTTAATAATATCAAGCTCGTCATCGTTTAACACATCGAGCGCCTCTTCGGCGACCTTTCGTGCCTCAATCATCATATCAATGTCTTTGACAACATTACCAACCCTGAAATCAGGCAGCCCGGCCTGCCGTACACCAAGGATATCACCAGGCCCCCTTATCTCCATATCCTTTTCTGCTATTTCAAAACCATCCGTTGTGTTCTCCATCGCCTTCAGCCTTTTTGTCGCCAAATCCGTTCTTTGCGTGGACGTAATGAGTATACATTTCGACGGTCGAGAACTACGCCCCACCCTGCCCCTCAACTGATGAAGCTGTGACAAACCAAATCTTTCCGCATGCTCTATTACAATCAATGTAGCATCAGGCACATCAACACCAACCTCAATGACCGTTGTGCAAACCAGAATGTCGATCTTTCCGCCCCTAAACCTCTCCATTGTCTTTTCTTTCTCATCAGGCTTCATCCGTCCGTGGAGGATATCTATTCTCAGATTCGGGAAAACCTCCTTTTGCAAATAACCTGCCATCTCCTTCACATTCAACAGATCCATCTTGTCGGACTCTTCAACCAAAGGATACACAATATAAACCTTATTGCCCTTTTTTGCCTCTTCCTCCATCATTCTGTAAACAGCGGGCTTGTCCTTCTCAAGATAGACCTTTGTCCATATCTTCTGACGTCCTTTCGGAAGCTCGTCAATGGTCGATACATCAAGGTCACCAAATATGACCATTGAAAGGGTGCGTGGAATAGGCGTAGCAGTCATAACAAGTGTGTGAGGCACAAAATCGTCACTGGGCGGCTGTGGTACCGGTCTGCGGGTCGCTTGGGCGCTTGGTTTAAAACCAGTAGGGGTCTTTTTCACCTCTTGCTCTTGGCCGTTTCCTTGGTTCCTTGAATCCTCGACCCCTTGAATCCTTAGTTTCCTGCGTTGCATGACTCCAAACCTGTGCTGTTCATCGATAATGATAAGCCCGAGTCTGTGGAATTGCACATCTTTCTGGATAAGCGCATGGGTGCCGATAACTACAGAAACATCTCCTCTACCTATACCTTCAATAATATTTTTTCTCTCCTTACCGAGACCGCCCCTCAGAAGAACTACAGGTATGTCCACTTCATCAAAAAACCTGTGTACGGAAAGATAGTGCTGCTCGGCAAGTATCTCGGTAGGCGCCATGAAGGCAACCTGATAACCATTATCGATAGCAACACACGAGGCCAGGACCGCACAAATTGTTTTTCCACACCCCACATCCCCCTGCAGAAGTCTGTTCATGGGTTCGCCCATCCCCATATCGTGCTTTATCTCTTTCAGAACCTTTTTTTGGGCATCTGTCAATTCAAAAGGCTGTATCTCTAAAAACCTGCTCAATAGATCGCTGTCCGTTTTAAAACGTATGCCTTTGTCTGCTTTTATCTCGCGTTTATTTATCAGCAACACCATCTGGAACAAAAAATACTCTTCAAAAATAAGACGGCGGATTTCTACAGAACCATGGTTTTCAGCTTTTGCAATATACGGTTCAAGTTCTAAGCCTCTGGATTCTGTTTTTTCATTGAACTCTGACCTCTGGCTTCTGTCATCTGAGTCCACGGGTAAATGGATCCGTCTGAACGCCTCTGCAAGCGAAATCATTCCATACCTTTTTTCTAACCATCCCGGAACAACGCTTCTAATATATCCACCGAAATCTTCAAACGCCTGCCTTATAATGTTTCTTAAAACCCCTTGTTTCATACCCTCGATCTCCGGATAAACAGGCAGGATCATCTGGTAATTCGTTATTTCACCTTCATCGTCGATGACAGCTATATCTGGATGAACCATCTGGAGTTGTACACCAAACCTGCTTATCTCCCCAGACAACAGCAGGCGGTTGCCTTTATGACATATATTTCGCAAATAGTTATTATTCCACTGAAACAGTTTTATAGACAAGCTACCGGTTCCATCATCAACAACAATTTCAAACGCCTTCTTTCTCGAATGCCTGAAAAATAATGATTTATAGGCAGCAATCTCCCCCAAGACCGATACCTTTGTGCCCTCTTTTACATCACAGATATTGCATATATCCCTTCTGTCTTCATATCTGACAGGTAAAAGATAAAATATGTCTTCTACCGTCTCTAACCCCCTTTTTTTAAATTTGGCAGAAATTTTTGAACCAACCCCTTTAATCGTTTCGATGGGATCGTTGAGTCGGTCTTTTCTCTTTTCCATTTCTCCATTTTATATTACAATTATGGAACAAATACCAATATAGAAAACGTTTTTTGTTGTCACAACTTGACACATTGAACGTTGGACATTGAACGTTGAACAGTTTTAATAAAACCGGGGGTAAATATGGAAACTGTAAAAAACATTTTAATAGGGAAAACAAGTATAAACATCATAAAGGGTGACCTGACGGAAAGCAACGTGGATGCCATTGTAAATGCTGCCAACTCTCATCTTCAGCATGGCGGTGGGGTCGCTGGTGTAATTGTGAGAAAAGGAGGCAATATTATACAGGAAGAAAGTGATAAAATTGGTTTTGTACCTGTAGGCAATTGCGCCATAACATCTGCCGGCAAGCTTAAGGCCAAATATGTAATTCATGCAGTAGGCCCGCGCTGGGGAGAGGGAGATGAAGAAAACAAGCTGAAAAATGCCGTGCAAAACGTTTTAAAGCTTGCCGTTGAAAAAGGTTTTAAGACAATTTCGATGCCTGCTATCAGCGCTGGCATATTCGGCTTTCCAAAGGATAGATGCGCCAAGGTCATCACCGATGAAACCATTAATTTTATTAAAAAATACAAAGAATCGTCACTTGAGAAGATAAATTTCGTTCTTATCGATAACGACATGATCGATTATTTCAAAACTGCCCTGGAACCTCATGGACAATAAACTATTCTTCAAACCAGAAAGGCGAAGGGTTCAAGGATTCAAGGATTCAAGAATTCGAGTGGAGAAAGATAGAGGGCTGGAGGGTTGGAGGGTTAGCAAAAAAACCAGACAATGGAACTTTTCGTACAAAGATAAATGAAGTTTTTAATTTTGGATATTGAGTTTTAAGTCATAAAATACTATTCTGTTCATCAAAACATCAGGGAGTGAATACTACATGGGCGAACGTGAAAGATTATTGAAATTACTGAAAGAATTATCATACGAGGAAGGGGATTTTGTGCTTACAAGCGGTAAAAAAAGCACATTTTACATTGATTGTAAAGAGACAACCCTGAAT
>Ga0209719_1002173_pt1 | contig 21144 bp, 16 predicted proteins | sample AD_JPNAS2_MetaG_FD_184421 | JGI IMG/M metagenome (GOLD analysis project Ga0209719, IMG submission 184421) | Active sludge microbial communities of municipal wastewater-treating anaerobic digesters from Japan - AD_JPNAS2_MetaG (SPAdes) (version 2) | ecosystem: Engineered > Bioreactor > Anaerobic...
CAACTGTGTTACGTATCTTCACGATCGGTTTCCTTTCTGCACCTGATGAGTGCGTTTGAGATAGGTGTTTAAATCAACGCCCAAAGGAAACCGATCCTCTTTTGCCTTCTCATCCTATCTGTGGAAATATTTTTTCCACAGTGTGGAAAATATTCAGGTATCGGCTATGGGGCGCGGCTGGTTGCGCTTTTGGTCCCAGTACGGGGACATTTGGCGCAGGTTGGCGACCACTTGCGGAAACGCCTCGGCAATCTGGTGAACCTCGTCTTCGGTGGTATAGGCGCTGAAACTCAAGCGGATCGAGCCATGCATGGCGGTGAAGGGAATGCCCATGGCCTTGAGCACATGGCTGGGCTCCAACGATCCGCTGGAGCAGGCGCTGCCCGTGCTGGCGCAAATTCCGCGGCGGTTCAATTCGTAGAGGATGCTTTCGCCTTCGATGTAATGGCACGCCATGTTCAACGTGTTCGGCATGCGCGGCACGCCCCGGCCGTTGATCTCGACATGGGTCACCTGCCGCAGGATCTCCGCCTCCAGCCCGTCGCGCAGCTTTTCGATCCGCGCCATGTCCGGCGCATGTTCCCGCGCCAGCTCGCACGCCCGCGCCAGGCCCACGATGTACGGCACGTTCTCCGTGCCGCCGCGCCGTCCGGCCTCCTGGTGGCCGCCAAGCAGGTACGGCCGCAGCGGCGTCCCGCGCCGGATGTACAGCACGCCCACGCCCTTCGGCGCATGCATCTTGTGGCCCGAAAACGACAGCAGGTCCACGTGCTGGAACTCGTTCTGCATGTCCAGCGGCAGCTTGCCCGCCGTCTGCGTCGCGTCCGTGTGAAAAACAATGCCCGGGTCGGTCTCTTTCGCGATCCGCGCCCACTCGCCCACCGGCCAGACCACGCCGGTCTCGTTGTTCGCGTGCATCAGCGTCACCAGCAGCGTGTCCGGCCGCAGCGCCCGCACATAGTCCGCCATGGCGATCTGCCCCTGCAGGTCCACCGGCAGGATCGTCACCTCATGGCCGCGCCGCTGCATCTCGCGGCACACCTCCAGCACCGCGGGATGCTCCACCGCGCTGGTCACGATGTGCTTGCGCTTCGGATTCGCCGCCGCCACCCCGAAAATCGCCGCGTTGTTGCTCTCCGTCGCGCACGACGTGAACAGCACCTCCGAAGCCTCCGCCGCGCCCAGGAATTCCGCCACCGTCTTGCGCGCGGCCTTCAGCGCCCCCGCCACCTTCAGCGCGGGCTCGTACATCGAACTCGGATTGAAGAACTCCGGCCCGAAGAACGGCTGCATCGCCGCCACCACCTCCGGAGCCACCGGAGTTGTCGCGTTGTTGTCGGCGTAGATCAGTGCGGGTTTGCTCATGGCGCGCCTTTCCGCCTCAAACCGGAATCACCTGGATGCGTTCGTCCACCTGGTCCTTCAGGGTCCGCTCCACGATGAGCTGCAGCGTGCGCGACGCGCCCATGCAGGCCGCGCACATGCCCTTCAACTGGCAGTAGACTTTCCAGCCCTTGATGTCCACCAGTTCGATGTCGCCGCCGTCGTGCTTCAACACCGGCCGGACCGTTTCGGCGATCACGCGTTCGATCTTGCGGAAAAGCTGGAACGGCGAAGGTCCCTCCTCCGCCACCGGCGCGGTCGCGACCGTCGTCGGCGCGGGTTCGCCCGTGCCCCACGTCTCGTTCAAAATGTCCTGCAGGCCCCCCGGCGCGTAGCGGCACGCGCCGCACATTCCGCCGGCTTTCAGCGCCGACACGATGTCGTCGATCGTGCGCAGGTTCAGTTCCTTGATCTTCCGCCGCAGGTAGGGCTCGGTGATGCTGAAGCACTTGCACACCACCCGGCCTTCGTCGTCCTCGGCATGCGTTCCGGTCAGTTTCACGCCCTGTTGGGCCAGGTCCACGCCCCGCTTCTGGGCCCAGTCGGCCACCGCCGCCTCCAGCGCCTCCGCGCCCATCACCGAGCAGTGGATCTTCTGCTGCGGCAGGCCTTCGAGGAAATCCACGATGTCCTTGTTCTGGATCTTCAGCGCCTCGATCGGCGTCAGCCCGTGCCCTTCGATCAGCGCGCACAGCGCCTCCGACGCCGCGATGGCCGACGTGCAGCCGAACGTCAGGTATTTCGCCTCGGTGATCACGTCCTTGAGCGGATCGGCGTTCCGTTTCACCCGGAACGTGAACTTCAGCGCGTCGCCGCACACGATGGACCCGTGCTGGCCGACGCCGTCCGCGTTCTCGATCTCGCCCAGGTGCGTGCCGGGCTTGCCCTGCACCGCATCCATGAAGATCCGCTTCGTCTTTTCGCTGTATTCCCAAGCCATACAATTCCTTCTTTCAGTCGAAGAAAGATACGCCCATTCGGCCGAATTTCAAATCCTACCCCTGGTCCCGGAGCCGCCGCCCGTGCCGCAGGATTTTCCAGCCCTTGGTCACCAGGCGCCGGAAAAACGGGTCGGTCTTCGTGTAGACCACGCACAACGCCCGGTTCACAAAGTGGAAATCATGCCGCGCCGCCATCCGCTTCCACAGGTCGTAGTCGTCGAAATAGTCGCCCGGATTCCATCCCCCGGCCTCGTCCAGGAGCGCCCGCGTGTGGATCACCCCGTTGGACACCAGGAAATTGTACCGCAGCAGGTTTTCACGCGACCACTTCAGGGCCCCGTGGAAGGGATTGCCCCAGATGCGCCGCCCCGTGTCCTGGTCCCGGTACTCCGCCCGGCAGTAGACCAGCGGGCACTCCGGATGCGCCGCCAGTTCCGCCAGCATGACGCGCAGGAAATCCGGCTGGTATTCGTCGTCGTCGTCCAAATAGGCGATCAGCGGCGCCCGCGTCATGTGCGCCAGCGCATGGTTCTTCGCCAGCGCCCCGTGCCCCCCCGCCGGCGATTTCACCGGCAGGTTGTGGAACCGCAGCCGCGGATCGCGGAAGGAGGCCACCACGGCTTCGCTGTCGTCCGGCGTGCAGTCGCCGACGATGCACATCTCCCAGTCGTCGCACCCCCGCTGGGCCCGCACGGACCGGATCGCCCGCGCCAGCTTGGCCGAGCGGTTGTAGGTGCTCGTGACGATACTGACTTGCGGCACCCCGCCCATGCCCGGCTCCCGGTTACAACTTTTGCAGCACGTCCAGCGCCGCATCCACGTCCGACGGCACCAGCACCAGGCCCTTTTCGTCGCCCGGTCCGCCCGCCGAATAGGCGTATTCGATGTTCAGGTTGTGCTTCGCCAGAGCTTCCAGCATCCGGGCCAGTTCCCCCGGCTCGTTCGCCACGCGGATCAGCAGCACTTCGCGCGCCGCCACGAGTTCGCCGGCGTCCTCCACCAGCTGCCGGGCTTTTTCCGTGTCGTCCACGATCAGCCGGGCATACCCGTGCCCCTCCGTGTCCGCCAGCGTCAGCCCGTAGATGTTGATGCCGTGCTTCGCCAGGAAGGTCGTCAGCGCCGCCAGCGTGCCCTTGCGGTTGTCGATGTACACCGTGAGCTGCGTGCCCTTGGAAAAGATGATCTTCGCTGCGCCCATCGCCGCCTCCCTTAAAACACCAGTCCGGCCTTCGCCAGCCGCCGGCCCAGTTCCTCCAGCACCCGCGCGTCGTCCGCGCGCCCGGCCGACTCGAACGTCGCGCCGAAGCGCAGGTACGCGCCGGCGTCGTCCCACGGCACCGTCGATATGCAATGCTCCTTGATCAGGAATTGCGACGCCTCCTCGGCGTTGGCGAACGTCCGCCCGCCCGCGGCGCCCGTCGGCGCCGGCACGTAGAGGTAGAACGTCCCGCCGGGCATCTTCGCGTGGAAGCCGGCCGCCTTCAGCACCTTCACCAGCCCGCGCAGGCGCCGCTGGTAGTGCGCGCGGATCTTCTCCGACAGCTTCCGGTCCGCGATGCCCGCGCAGGCAGCCACCTGGATGGCCTTGAACTGGCCGCTGTCGATGTTGTCCTTCACCTCGGCCACCGCCGCCACCACGCGGGCCGAACCGGCCACGAAGCCCAGCCGCCAGCCGGTCATGTTGTAGCTCTTGCTCATGGAATGCAGCTCGATCGCCGCCTCCTTGCCGCCGGGCCGCGACAGGATCGACAGCCGCTCGCGGCCGTAGATCAGCGTCGCGTACGCCGCATCCTGCACGATCAGGATATTGTGCCGCTGCGCGAAAGCGATCAGTTCGTCGAAGAACTCCTCCGTCGCCGCCGTGCCGGTCGGGTTGTTCGGATAATTCACGTAGAACAGCTTCACGCGCGACAGGTCCGTCTGCTCCAGCGCCTGCAAGTCCGGGAAGAACTTGTTTTTCGCCAGCAGCGGCACCGGAATCACCTTACCGCCCAGGTATTTCGTGTGCGTGGCCAGGACGGGATAGCCCGGGATCGTCGCCAGCACCGCGTCGCCGGGGTTCACGAAGCACAGCGGCAGCATCGCCAGCGCCGGCTTCGAGCCGATCGTGTGGTTGATCTCCGTCGCCGGATTCAGGTCCGTCACCCCGAAGAAATCGGCCATGTATTTCGCCGCCGCCACCTTGAATTCCGCGATGCCGTTATCGGCATAGCCGCGGTTGGCGGGATCATCCACTGCTTTTTTCAGGGCTTGGCGGATCGCCTTGGGTGCCAGCTGGTCGGGCTCGCCCACCCCGAAATCGAGCATTTCCACCCCGGGATGGGCCTCCTTGGCCGCCCGCTTCGCCCGCTTGATCTTCTCGAACTTGTAGATCGCCGTGCTCTGCCCGAACTGCTCCCCGCCAATCCGTTCCGCAAACAATTTCTGGATTTCCATCGCCTTTCGCCTTTCAAAATCGCCCTGATTATTCACGCCCTGCCCGGTTTGTCCACCGCTTTCCGGCCGGTCCCGCCAACTTTCCGAATTTTAGCATTGTCTTCCCCCCCCGTTTTGTGGCATCAACGGCGAACTTATTGTTCGTCTTTTTTACGGAATAGGAGCAACGGTATGAATGTCTTGCATGTGATCGCGAATCCCCGTCCGGCGGAAACCTCTTCGTCCAAGAAGCTGGCGTTCGAGTTCTTCGCCGCTTTGACGGAAAAGAATCCCGACGTGGTCGTGAACAACATCGACCTCTACCAGAACAAGCCCCCCTATGTGAGCGCGGAAGCCCTGAACTACTTCTGGGGCCCCATCGCCAACCCCGCCTACATCCCCTCCAAGAGCGAAGAAACCGCCGCCAACTTCTCGAACAACAACGCCCAAGCCCTTGTGGATGCCGATGTTCTCGTCCTGACCATGCCGGTCTGGCTCAACAGTTTCCCGGCGATCCTGAAAGCTTGGCTGGACCAGGTGCTGGTGCCTGGCAAGCTGTTCACGTTTGGCCCCGATGGTGTAATCCCCATCCACCACCTGCGCACCGTGGTGCTGCTGGTTTCTTCCGATAGTGTCTACAAGGAGGACGACGCCACCGACGGCCTGACCCCCGCCATCCGCGCCATTTTCTCCTACATCGGCGTGGACGACATCCAAATTGCGTGGGCCGATGGCCAGGATGCCTCGCGTCACTTCGACTCCGAGCAGCGCCGCGAAATGGCGTTGGAAGCCGCCCGGGAAATTGCCGAAGACCTCGCCGAGCAAGTGTAACCCTCGCCCCGCCAAGCTCCGCCGCCCCGGCGGAGCTTTTTTTACGCCGCAACGCCCCCCCACGGAGAACGCCATGTCCCAAGAACCCAACCTCATTGGCCCCCGCATCCGCAAGCTGCGCGAGCATCGCGAATTATCGGTGGAAACCCTGGCTCAACGCACCGGCTGCAGCGTGGACATGATTCAGGCGCTGGAGAACGGCGAGTTGGTGCCGTCGCTGACCCCGCTCTTGCGGCTGGCGCGCGGCATGGGGGTACGATTGGGCACGCTGCTGGATGACCAGGCTTTGGATGGCCCGGCCATCGTGCGTAAAAACGACGCCAATCCGGCCGTCCATTTTTCGGGCAACGACCCTTCCCGCAAGCGCAGCACGTTGGCATTTCATCCGCGCGCCCCGCGCAAAGCCGCGCGCAACATGGAACCGTTTCTGATTGATGTGCGCCCCGCCGAAGGGGAAATCGTCCTCAACGAGCACGAAGGCGAGGAGTTCATTTATGTCCTCTCCGGCCGCATTGAAATCCGTTATGGCAAAGAGTCCTATCAACTCGACGCCGGCGACAGCATTTACTACGAATCGGTTGTCCCGCACCATGTCCACGCGCTGGATGGCGCGGCACAAATCCTCGCGGTGGTCTACGCGCCGGCTTGAGCGGCCAACCGTTTAGGAACAGCATCATGCCCCACCGCCCCCCCGACGCCACCCACCAGCCCATCGGCGCGGATGCCGATGGCTTCACCACGCTGACCCTTGGCGAGCAGCTCGAGTTCTGGGCGCGTACCACGCCGGACCACGAGTTCATTGTGTATCCCGACCGCAACCTGCGCTGGACCTATCGCGAGTTTGACCACCGCGTCAACCGCCTGGCCAAGGGGCTGCTGGCCATTGGCATCGGCAAAGGCGATCACGTCGGCATTTGGGCCAAAAACGTGCCGGATTGGCTGACCTTCCAATTTGCCTGCGCCAAAACCGGCGCGGTGCTGGTGACGGTCAACACCGCCTACAAAGCCGACGAAATGGATTACGTTCTGCGCCAGTCCGACATGAAAATGCTCGGGCTCATTGACGGTTTTCGCGACGTGGATTACCTGCAAATCATCAACCAGCTTGTGCCGGAGCTGAAGCAGCACCCCCGCGGCCACCTCCACAGCAAGGCCTATCCCCACCTGCGCCACGTTTGCTACGTCGGCCAGGAAAAGCACCGCGGAATGTACACCACTGCTGAGCTGATGCTGCTGGGCGATCACCAGCCCGACCGCCTGCTTGCCGACGCGCGCGCAGCCATCACCTGCCATGACACCGTCAACATGCAGTACACCTCCGGCACGACGGGCTTCCCCAAAGGGGTGATGCTCTCGCACCACAACATCCTCAACAATGGCTGGAGCATCGGCCACCGGCAGCGTTTCACGGCCGCCGACAAGCTTTGCTTGCAGGTGCCGCTTTTCCACTGTTTCGGCGTCACGCTCGGGGTCATGGCCATCCTTTCCCACGGCGCCACGCTCGTGGTGGTGGAAGTCTTCGACGCCCTCTTGGGCCTCGCCGCCATCCATCAGGAAAAATGCACGGTGCTCTATGGCGTGCCCACGATGTTCATCGCCATGTACACTCACCCCATGTTCAAGATGTTCGACATGACCAGCCTGCGCACCGGCATCATGGCCGGCGCCGTCTGCCCCATCGAAGTCATGAAACGCGTCATCAGCGACATGCACATCACGGAAATCACCTCGGTCTATGGACTCACCGAAGCATCGCCGGGCATCACGCAATCGCACGGGCACGACCCGGTGGCGCTGCGGGTAAGCACCGTGGGCACGGCATTCCCCGGCGTGGAAGTGGCCGTGCTGGACCCCGCCACCAACACCCCCATCCCCCCCGGCGCCGAGGGCGAAATCTGCTGCCGTGGCTACAACGTCATGAAGGGCTACTACAAAATGCCCCAGGAAACCGCCGCCGTCATTGACTCCGCCGGCTGGCTGCACTCCGGCGATCTCGGCACTTGCGATGCCGACGGCTATTACCGGATCACCGGTCGCATCAAAGACATCATCATTCGCGGCGGCGAAAACATCTCGCCCAAGGAAATTGAAGATTTGTTGCTTGCCATGCCGGAAGTGATGGACGCCCAAATCGTCGCCGCACCCGACCCCAAATATGGCGAACTGCCGGTCGCCTTCGTCATTCTGAACCGCGGCCAGAGCCTCACAGAAGAAGACGTGCGGGATTACGTGCGTCAGCACCTCGCCGCCTACAAGGTGCCGCGTTATGTCTTTTTCGTGACGGAGTACCCCCTGACGGCCAGCGGCAAAATCCAAAAATATAAACTCCGCGAGCAGGCCAAGGAACTCGTGGCTCAACGGCTCGCCGCGACAGAAACAGCGGCGGAACACTGAATCCACCCTCCGGAACAACGTACGGTCGCCATGGCAATTGACCTTGACGCTCCCTCTTTGGCTGCCGATTATTTCCTTTGAGGCCAAATGAACAACCACGGGTGACACGGGAGGCGTTATGGGTATCTTGAGGATATTGCAGAAATTGGGGATTCTCCGCTTTGGCGCCACCGCCGCCACCTACAAAAACGCCAAGGAGCGGCCGATCGAACTCCAGATGGATGGCGTGTTCAATGCGGAAAAGGATTTGATCAACCCGTCGGATCGCGGCGGGGCCAAGCCGAAAGATGAACCGCCGGCAAAGACACCGCCACCATCAGCGCCGGTTTGACCGCGCGAGTTTTTTTACGGAGGCTCGCGGTTACGGTGGGATCAAAATGCCGATCACCGCGCCGGTCAGCAGCGTGGCAATGGTGCCCGCAACCATGGCCTTGAGGCCCAGGCTGGCCACCGTGGCCTTGTGCTCCGGGCAAAGCGCCGTCAACGTCCCGGCCAGAATCCCGATGCTGCTGAAATTGGCAAAACCGCAGAGCGAATAAATCGTGATCAACCGGCTGTGCACCGTGAGCGTATCCGGTGGCAGCTTGGCCAGCGCCAAATAGGCAACGAATTCGTTGAAGACCGTTTTGAGCGCCATGAGCTCGCCGGCGGCTTGCGCCTCTGCCCACGGCACCCCCACCAGCCACATGGCCGGCGCCATCACCCACCCCGCCATGCGCTCCAGCGAAAGCGGCGTGGCCAGCGGCACCAGCCCCAGCAACTTGTTGACCAGCGCCACCAGTGCAATAATGGCCACCAGCATGATGGCCACATTGACCATCACTTTGGCGCCATCGTTCGCGCCACTCAATACGGCATCCACCACGCCGTGGGTCTCCGCCTTCAAATCGGGAATTTCGTGGTCAGTGTCGGCGTCATTGGCCGGCACCATCACCCGCGCCACCATCACCGCCGCCGGCGCGCTGATGATGGATGCCACCACCAGGTGGCCCAGAATAATGCCCGGCAACACCGGCTCCAAAATCGCGGCGTACACCACCATCAGCGTGCCGGAGATGGTGGCCATGCCGGCGGTCATCACGCACATCAACCCGGCGCGGCCCAGATGGCCCACATAGGGCTTGATCAACAATGGCGCATCGCTTTGTCCGAGGAACACATTGGCCGCCACTACCACGCCCTCCGCGCCGCCCAAGCCCATGGTTTTGCGCAGCAGCCGCGCAAACGCCGCCACCACTTTTTGCAGAATGCCAAAATGGAACAGCACCGCGCTCAGCGCCCCCACCACAATCAGCATCATCAGCGGCCCGAAGAAAAAGAGCGCCGGCGCGGCCCCGGAGCCATCTGCGGTGAGAAACGGCGCGGCCCCGCCCGTCAGATAACCAAAGACAAATTGGCCCCCCTCATGGCTGGCGCGTTCAATGACGCGCACACCGCGATTCAGTTGCGCGAGAATCTGCTGGCATACCGGCACCTTGACCAGCAACAGCGCAAATAAAAACTGCAACGCCAGTCCCCACGCCACCACGCGCCATTGCACTCGCCGGCGGTTTTCGCTCACCACCCAGCACAGCGCCACCAGCACCGCGATTCCCAACAATCCGCGCAAGATCCACATATTCGTTCTCCCGGGCTGCCGCCCTTGCAGTTGGCAACCAGTATTCCCCAATCACTTTTCTGTGGTCAAGCCGCCCGGGGCGCGGCCAACCATTTTTCCACGGTGTGGAAAATAGTTTTCCACGCCGTGGAAAAATATGGGGCGCAGGGCTGATTTTTTTCCACACAATGGAAAATAGGCGAGTGCCGAGCCCGAGCCCGAAGGGCGCTGGGCGAACGCGAGCTCTATAGCGACCGGCGTAGCCGGGCGAGCCAGCGAGCCATAGCGAGCGCAGCGGCAACGTTTCAGCGATTTTTCCAAACAATGGAACAACTTTGGGTCATTTTTTCCACACTGTGGAAAAATCCGCGGCAAAAGTTCCACGCTGTGGAAAAATCCCGCCCACGCGGGATAAATTTTTTCCACACTGTGGAAAACTGGTGCGGGGCGGAGTTATTTGCGGTCGAAGATGGCGTGGACGGCTTCGTCGGCGGCGCGGCCGGCGATGGCGCCGGTGAAGCCGCTGACGGTGGCCGAGGCGACGCCCGCCAGCACATTGACAGCGCGGGACCGGAAGGAGTTTTTGCGCTGTTCCAGCGCTTCCTGATCAGTGGCTGCCAAGCGCTCGGCCTGCGCTTGGAGGGCCTGTGCTTCGGCCTGCGCCTTGGCTTCCTTATTGGCGGCGTATTCCTGTTCCCACGCGTCGCGTTCGGAGGCGATTTGCGCCATGCCGGCGTGGGCATCTTCCAACGCTTTTTGACGGCGCTGCTCGCGCAGGGTCGAAAATTGTTGGAGGGGGGCGCCGGCGGCAGAATCGCCTGTGGTCAAGGGGGCCGGCGCGGCTTCGGCGGCGCGCAGGGGATCAACAGGGTGGGCCGGCGCGGGCGAGGCCTCCGGTGCGGCGGCGGCCGCCAAATTCTCAATGGTGCCGCTGAGGGTGGCCAGAAAGGTGACGCCGGCTTGCATGTCATCAGCCACCCATTGCTCAATGCCCCAGCGGCGGAAGGCGCCATAGCCTTCGGCGGGATCGCCGGGCCAGCCGACCGCGTGGCCCAACTCGGCGAGGTAGGCTGGATCGGCATCCTGCTCGGCTTGGGTGAAGCGCTGGATATGGTCTTCAAACCGTTCGCGGGCATCTTCAGGAAAGTGCGCCTCCAAATCCTCGCGAATGGTTTCCTGATAAGCGTCCAACCACTGATCGAGCTGATGCTGGAGGCCGGGCTGGTGCATGGCCGGGGCGCCATCCACCAACTGTTGGCCCTGGGCTTGGACGTGGTTGAAGAGCAGATAGCGCAGGTAGTTGACGGTCAGGACAGCGGCGGGATCAGGCGTGTCCGCAATCAGCGGCTGTGGGCCAAGCAGGAGTCCCGCAAGAGCAAGCAGGAGCACGAGGGGGCGGCAGACTTTTTTCATGGCGAGACTCTCCGGGTTGCCGATCAGTTAGGGACTCACAATTTTGAGGTGAATGCTGCTGGCGCCGATATCGAGGACTTGGAATTGGATGTCGGCAGGCGGATGGAGGACGATGGCTTCGGCCAACTCCTCAATGGCGACAAGTGAATCCAGCTCGAAGACCGCCGCGCCGGTGGTGTAGGAACGTTGGACAATGTCGGTGGCCTCGCGGGGCATTCCTTTGAGCTGCTCACGGATGGCGCGCAGCTTCCAGAGCTGATCCACGCCGCCGACATGCAGCGTGACGTGGAGCAGTTGTGGCGTGGATTTGCCACCGGAACGGACCCACGACTGGAGCATGGCAGGGATGATTTGTTCAAGGGATTTTTGCCCGGCGGCGCGGATGGCCTTGGCGCTGCCAACCACGTCTTCGAGGCCAATCACCGTGGCATCTTCCGAGGCAGACGCCATGGTGACAGAATTATCCGTGCGCACCGCGCGTAGCGTGGCGACGGCCTGATAGGAGCGCAGGTTGGAGTCGCTGATGCGCCGCGCGGAAGGCTTGGCCACGACTTCGCCAATGAGGATGACATCGGCGCCGAACTGGAGGCCGAGGGCGGCCGCCCCGCGATTATCGCCGGCCATCCGGAACAGTTCCTGTCCCTTGGCGAGGTTGGACTGGGTCATATCCTGATCCACCACCTGCACCCCTTGGTCCAGCAGCATGCGGATGGCCATGGCTTCGACTTCGGCGGTGGGGATGGTGCCCAGACTTTGCTCGTCCACCAGAATCATCACGCGCGGCATTTGGGCGGAGGGGCGGGCGCGCGGGGCGCCGGTTTTGGCCGGCGCTGGCGCCGCCATGCTGCCGCGCGACGGCGGGTGATACGGCGGCGCTTGGGTGGTATCGCACGCGGTGAGGCCACCAAAGACCAGCGCAGCCAGCAAGAAAACGGGAAGGCGGTGTTTCATAGCGGACTCCATGGATTAGCGGGTACGGCGCAATTCGTTGTATAGGGTGCCGGCAAGATCATGCACCACTTTGCGGGCATGCTGAGCCAGCGTGACATCCGGGCGGGCGGCACGCTGCGCCATGTCCACACTCCAAACGATCCGTCCGCTGGAGCAGTCAATCAGGCGCACCGAAACACCCACCACGGGATAGGAACGGCCGCGTTGAGCCACGGTGCCATATTCATCCACCGTGCCGATCACCACGCCATCCGCGCCCAACATGGTGCCGATTTCCACGGCCTTGGTGGCGGAGAGACCGGCAAGGGCCAATTCGGATTCGTTGAGCACCTGCGCCATTTGGCCGCGCTCGACAAGGGTATAGCGCTCGCAGCGCAACAGCTCCGTGACCATCATGTCGGACACCGAGCTGCCCACCAGTTCCGTGGGCGCGCGGAACGGCATGACGGCAATTTTACGGATTTTGCCGTGGCCGGGCAGGACATAGACATTGCCGGGAGTAGTGACATCCTTGAAGTATTTGCCGGTGGGCGACGCACAGCCCGCCACCAGCACCGACAACAAACCAACCAGCAGAACGTTGCGCAGGATTCTTGATTTCATCGGCTCCTCCTACTCCTTATCCACGCCCGTGCGATCCAGCACGGCGGCTTCCAACCGCTTGAAAAAACTTTCATATACTTCCGGCAACAGTAGCTCCACGGATTCCTCCTTGGCCGGCGCGTTGATGATCACATCCTGCTTGTTCACCTTGGCCGGGTAGGACATCGCCGGCAGCGTGCCGTTACGCGAAAGAATGGCGCGACAGCGGGTTTGCCGCTGCGGCCATTTTTCCAGATGAATCACCATGGAGTCCCACCGGGTCCACTGGCTTTTTTCGGAAGTGCGCCGCTTGATGGCCGCACGCCGCCACTCGAAGTTGGTGCTGGTTTCCTCGCGCGGGCCCAGCGGCTCCAAGCGCCGCGGATTGGAGGCCTGAATCAAGCCTGCCGCGCGATCCACTTTGTCCAGCTTCCATTCGAGGTCTTGCAGCACCGCGATTGTTGCGGCAAAGACGACGCCCTCCCTCGCAGGGAATGTTTGTGTTTGCATGGCCGCGCGTTCTTCCGGCGTGGGTGTTTTATCCGGTGGCGCAGTGGTTTTGGCCGGACGCATCGTTTCGCAGCCGGCCAGCAGTAGCGCACCGAGGAGGATGCCGAGAGTGGTTTTGTTGAATTTCATGCGTGATCTCCTTTTCTGGGGGCGGCCATGGGTTATGGGGATATTCCTTGATCTTGTTTCCACTTGGCCAAACATTGGCTGCAAACCCCGCTGATACTGGCCCAGCGGTTGGTTTTTGTGCCGTCGGGCAGGATGTAGCCCATGCTGTAGCCGGCGCCGGTCAATTCCATCGCCACTTTGCCGCAACGGGGGCAGCGGTGGTTGGCCTGACAAGCGTTGCACATGACCTTGCGGCCACTATCCACCGTGGTAACTACTGTCGCCGGCGGCTTGCCGCAAATCTCGCAAGCGAGCGCTTGCGTCGGCGGTGGTTTGGGCGCACCCGAACACTGGTGCGGTTGATTCGGGTTATACATCTCGCCACAGATCGGGCAGAGCGCGTCCACCAGTATTGTCGGCTCACCGCTGGCGGGGGCCGATGTGGGTTGCGGCGTGGACTTGGTTTGCGGTTTGCCGGAATCGCCTTTTTCACTGGCGGCAGGCTTGGTTTTGGGCTGGGACTTGGCCTTGCCCGGCGCACTCTCGGTCGGCGCGGCGCTGCCTGCCGCCGTGGCCGACGGCGCGGGTTTGTCCTGTTTGCTCTTGTGGTCAAAGATCTTGCCGGCAGCATGCTCGCCAATGCCCGAGCCCAAGCGCGACCCACCGGCCGCCAACCCGGTGCCGATACCCTCCATGATTGCGGTGGACATGATTTGGGCGGCTTGGGTGTCTTCGGCTTTGATCCGACGCTGGGTCTCCTCGTGGGTGGCCTGCGCCGCGCGCCCGGCGCTATCCACGGCGATCTGGGCCTCGCGCACGCGTTGGTCGCCCGAGGTTGCGGCCCGCTGCATCTCCTGTTGCACTGCCATGCCCTGCAGGCTGTTGCCGGTGCGCTGATCGGCGCGCGCGTTCTTGCTGCCCACCACATCCTGCACCACGCGCGTTTTGGCCACCGCCCCCCCCTCGCCCGCGGCGGCTTCCGCTTCGCGCAAGTCGGCGGCCGACGAACCGAAACTGCGCTCAAAGGTGAGCGAACAGTTGGGGATGCTCAGGTTTTCCACGGTGATGGTGTCAGTGCCGCTTTCGGTGGTGAAGGTGCGGGTAACGCTGGCGGGAGAGTCCACCGCCTCGGCGGAAGCCGTCCAGCCATCGGAGCCTTTCACGCTGATGCGCACGCGGTCGCCGGGGCAGCCTTCAACGAAGTAGGTTTGGCTGACGCTCATAGTACTTTCGGAGGTACCATCGGCGAGCGAAAGCGAGCTGGCCGACTGCTGCGTGGAGCCGCCAATGGAGAGGCATTCGTGGCAATCGCGTTCGGGTTCGGGTTCCGCTTCGGGTTCGGGGATGTTGATGGTCTGGCGTTCGACGCACTCAGGTTGGTCGAGGTCCTGAACCGTGATTTGATAATCGCCGGCCACATAAGGAAGGGAGACGGAGGCTTCGCCGACGCCTTCGGCAGAAGCGGATTGAGAATCGCCCACGACGGAGATCGAGACCCGGTTGCCGTCGCGGGTGCGGCCGATGAACACATTGCGTCCGTCAGAGGTGCCATGCCCGGTGATGGAGAGCGAGCACTCGGGCGTTTCCTCCGCCGGCTCTTCCTCCTCTTCCTCTGGTGGCTCCAGCTCTTCCGGCGGCGGCGGTTCTTCCGGTTCCGCGATCTCCTCAGATGGTTTCGGAGGCGTGGGCTTTTCTACCTCCGGCTTTTTCTCAATCTGCTTGGGTTCAGCGGGTTTGGTGGGCGTTTTTTCCTTTTCCGCCGGCGGGGGCGGGGGCGGTGCGCCGCCGGTGATGGTCGGAATGGTCGGCGGAGTGGAAGGAGGAGTCACCTTGGGCAAAGTCACCGATGGCGGAGCAACCGGAACTGGGACCGGTCTCGGCGGTGGCGTTATCGACCGACTTTGTTCATCCGACTCATCCCATTCCAAGAAAGTAGAGATCGTATCGCAGCCGATGCTAGGGTCACGCCACTCTTCTGTGTTTCCCGAACTCCATACACATGCTTGGATTGCGTTAAATCCCCAATTTTTAATCCAAGCAAACCCCACAGGCTTGTATTTGACCGTGCTCAATTCATCAAAATTCCCGCTGATGTCCCCCCCCCCTTCATTGTACGGCAACCGCCACTCAATCCGATACGGGGGACGGCCATTCTTGACGGATGCGCTTACGGTTACGGTTTCCCCCTTGCGAATTATCACATAACCACTTTTCGGATCTGCATTGCGGCTACAATGCAGAGTCAACTCGATTCGCCTTCCGTCCACGATAACTTTGATTTTATCGGACGCGACGTTGGCTGGGTTTCCCGAACTCCGCGCAGTCATCGTGAAATAGCCTTCCCAAGTGTAGTCCCCCTCCTTCGGCTTATACAAAAGAGCGTATGATTTATCGCTTTCCAAGGTGAACCGCTCCGGGTTTCCATCGAACGGCAGATCTGGCTCAACTATATTGTGCGGCAACTCCCATTCAAACAGGTACGGGGGACGGCCCCCCTTAACGCCCGGAGTCACGCTCACATATTCACCTGAGTGAACTTCCACGGCACCTGATGCAGACGAGGCGGCGCGATGGCAATGCAGAGTTACCTCGATCGGCCATTCATCATCCTCGGTTGTTCCGTCCGCCTCTTCGTCGTCCGCCTCTTCGTCGTCCGCCTCTTTGTCATCCGCCTCTACCTCGTCCGCCGCGGTGTCATCCGGTATTTCCTCCTGCCCATCAGCGACTTCCGTGTCCGCGTTATCCGTGGGTGAGCCCGCCGGATAGTTCTGAACATCCACCACCTTGCCGTCGGGGCCATAGGTGACATGGCTGACCTTGGTCACGTTGCCATCGGCATCCACGGTTTCGACCACGTGGGTCGTGGTGCCGTCGCTGCCCTTGATCCATCCTTTATCAACGATTTCTCCGCCGGGCGGCGCCACCGGCAATTCCGGCGGCGAATCCGCCTCGGCCGATTCTTCGCCTGCCGAAGTTTCACCGGCGTCAGCCCCCTCATCGCCACCCGCGGCGGTTCCCGATGTCGCGCCTGCCGCTCCTGTCGAGCCCGGATCGGAGTCGCCCCCATCACACGGCGCCGTGCACTCGCCATCCGAATCCCCCTTGTGTTCTTTGTCCGTGGTCTTGTCGGTCTTAGATTTTCCGCCGCCATCTTTGCCGTCCACTCCGGCCTTGCCTTCGTCCGCGCCGCTGGCAGTAGCCTCAGTCGCCGCGGATTCATCGCCTCCCGCGGCACCGTCCGCCCCCCCTCGTGTGCCGCCCACGCCAATCCCAGCAGCACCTCCGCCGCCGCTGGGTACACCACCACCGACCGCCACGCCGCCCGACACCCCCCAACCCGCTCCGCCACCCCCACCGGTGGATATTCCCCCGCCCCTCACTGAAGCACCGCTTCCCCCCGCCCCCGCGATCACGCCTCCCGCACCGACCCCAGCATCTACAGCACCGCCTGAACCGCCACCACCATCTACATCACCCCCGGCACTGGCACCGGCACCGCCATCCGCTGTGCCATCGCTTGCGACCGCCGTGGCGCGCGCCTGTTTGACTTCATCTTTGATCTCCTGCCAAATCTTCTTGGCGTTATCTTCGGCGGTATCGCTCGTGGCCACCGCGGCCAACCTTCGGGAAAACTCCTCCACCTTTTCGGGCGCAATACCCTTGCTGCGCATCCATTCCGCGCTACCCGGGGGCGCGCCTTCTACATCGCGCGTGGCCATATCCACGGCAGCATCGCGCACCTTATTGATGGCGCCGGGGCCCACTTCTTCGCCGACGGCATCGCCTACCATACCCCCGAGGATGCCGCCACCCAGCGCCCCGAGAAAACCACCGACTATCCCGCCGGGGCCATCGCCCAGCCCGGCACCGACTGCGGCCCCCAGTTTGCCGCCGGCTTCCGCGCCAATCCAGGCACCCGTCAGCCGCCCCACGCCCTTGGAACCTATTTTGTTGGCTTCATCCAAGTCGCCCCGTTCCGCAGCCTCGTTGACGGCGTTTACGGTATCATAGCCATCCTTGGCCACCATCACCGCGCCAACCGCCTGCAAACCGGCTTGCACTTTGGAATTGCTGAGCGCTTTTGCGGTCTTGTCCACGTACTGGTTGCCCGAGGTGCCCACCGGCAACTCTTTTCCGGTGAGGACATTCCTCCATGTCTCGCCCTTGGGAGCGGACTCGGCCATGGTTTTGGGCACTTTGCCATCCGGCTTGGTTCCCGGCTTGGGTTCCGTTTTCGGTGCTTTGGCATCCGCCTTGGCGGGCTCGCCCGCTTTCGGCTCCGTGCGTTGGATTTTTCGGTTGGCTTCCAGATATTCCTCGGCCGATTTTAGTTTGCCGTGCCCCTGCTCCTGCTTGGCCAGATCCGTCCGCTGGTGCGTGAGTGATTCCGACTGGATTTCCGCGCGCGTCCGCGCGTTTTCCACCACTTGGTCCAGGCGCTGTTGCGCGGCCTGCGCCTTGCGGCCACGAATCTCCGGCGACTCGCCCAGCGTGGCTTCCCCGGCCTCGAGGGGATTGCCATCTACGCGCATGGTCTGGGTGCGCGGGTCAAAACGTTGGCCGGTGGCCTCCTGCATCTTGGCCGCCACCTTGTTCATCGTGCGCGTGTCGCCCTTGGCCTTGGCCGCTTCGTACTTTTTGTAGAGGTCTTCTACATAGCCGCGCGGATCATACTGCGCATTCTCCGACTTGATCCCCTCATGCTCCAGCGAGCCGGCCCGCGTGTAGCCTTCCGGGTTGGACGCCCGCGCCTTGGAGCGCGACGGATTTTCCGGCTCCCAGATTTTGGTGTCGGCGGTCTCATCATGATACATCCCGAGCTTTTCATCGTAGGTGATGCGATGCCCCTTCTGGCGGAGCTGCTCCACCACGCCGGCGGCATCGGCATCGCTGCCGGCGGTCCAGTCGCCGTCCGAAAACGGGCTGGAGACATCGCTGCCGGTTTTCTCCAGACTTTGTCCCGCGGGAGTTTTGCGCACTTCATTTATCGAGGTCTGCGAGGGGTGCTGGCTGTTGTATTCATTACGCAGCTTGGCAGCTTCCTGCTTGTACTTGTTGTTGAGCTTCTGCCAGCCGGGGTCGGACGTATCCACCGTGCCATCGGCGCGGCGATATTTGCTGGCCTTCGTGTCATACTCCGCCGCCAACCGATCGCTTTCATAGCGATAGCGCGCGCGGTAGGTATCAATATCCTCGGTGTACTGTGGCGGCGGTTTGGTAATTGCCACCCGGTTCGTTTTTTGGGCGGCCGCCTCCCCTGCCAGCCCAAACCAAACCAGCACCCCCAGCATCCCCGGCGCCAATCGGCGCGCACCCCACACCGCGCCACGCCACCTTTGATCAAGCCATCTTGTCATCACCGGCCTCCCCTTTGCCTACTGCGCATCCGCCTGAAATAACAACTCCGCCACCAGGACTTCCCAGTCATCCGAGACCGCCTTCACCCGGCGATCCACCAGGTCCATGATGTCGCCAGCCACATCCATCGTTCCCTCCATAAAGCGCCGCCCGGCATCGCTTTCATAAAACCGGACAATCTCGCGCAGGTCCTCCTCCGAGAAACGTGCCTTGTACAAGGCCACCGCCGCCGGCTTCAAGGTTTCCCAGCCCACATGCTCTTCGAGGAAAGTCAGCAACTCACTTTCCTTTCCCGCCAGCCGGGGTTCAACCGCCACCGCCTCGCCCACGATGGCATGCAGCGACTCCGTGCACAGCGGCCCAACCCGCAACGCATCCACCAGCCGCTCCGCCAACTGCTGATGCTCCACCGGCCCCGCGCACGCCGCCAGCACCATCAACCCTCCCGCCATCATCCACACTGCCATGCGTTTCATCTCCGGCCTCCAATTCCGCGCCACCCCGCCAACGACCCAACTGTTGGTATCAGCAAGGCGATCCAACCTGATTCTAACAACCTGTTTACATAAAGCACTCTTTATCATGTTAAAATTGTGTTAGCGCTTGTTCCCAACCGGCCCGCAGAAATCTACTCGCACGTACCAGCGCCGCCCGCCAATGCCGCCCCGCTGGCCAACCCTGATTTTCCGATTTCCCCGCTTGCCGACCGCTAGCGCCCTCCGCTAGTCTGTTCGGACAGGCATGAGACCCGTTGCATCTTCATTCTATTTCTGGGCCATGGTGCTGGCCGCGTGGTGCGGCGGGTGGAACATGCCGGCTCCGGCGCAGGGACCTACGGGCGGGGCGCTGCCTGATCCCGCGCCCAAGGGGGCCACCGTCCTCGGCGAAGGCACCACGCGTCACGTGGTATTCCGCACATGGGCGCCCAACGCCACGCGCGTGGCCGTCAGCGGCGATTTCAATGGCTGGAAGGAACACCCCATGCAGCGCGACCCCACGCTGCCGGGCTATTGGGTGCTGGACAGCCGCTCGCCCAAGCCCGATCAGGGCTACCGCTTCATCATTGACGGCCTGCGGCGGCGCGATCCGCGCGCGCGCGCCGTGGACATGCGCGAAAACAAGGCCATCATTCTGGACCCGCGCGCCTACCCGTGGGGCCCGGCGCTTTCGTGGAAAATGCCGGCCAAGGATGACCTGGTGATGTACGAAATGCACGTGGACACGTTCGCGCGGGATATTCCGGGCAGCAGCCCGCCCTTCGAACGCGCCATCAAACGCCTCCCCTACCTGCGCGCGCTCGGCATCAACTGCATCCAACTCATGCCGGTCAATGAGTTCGATGGCGAGCGTTCCTGGGGCTACAACCCCAGCGATATTTTCGCCATCGAAAACGCCTACGGCGGCGCCAACGGCTTCAAGGATTTCATCAAGGCCTGCCACACCAACGGCATCGCCGTGGTGCTGGACATCGTCCACAACCACTATGGCCCCAGCAACATCGCCTGCTGGCAGTTTGACCAAAGCGGGCGCGCCGATGATGGCGGCATCTATTTTTATACCGACCCCGACCGCCGCTCCACGGAGTGGGGCCCGCGCCCGGATTTCAGCAAGCCCGAGGTGCGCGACTTCATCGTGGATTCCCTCAAAATGTTCCTGCAGGAATACCGCTTGGACGGCTTCCGCTGGGACTCGGTGCACAACATCCGCTACTATCTGGGCGGCGCGCACTCCAATCCCCACGGGGACCAGTTGCTGGCCGAGGCCAACGAATGGATGCGCAAAAACCGGCCCGATGCCCTGCGGATTGCCGAAGACCACGCCTTCGATGGCGGTGGCGTGGGCTTCGACGCCCAGTGGAACTCCGCGTTTCAGGCCACACTCTCCGCCTTTGTCCGCGCCGCGGATTCGCAGCGCGACCTGCTCATGTTTGCCGAAGAACTCAAACAACTCAACGGCTGGCAGTGGGTCAACTTTGCCGAATGCCACGACTCGGCGGGCGACCTCAATCATCACCACCGCCTGCCCGCCTATATTGACCCGGCCACGCCCGACAGCCCGCGCGCCCGCGCCCTCGCCCTGCTGGCCGGCGGCATCGTCCTGACCGTGCCCGGCTACCCCATGCTGCTCCAAGGCTTCGAAATGCACGATGTCAAAGACTTCAGCGACCTCACCGCGCTCCCCTGGGCCCGTGCACAAAACACCCACGCCGGGTTCGTGCGGGCCAATGCCGATCTGATTCACCTGCGCCGCAATCTCAAGGGCCTCACCCCCGGCCTCAAAGGCCAAGCCCTGACCATCCTACACTGCGACAACGACGCCAAGGTGCTCGCCTATTCCCGCGCCGCCGCCGGCGCACCAAAGGACAACGCTACCGTCGTGGTTCTCAATTTGTCCGGCGCGCCGTGCAAACAATACGGCGTGCGTTTTCCCACTTCCGGCACGTGGTACTGCCATTACAACTCCGGCTCCGCGCTCTACGCCAAGGATTTTGACAACATCGGCCCCAAGACCACCGAAGGTTTCATCCTGCCCGCCGGCCAAACCACCCTGCCGCTCGATATGAGCCGCCATTCGCTGCTCATCTTTTCCAAGACCGCGCCGCCGAACGTCACCGCCACCACCCGCGCCGCGCCGGCTGCCGAAATCCAGCCCCCCCCCCCC
>Ga0209719_1002178_pt1 | contig 21120 bp, 18 predicted proteins | sample AD_JPNAS2_MetaG_FD_184421 | JGI IMG/M metagenome (GOLD analysis project Ga0209719, IMG submission 184421) | Active sludge microbial communities of municipal wastewater-treating anaerobic digesters from Japan - AD_JPNAS2_MetaG (SPAdes) (version 2) | ecosystem: Engineered > Bioreactor > Anaerobic...
AGGAACACTGGATCAACTTCGTGGGGGAGCGGATTTACAACCTCTAAGAAGGCTAAGGGCGTATGACAATAGACTCTTCACCTTTAGCCCTTTGCCCTTTGCCCTTAGCCCTTTGCCCTTAGCCTTTTGCCTTTGCCTTTTGCCTTTTGCCTTTGCCTTTTGCCCTATGCCCGTTTCACCCGAAAAAGAAAAAGCGCTGCTCGAGCGGATGGCGAGCCTCGGAGTCGCGGAGAGCGACTTCCGGGAGACCTTCGTCCGGTCCTCGGGCCCCGGCGGCCAGAAGGTCAACAAGACCTCGAGCTGCGTGCAGCTTGTGCATATCCCCACAGGACTCACCGTTAAATGCCAGCGGGAGCGCTCCCAGGCGATGAACCGTTTCCTGGCGCGACGCCTGCTGCTGGACCGGATCGAGAAGCTGCAGAAAGGCGTCGTCGAGGCCGAGCGTGACCGCGTCGAGAAGATCCGCCGCCAGAAGCGCAAGCGCTCCAAGCGGGCAAAGGAAAAGATGCTCGAGGCAAAGCGCCGGCAGTCGGAGAAGAAGGGCCTTCGATCTAAGATCCCGCGGGACGGGGGCTGAGGCAAAAAAAGGGGAAAGAAGCCTCTTTTTATTTCGCTTCTTCCCCCTTTTTCCGATGATACCGGGGATATGATGATTTAGCCGAGCAGCTTGATGATCGGGTTCGCGTAGAGAATCACGAGCGACACGACCAGGGCGTAGATCGCGACGGATTCCGTCATGGCCATGCCGACCATCATGGTGAGCATGATCTTGCCTTGCGCCTCGGGATTTCTGCCCACGGCATTGGACGCGCCGCCGGTGGCCTGCCCGATGCCCAGCCCGGCCCCGATGGCTCCAAAGCCCATCGCGATGCCGGCGGCGATCACGGAGCAACCCAGAACGATTGCCTTCGTGTAGTCTGCTCCGCCTTCCTTCTCGGCGGCAAGGGCCAGGGACGCAAAACCGAACACGAACAGAACGGATACCAGGGCAGCGAACATCTTCTTGGACTTCATTTCGACCTCCTCTCTGTCTTTGAATGAAAACTCTCTCTAAACGGAACCGGCCCCGGTCCTTCGTCCTTTGACGTGGCACCCCCTTTCCGGCGAGGCTGAGGGAATTCCCTTCCCGCTGCAGCGAAAGTGGACCGGTCAGCCGCGTAATCTATTAAAGAGATAAAAAAGAATTGTCAAGGACAATTTGATTGTGCTAACAGCCGTTTCTTGAGACGGCGGCATGGACGTTGCCGCAGGGGATTTTCCAGGTCATGGCACGTCACGGGGACAACGAACGCAAGGGTCTTTTCAGGCGGTTGCAGGGCGACCTTCCCATCGAGAGGAGGTTCTTTCGGGATGCGGCATCCCGCGAGGGAATCGATGAGCAGGCGGTCCTGGACACGATCCGGGCCCTCCTGCGGGAGGGCACGATACGGAAGTTCGGCGCCGTCCTGAAGCACCAGAAAGCGGGCATCACCCGGAACGCCATGGTGGTCTGGGCCGTGCCCGCCGAACGGGTCGAAGAAACGGGCGCGATGTTCGCTTCCTTTCGGGAGATCACCCACTGTTACGAGCGGCACCCGTCCTTCGAAGGCCGGTACAACCTCTTCACGATGGTGCACGCCGGGAAAGGAACGATCGAGAATCTCATCGCCGAAATCGCCCGTCGGGCGGGGATTTTCGACTACCTGGTCCTGCACAGCGAGGAGGAATTCAAGAAGAGCAGTATGGAATATTTCTAGGCACAGGGCGGAGGGACGATGCCTTTTGCCATTTGCCGTTTACCAACGCGATGATTCCCGGTGCTTCCATGAAACGAAATCGTTCTCTTGAGCTGTTCGATACGGCAAGGACGCTGATCCCCGGCGGCGTGAACAGCCCCGTGCGGGCCTTCGGTTCCGTCGGGTCGACGCCCTTCTTCGTCAGGAAGGCCTCGGGGTCGAGGGTCTGGGACGAGGACGGCAACCGGTACATCGACTACGTGGCCTCCTGGGGCCCCATGATCCTGGGCCATGCCCATCCGGCCGTTGCCCGCGCGATCGCCAAGGCGGCCAAAGGGGGAACGAGCTACGGGGCCCCGACTGTCGCCGAGGTGGAAATGGCCGCACGGATCACGGGCGCCTTCCCCTCCATGGAGCTTGTCCGGATGGTCAGCTCCGGGACCGAGGCGGCCATGAGCGCAATCCGGCTCGCCCGGGGATACACCGGCCGCGAGAAAATCCTCAAGTTCGAGGGCTGCTACCACGGCCATGCGGACTCCCTGCTGGTCAAGGCGGGCTCCGGCGTCGCGACGCTCGGCATCCCCGGAAGCCCCGGCGTCCCGAAAGGACTGGCAGAACTGACCGTCACGGTTCCCTTCAACGATCTCGCCGCGGCAAAGACCGCCGTGAGAAAGCACGGGAAGGATCTGGCCTGCGTCATTGTCGAGCCCTGCGCGGGCAACATGGGGCTCGTCCCCCCCGCGCCCGGTTTTCTCGAGGGTCTGCGGGAGATCACCGAGGCCGGGGGAATCGTCCTGATTTTCGACGAAGTGATCTCGGGGTTCCGGCTGCGCTTCGGAGGCTTCCAGGACCTCGCGGGAGTCCGGCCGGACCTGACCTGTCTCGGGAAAATCATCGGCGGGGGGATGCCCGTGGGGGCCTTCGGCGGCAGGGCGGACATCATGGCGTTGCTCGCGCCGGCGGGTCCCGTGTATCAGGCGGGAACCCTGTCCGGAAACCCTCTGGCCATGGCCGCGGGACTGGCGACGCTCCGCGTGCTCAAGAACGACGCGGACTACCGCGGGCTCGAGCGGAGAACGCGCCGTCTCTGCGACGGGATGAAGGCTCTTTTCCACCGGAAGGGCATTCCCGCCACCGTCAGCCGCCGCGGCTCCATGTTCACCGTCTTCTTCACCGACCGCGAGGTGACCGATCTCGCATCGGCCCTGCGGTGCGACACGCGCCTGTTCGCGCGGTACTTCAACGCCATGCTCCGCCACGGCGTGAGCCTTCCGCCCTCGCAGTTCGAGACGGCTTTTGTCTCCTTCGCGCACGGGCCGGATGACATCGACCGCACCCTCGAGGCCTGCGGAAAGGCCCTCGCTGAGATATAGCCGTTCCCGCCGCCAGGGCAATTTTGTTGACAGTCCCGGGGCCATCGTTTATCATCTCCTCCGCTCCTCGAACAGTGCGGCCTGCCGCGCCGCTCGCGAACCGCCCCGAGAATTCGCAAAAGGATACCGCCCGTATGAAACGACCCAAACCGAGCCGTTCGAGCAAGACCGCAAGGGAGACGCCCGCGGTTTCCGTCTGCCCGGCAGGCAAACGGTATCCGCTCCCCGCAGAAACGGATTACGCAAGAGAGCATGAGAGGCTGAAAAGAATCGTCGCCGCCGAGAGGCGGAAGGGCCGCGAAATTGTCGTGGTAATGGGCCTAGGGTTCGTCGGCGCCGTCATGGCCGCTGTCATCGCGGACTCGACGGACCGGAAAACCGGCAAGCCGGGGAAATTCGTCATCGGGATGCAGCGCCCCTCCACGCGGTCCTTCTGGAAGATCGGATACCTCAACCAGGGGGTCCCGCCCGTTGAGGCGGAGGACCCCGAAGTGGCCCCCCTCATTGAGCGGTGTGTCCGCGGGAAGAAGACACTGATGGCCACGTACACCTACGACGCCCTGGCGCTGGCCGACGCGGTCGTGGTGGATGTCCAGTGCGACTACCACAAGGAAACGCTGGGAGACTGCCGGCAGGGATCGGCCGACATCGCGGCGCTGGAGGACAGCCTGCGGGTCATCGGGACGAAGGTGCGCCCCGACTGCCTCGTCCTCATCGAGACGACGGTCCCCCCCGGGACGACGGAATACGTGGCCTACCCGATTCTCAAGAAGGCCTTCGAGGAGCGCGGCATCGACCGGGAGCCGCTCCTGGCGCATTCCTTCGAGAGGGTCATGCCGGGCCGGGAGTACGTCTGCTCGATTCGCGATTTCTGGCGCGTCTGCAGCGGCATCAACGACGAGGCCCGCCGCCGGGTGACGGAGTTCCTCTCGGAGGTCCTCAACGTCGGAAAGTTCCCCATGACGGTGCTGGACCGCCCCATCGAGAGCGAGACCTGCAAGATCGTGGAAAACTCCTACCGGGCGACCCTGCTCGCCTTCCTGAACGAGTGGAGTCTCTTTGCCGAGCGAAACGGGGTGGATCTGATCAAGGTGATCGACGCGATCAGGGTGCGGCCGACCCACTCCAACATGATCTTCCCGGGCCCCGGCATCGGGGGATACTGCCTCCCCAAGGATGGCGGCCTCGGCGTCTGGTCCTACCAGACCCTCATGGGGTTTGACGACGACATCTTCAAGATCACCCCTCTGGCCATCGACATCAACGACACCCGCGCGCTCCACGCCGCGGAGCTCGTGCGCGACGCCCTGCGCAACATGGGGCGGATCGTCGCCGCCGCCCGGATCGCCGTGCTGGGCGTTTCGTACCGGGAGGACGTGGGGGACACGCGCTACAGCGGCTCGGAAATCCTCGTCCGCAAGCTCACGGAGATGGGAGCCGACGTCATCGTCCACGACCCCTATGTGGCGCACTGGTGGGAGATGGAGAAGCAGGACACCTACCCGGCGCCGGGTCACTCCCGGTCCCGGTTCTTCCGCAACCAGGAGCGCCTCAAGGACCTCGTCGTGCACAAGGACCTGTCCCAAACCGTGCGGGGAGCCGATGCCGTGGTCCTCGCAGTACGCCATCAGGCCTACCGGCACCTCGATCCCGACGGGATGGTGAGAATGGCGGGCAAGCCCCCGGCCGTGATCGACTGCTTCGGCATCCTCAACGACGAGGCCATCCGCCGCTACTTCGAGCTCGGCTGCGAGGTCAAGGGCCTCGGGCGGGGTCACGTGAAGCGGATCAAGGACGAGGTGTACGGCGGCCGGTCCCCCGCGGCACCCGCGAGACCTCGCCCTGTCTCGTCCTCCGTTAGGCGGGATGTCAGACCAAAGCGGTGATGGCCGGTTGCCCCCTTTCGACCCGTTGGGGCCCGCGCGCCGGCAAGGCCCCTCCGGCGGCCCCGCGCAGGCGCCCGTTCACGGGGGTGCAGCGCGCCGATCGGGCCTCGCCTAACCCCGGGATATCCCATACGTAATTCATTGGCCGGATGCCGTTTCCGCTGGCCTATTTCTATTGACTTCCGGGCGCCGGTATGGTATAGCGCGCGAGGTTTCCATGAGAGAGGGAGATAAGGAATCGAAGAAGTCCATGATGCAGGCGGCGTATGCCAGCACCTTCGGCATCGCGCTGGTCCTGGGCATCTTCGGGGGAATCCTGATCGGTGCCTGGCTGGACAGGCGGCTCGGAACGGGAAACAAGTTCGCCATCCTCTTCCTTCTCGTCGGTGTGTTCGCGGGATTCCGGAGTCTTTACGTCTGGATCAGGAACACGTTCGAGGACAGCTACGAAGAACCGGTCATCAGGCGGCTGAAGGATGAACCCCACAGGAAAAGACCCCCTGCAAAGAAAAATTGAGCTCCGGAACCTCGCCATTCTGGGTCTCATGCTCCTCGTCAGCCTTCTGGCCATGCCTTGGCCATTCACCCTGGGCATCCTCCTCGGCGGCGTCATCAGCATCGTCAACCTCCACTGGCTCGGCCGGGATCTCCGCGTCATCTTCTCGAATCTCTCGGGAAGGGCGAAGTCGGCGATGATGATCCGGTACTATATCCGCATCGCCGTCACGGCCGTGATCCTCTACTTCGTCATCACCGGGCTGCCTGTGGATGTCATCGGCCTGCTCCTGGGCCTGTCGCTCGTCGTCATCAACATCGCCGTCACGGCGGTTCTTGAATCTCAAAAAAAAATTCTTCCGGAGGAGGCTAGCTGACAGAGTATGCATCCCCTGCTTTTCTTCCACAACCAGTTCATCCCGGACCACGTCACCTACACGTTCCTGGTCATGGCCATCCTGGCCCTCTTGGGTTTCCTGGCCACGCGCCGCATGGACATCTACCCGAACAAGGTCCAGAACGTCATGGAGGTGTTCGTCAACGCCTTCCACAACCTCCTGATCGACACCATGGGCGAACATGGGAAGAAGTTTTTCCCGCTCATCGCAACCATCGGCTTCTTCATCCTGTTTTCGAACCTCATCGGCCTCATCCCCGGATTCGAATCGCCCACGGCCAGCCTGAATACAACGGTGGCCATGGCCCTCGTCGTCTTCTTCCTGACGCACATCGTCGGCGTGCAGATCCAGGGCATGAAGTACTTCAAGCAGTTCCTCGGGCCCGTCTGGTGGCTCATCCCGCTCATGATGCCCATCGAGATCATCAGCCACCTTTCGAGGCCGCTGTCCCTCTCGGTCCGGCTCTTCGGAAACATCCAGGGCGGCCATATCGTCGTGGCGGTCATCTTCGTTCTCGTGCCGCTGCTGATCCCCCTGCCCATCCTGATTTTGAAAATCCTGATCTCCGTCATCCAGACGCTGGTCTTCATGCTTCTGTCGATGATGTACATCGCCGGCGCCATGGAGGAGCATCACTAGAAGGCAGGCTTAAGGCGCAGGGCTAAGGGCTAAAGGCAAAAGGTGAAGCGGGAAAGGGTCGGGAGAATCTCCCGACCCTTTTTTCTTTCAGAGGTCTTGCTTTTTCGCCCTTTGCCCTCTGCCCTTCGCCCTTCGCCCTTCGCCTTTCGCCCTTTGCCCTTTGCCCTTTGCCTTTCTCCCTTTGCCCTTTGCCCTGCGCCCTTTGCCTTTCGCCCTTCGCCTGATCCTTACATCGCCATCACGTAGTCGTGGATCGCCCTGGCCGCCTTTCGGCCGGCTCCCATGGCCAGGATCACCGTGGCCGATCCTGTCACGATGTCCCCGCCGGCCCAGACGCCCTTCCGGGTCGTCTCGCCCGTCTCGTCCTTCGTGACGATGTAGCCCCAGCGGTTCGTCTCGAGTCCGGGGGTCGTCATCGGGATCACGGGGTTGGCCATCGTCCCGACGGAAACCACGACGGTGTCGATGTCGATCGTGAACTCCGACCCCTTGATCACGACGGGCCTGCGCCGGCCCGACTCGTCGGGCTCCCCCAGTTCCATCCGCTGGCAGACCATCCGCTTCACCCAGCCCTTTTCGTCGCCCACATACTCGATGGGATTCGTGAGGAACTTGAACTGCACGCCTTCCTCCTCGGCGTGGTGGATCTCCTCGGCACGGGCGGGCATCTCGGCCTTCGTCCGGCGGTAGATGATATAGGCGTTTTCCGCCCCGAGCCGCAGGGCGGTGCGGACGGAGTCCATGGCTACGTTGCCGCCTCCGATGACAGCCACGTTGCGCCCCCTCGCAATGGGCGTGTCGTATTCAGGAAAGCTGTAGGCTTTCATGAGGTTCGATCGGGTGAGGTACTCGTTGGCCGAGTAGATCCCGGAGAAGTTCTCTCCGGGGATGTTCATGAACACAGGGGCCCCGGCCCCGACACCGAGGAACACGGCGTGAAAGCCCTCGGCGAAAAGATCGTCGACCGTCTTGAGCCTTCCGATGGCCGCATCGGTCACGATCTTCACCCCCAGCCTCCGCAGGTACTCCACCTCGGCGTCGACTATGCTCTTGGGAAGCCTGAACTCGGGGATGCCGTAGATGAGGACTCCTCCTGCCTTGTGGAGGGCCTCAAAGATAGTCACCTCGTGGCCCATCTTGACGAGATCACCCGCGATTGTCAGCCCCGCGGGGCCCGCCCCCACGACGGCGATGCGCTTTCCCGTCGGGGCGGGCGTCTCCGGGACCTCGACGGCGCCGGCCTGCCGCTCGTAATCGGCCACGAAGCGTTCCAGGCGCCCGATGGCGACGGGGTCCCACTTCCTGCCGAGGATGCAGAGCTTCTCGCACTGGTCCTCCTGGGGGCAGACCCTCCCGCAGACGGCGGGCAGGCAGTTTGTCTCCTTGATCTTTCGGGCGGCCCCCAGGAAATCCCCTTCGGCAACCCGCTGAAGGAAGCCCGGGATGTCGACGTCCACGGGACACCCCGTCACGCAGCCCGGCTTCTTGCACTGGATGCAGCGCTTCGCCTCGAGGATGGCCGTCTCGGGAGTGTAGCCCAGGGGAACCTCGTCGAAATTGCCAACCCGGGTCTTCGGATCCTGCTCCGGCATGGGCTGCCGGGGGATCCGCTCTTTTCCGTCCTTCTTTTCTGTCTTGTCCTTATCGGTCATGGTTCCCGCACCTGCAACGATCCCTCGCTAGCTGTTCCTGCTCCGCATACATCTGCAACCGGCTCGTGAGGAGTCCGAAATCCACCTCGTGGCCGTCGAACTCGGGACCGTCCACGCAGGTAAACTTCGTCTTGCCGCCCACGGTGACCCGGCAGGCCCCGCACATCCCCGTTCCGTCCACCATGATGGGGTTGAGACTCACGAGCGTCCTGATCCCGTGGGGGCGCGTCACGTTGGACACCACCCGCATCATGGGCACGGGCCCGATAGCGAAGACCCGGTCGATCTTCGTGCCCGATGCGATGAGGTCTCGGAGAACGTCGCTCACGAAACCGTGGTATCCGTAGCTGCCGTCGTCGGTCGTCACGTGAAGCTCGTCGCTCACGCCCCTCGATTCCTCCTCGAGGATGAGCATCTTCTTCGTCCGCGCCCCGATGATGGAGATGACGCGCGTCCCCTTCTCCTTCAGAGCCCGGGCGATGGGGTAGAGCACGCCGATCCCGACGCCGCCGCCGACGCAGACGGCCGTCCCGATGCCGTCGACATCCGTGGGATGCCCCAGGGGTCCCAGCACGTGCCCGATGACGTCGCCCGGCCCGAGCTGCGCAAGCTGGTCCGTCGTCTTTCCCACGACCTGGTAGATGATCGTCAGCGTCCCCTTCACGGGATCCGAGTCGACGATGGTCAGCGGGATGCGCTCCCCCTTTTCGTCGATCATGAGGATGACGAACTGGCCGGCCCTGCGCTTCCTGGCGATCTCGGGCGCCTCGAAGACCGTCTTGACGATGTTCTCGGAGAGAACGACCTTTTCCGTGATCCGGTGCAACGTTTCCACCCTCCTTTTCCTGCAGGAGCAGGGTCCCGCATTCGAGCCGCTCACCGCGGGGAAGACCCGCTCCGGCTCATAAAAAGAGGGAGCCAGAAGGCTCCCTCCGCTTCCTTCCTGGTGTGTGGTGCTTAGTATTCTTTCGTCAGCTTGTCAAGCTCCGCCAGACTGAAGACGGGGCCGTCCTTGCAGACGTACTTGCTGCCCACGTTGCATCGGCCGCACTTGCCGATTCCGCACTTCATCCGCATCTCGAGGGAGGTGATGATGTTCTCCTTCGAGAAGCCAAGGTCGAAGAAGACGGGCAGCGTGAAGCGGATCATGATCGGAGGCCCGCAGATGACCGTTACGGCGTTCTCCCGGCTCGGGGCCACCTCCTTGCAGACGGTGGGCACAAACCCCTCGCGTCCCTTCCAGGTCGCGTCGCCCTTGTCGACGGTCACGTTGAGGTCGATGTCCCCGCGCTTTCCCCAAGCCTCCAGCTCGTCCTTGTAGAGGAGCAGCCCGGGACTCCTGGCGCCGTAGACGACGGTAATCTTCCCGAAGCGCTTGCGGTTCTCTTCGAAGATCATGTAGTTGATCAGCGAGCGCAGGGTCGTGAAGGCGAACCCCCCGCCCACGACGACGATGTTCTTCCCCTCGAGAAACTCGATGGGCCAGGAGTTGCCCAGCGGGCCCCGCACCCCCATGAGGGTCCCCTCCTCCATCTCGTGCAGGGCCGTCGTCACGACGCCCGCCTTCTGGACGGTGAACTCGATGTAACCCTTCTGCGTGGGCGACGAGGCAATGCCGATGGGCGACTCGCCCCTGCCGTAGAGGGACAGCTCGGCGAACTGCCCGGGGATGTACCGGAAGCGTTCCTCGTCCTCCTTGTTCACGAAGGCCAGGCGGAAGGTCTTGATGTCCTTCGTGTCCACCTCCGTGATGATCTTGATGACCTCCACGGGCATGGGAACGTAGGGGTTCTCGGCGGCGATCTGGTGTAGCGGCTTCTGCATCGGCTGGTCTCCTCTAAACCTGGAGTTTCGAGATGTCATCGACGATCTTGCGGATATCGATGTTCACGGGACAGGCCATGACGCAGCGGCCGCAGCCCACGCAGGAGATGGCGTCGAAGTTGTCCACGTAGTACTTGAACTTGTGCATCAGGCGCTGGCGCCAGCGCTGCTTCTGGCTCGTCCGGGGGTTGTGCCCGGAGGTCTCCAGCGTGAACAGCGGGAACATGCAGGAGTCCCAGTTTCGGATCCGCACGCCGTCGTCGCCCTTCATCTCGTCGCTGATGTCGAAACAATGGCAGGTCGGGCACAGGTACGTGCAGGTCCCGCAGGCGATGCACTTGCCGGCAATCGTGTCCCAGAAGGGGTGCTCGAAGCTCACATCGAGGATGGGCTTGATGGCCCGCCCGGGGATCTTCCGCTGAATCTCGGCTGCGGACTGCTCGGCGATGGCCTGCTTCTTCGCCTCGGCCGAGGCGTCGGCGGCCGTCGCCTCGGCGAAGTACGGCGCCAGGGCTTCGCCCTTGGGCGTCAGGAACTCCACCAGGTAGGTCTCCCCCAGGTCCGTCAGCTGGATGTCGGAGCCCTGCGTCGAGGTGGGGCTGCCGTCCACGGACGTGCAGAAGCACGCCGCGTAGGGAGGATGCACGCAAGCCATGGAGATGACCGTCCCTTTCTTCCGCTTATCGATGTAGTAGGGGTCTTTCCACTTCTCCTGGTCGAAGAGCATGTCGAGGAGGACGAAGCTGCGGGCATCGCAGGGCCGCACCCCGAAGAGCACAAACTCCTTCTCGCCGGCGGGCATGGCGGCAAAGACCATTCCCTTCGGGCTCCGCGTATACTTCATGAGGAGCTCCGAGTGGGGGAAAAAGACCTTCTTCGGCGCGTCTTTCGTGTTGGCAAAGGAGATGAGCGGCTCCATCCCCGGCTCGAGGATCTTGAACAGGACGTTGTCCTCGTCTTTCACCGGGGCGTAGACGGGTTTGTCGTCGGCCATCTTCTTCACGATGCCGGAGAGTCTGTCCTTCTTGAGCAGTTTCTTTTCCATGGCGTTCCTTGTCTGAGAAATTCTGCATCCCCCGCGGGTCCGGGGGCGGTTTTGCGTCCTTACATCAGCTTGAGCGACCGCACGAGCGGCAGGGGATCGGTGATGTGGAGCTTGAACCACTTCTCCGGACCGGGCAGCCCCATGGCGAGCGCCAGCAGCTCCGTGAAGTAGAAAACCGGCATCTTCAGCCCCGCGTCGGCCCGCATGTCGAGGTTGGCCATGCAAAGGGGACAGGCCGTCACGATGCAGTTGGCCCCGGCCTCCTTCGCCATCGCGGCGAGCTTGTTGACCATCTTGCCCACGATGTCCGTCCGGCTGATGGAGAGGCTCCCGCCGCAGCAGTCGGTCTTGAAGGACCACTTCTTTACCTCGGCCCCACAGGCCGCCAGGAGCTTGTCGAGGAGCACCGGGTTCTCGTGGTCGTCGAACCGGCACACCTCGGGAGGCCTCAGCAGCAGGCACCCGTAATAGGACACGGGCTTGAGCCCCTCGAGCTTCTTGACGACCTTTTTCTCGAGGGCGTCGACCCCGATGTCGTTGGCGATGATGTCGATGGGGTTGCGGATGGAGATCCCGTCCGTGTACGTGCCCCCGACGATCGATTCGACCTCCGCCCTCAGGGCCCTGTCCTTCTCGATGTGATGCTGGGCGCTCTTGAAGCGGTTGAAGCAGGCCGCACAGGGGATCATGACGTCGAGCCCCTTCTTCTGTGCGATCATCAGGTTCCTGGCCGGCAGTGCCACGGAGAGCTTGTAGTTCGTGCTGTGCGCCGATGTCGCCCCGCAGCAGGACCAGTCGTCGATTTCGTGGGTCTCGATGCCCAGGGCACGGCTCACGGCCTCGATGGACTGGCTGTACTCTTTTGCCGTTCCGTGCGCGGAACAACCGGGATAGATGGAAACCTTCACGGAATGCCTCCTCTGCTTATGGCTTACGGCTTATGGCTTATGGTCTTGATAAAAACTCTTGGTCCTTTTCCCCGCGCCTTATGCCTGATGCCCGTTTTACGCCGTTTTCGTCCTTTCGAATATCTTCCGGACGGAAGCCACGTCCTTCGTCTTGGGGCCGAAAAGCGAAAGCTTGCCCTTCGAGAACATGTCCAGGCCCAGGGCCATGTCGGAGAAGAGATCCCCGGACTTGAGCTTGTAGTTCACCATCATCACGGGCTCGTTGAGCCGCCCGCCCGACTTGATGCTCGACAGGAAGGCCTCGTGGAAGGCGAGCACGCTCTTTTCCTTCGAGCCCTTGCCGCTCTCCAGGGCCATCTGCCTGAGCACATCCATCATCCGCGCGATGTCCACCTCGTTGGGGCAGCGCGTGATGCACGTCTCGCAGGAGGCGCAGAGCCAGATGGTGGAGCTCCCCAGGACTTCGTCCCTCTTGCCCATCTGGATCATCTTGATGACCTTGTTGGGGTTGTATTCCATCACGAACGCCACGGGACAGCCCGCCGTGCACTTCCGGCAGTGGTAGCAGCGCTGGATGGGAACCCCGCCGATCCTCTCGTTGACTTCGTCCAGAAACGTTTTCATTTTATCTCCGTATATCGATCCTGTGTCTTACCTTCTTACCCTCTCGCCCTCTTACCTTCTGCAATTAGTGCCCGCCGCCGGGGTTGAAGATGAAATCCTCCTTGTCGTCCATCCTCTGGTCCTGCAGGGGCGCCGGGAAGTCGATTTTCTCGCCGGCCCGCTGGTTGAATAGGACGAAGCAGTCCTTGTCGAGCTTCTTGAGGAACTTCCTCAGGTCGACGCCCATGGGGCAGACGCTGACGCAGGAGCCGCAGTCGACGCAGCGGCCCACCATGTGGTACATCCGCATGAACTGGAAGACCTGCGTGTCCGAGGGGTCTTCGCTGATGCCCACCCACTGGGGCATGCTCTGCTCGGCAAAGCAGGTCCGGCAGTAGCACGACGGGCAGGCCTGCCGGCAGGCCGCGCAGCGTATGCACTTGGCCATCTCCTTCTGAAAGTAGGCCCAGCGCTCCTCGGGCGAGAGCTTCTCGAATTCGTCGATTTCCGCGTACTCCGCGGCCGGGTTCATGGCCGGGGCGGGCTCGCCGAGCATCACGTCCGAGATGACGGGGTTGTTGAACCGGCAGGTCACGCAGTTTGCGGCCAGGACGTCTTTCACGGCGATGGTCTTCTCGCCGCTTGCGGTCCTGATCTTCAGATTTGCGCCGTCGAGGGACCCCTCCAGGATTTCCTCGCCGCCCAGCTTTTCGGCCAGGGCCCTGCGGTCCACGTAACCGGTGCAGGGCACGCCGAGAATCGAGAGGTCCAGGCGTTCGTACTGCCGCTCCTGCAGGTGGATGACCAGAGAGCGCGACGTGCAGCCCTTCGTCACGACGCCGACGACCTTGCGCTTGCGATCCTCGGGTTTCAGCCGCTTCTGGGAATCCCTGTTTGCGCTGATCAGGTCGTGCACGTATTTGGCGAGGTTGTGGTGACAGAAGGCGTTCCAGACGAGCCTGTCCGCTTCCTCGGGGGCCGTGATGAACACCGGGGTCGCCGTAAGCGGCAGGGTTCCCGCCTCATAGCCTACGACAACATCCACCTTCTTTTCGGCCAGGAGCTTTTTCGCCTCTTCCCGCAGCTTCTTCTCTACTTTTTCCACGTTCCCGATCCTTCTGTTCCGGTTATTTCGCAACGGCGACGTCGGCGTCGCGCAGTTTCTTGACAAGCTTCGTGGCGGGGCCCAGGGCCTTGACCCGCTCCGTCACGGCCTTGACGACCTGGGCGAACCGCTCGCCCTCCGAGGCGGAGACCCAGGTGAAGGTCGTCCGGCCGTCCTCGATCCCGATGTAGTTCAGGAAGCTCTTCAGGGTGGCGAACTTGCGGCGCGCCGAGAGGTTGCCCGAGATGTAGTGGCACTCGCCCGGGTGGCACCCCGAGACGAGGACGCCGTCGGCGCCTGCCTGCAGCACCTTCACGACGTAGAAGGGGTTGATCCGCCCCGTGCAGGGCACGCGGATGATTCGCACGTTCGGGGGGTACTGGATGCGGCTGATCCCGGCCAGATCCGCCCCTGCATAGGTGCACCAGTTACAGACGATGGCGACGATTTTCGGCTCCCACCCTTCCGATTTCCTGCCTGCCGGCTTGTCGTGATGTGACATGGTTGCTCCATTGTCGCGATAAGTGGTTTCTAAGACGGCTTTGTCGGTTTGTGCAGAGCCATCCATATAATTTCACGAAGTGAAGAAGCTATGAAGTCAGGAAGATCGGAAAATCCTTCTTCTCTTCTCTGCTCTTCCTCGCTTCCGCTCTTCCGCTCTTCCATCCTCATATCGCCGAGGATATCTGCGCCAGCACCTCCTCGTTGTTGAACCCGTTGAGGTCGATGGCGTTCATGCGGCACGAGGCCGTGCAGACGCCGCAGCCCTTACAGAGCACCGAGTTGACCACGGCGCAGCCTTCGGCCATGTCCACGGCGACGGCCCCGTAGGGGCAGTTGGACTCGCAGAGGCCGCAGGCCATGCAGCGCTCCTTGTTCACGTAGGCCGTCTTGCCCTCGGACTCGATATAGTCCTTCGTCAGGATCGTGCAGGCCCTCGAGACGGCCGCATTGGCCTGGGCGATGGTCTCATCGCTCATCTTGGGGGCGTGGGACATGCCGCACATGAAGACGCCGTCGGTGGCGAAGTCCACGGGGCGAAGCTTCACGTGGGCCTCGAGGAAGAAGCCGTCCTGATTCGTGGGGACCTTGAGCATCATGCCCGTCGCAACGTTGTCCGGGTTGGGCACGGTGCCCACGGAGAGCGCCAGGATGTCGGCCCGCAGGTCCACGGGCTCGTTCATCACCGGGTCGAAGACGCTCACGGTGACCTTCCCGCCGTCGACCTTCACCTCGGGCTTTCGCTCCTCGTCGAAGCGGACAAACTTGACGTTGAGCTCGCGGGCCTTCTTGTAGAAGTCCTCCTTGAGCCCGTAGGTCCGGATGTCGCGGTAGAGGATCGTGACGTCTTTCTCGGGGTCGAGCTCCTTGAGCTTCAGGGCGTTCTTGATCGCCTCGCTGCAGCAGTAGCGGCTGCAGTAGGGCCGCTCGAACGAGCGCGAGCCCACGCACTGGATCATGACCACATTGCGGGCGGCGCCCACCTTGTCGTCCCTGTCGTGAATCATCTTCTCGAGGTCGCGCTGGACCACGATGGCCTCGCTCGTCCCGTAGCCGTACTCCTTCGTCTCGAGCTCGTAGGCGCCCGTGGCGACGAGGACGACGCCGTGGTCATACTGCTGCTCCTGGCCGCCGGCGGCGATCGTGGTCTTGTAGTTGCCGATGAAGCCGTCGATCTTCCTGATCTCGGCCCCGGTGACGACCTTGATCTTCGGGTTGGTCTTCACCTTCTCGATGAGTCCCGCGAGGTGTTTCTGCGTGTCGAGCCCCTCGAGGGTGTAGTAGAGCTTGCGGTAGTTGCCGCCGAGCTCCTTCTCCTTCTCGACGATGCAGGACTCGAAGCCCTGGTCCGCCAGCGACAGGGCCGCCGTGATGCCGGCCAGCCCACCGCCGATGACCAGCGCATTGTGGTTGACGCCGAGCTGGCCGGGCTTCAGGGGCTTGAGGAACTGCGCCTTGGCAACGGCCATGCGCATGAGGTCCTTGGCCTTTTCCGTGGCCTCGACGGGCTCGTTCATGTGGACCCAGGAATTCTGGTCTCGGATGTTGGCCATCTCGAAGAGATAGCGGTTGAGGCCCGCCTTCTCGCAGTTCTCCTGGAAGAGGCCCTCGTGGGTGCGCGGCGAGCAGGAGCCCACGACGACGCGCGTCAGGTTGTGCTCCCGGATCACCTCGCCCATCTTGACGGCCGTGTCCTGGGAGCAGGTGAAGAGGTTGTCCGTGGCATAGACGACGTTGGGCAGCGTCTTGACGTACTCGACGACCTCGGGCACGTTCACGACACCGCCGATGTTGATGCCGCAGTGGCACACGAAGACGCCGATCCGCGGGCCCGTGCCGCGCAGGTCCTTCTCGGCCGGCAGCGTGCTCTCCGTCACGAGCGTGTCGCGCGCGGGCGCCAGCAGCCCCGTTGCGCAGGCGGCCGCGCCGCTGGCTTCCATGACCGTCTCGGGGATGTCCTTGGGGCCGGCGAAGGCTCCGCACACGAAGACGCCGTCGCGGGTCGTCTGGACCGGATTCTCGAGCAGGGTCTTCGCGAAGCCGTGCTCCTCGAGTTCGATGCCGAGGGCCCCGGCCAGTTTCGCCGCCTCCTTCGGAGGGGTGAGCCCCACGGAGAGAACGACCATCTCGAACTCCTCCTCGACGAGCCTGCCGTCCTCGGTGACGTAGGTCATGAGAAGGTTCTTCGACCCCTGGAGCTCCTTGACCGCCGAGGGAATGGAGCGGATGTAGCGGATCCCGTACTCGGACTTGGCGCGGTTGACGAAGCGGTCGAAGTCCTTTCCGTGGGCGCGGATGTCCATGAAGAAGATCGTGGGTTCGAGGGTCTTCAGGTGCTCTTTGCCGATGATGGCCTCCTTCGTGGCGTACATGCAGCACACGGAGGAGCACCAGGAGTTGCCGCAGGAGGTGTCGCGGGAACCCACGCACTGGATGAAGGCGATCTTGCGCGGCTCCTTGCCGTCGGAGAGCCTCTGGACATGGCCGAAATAGGGCCCCGAGGCCGAGAGAATGCGCTCGAACTGGATGCTCGTCACGACGTTCTCGTAGACGCCGAAGCCGTACTCGCCGCGCAGCTTCGGGTCGAAGATCTCGAACCCGGGGGCGGCGATGACGGCCCCGACCTCGAGGGTCTCCTCGGCGTAGGTGTCGTCATGGTTGATGGCCTTGGCGATGCAGGCCTCGACGCACTGGTAGCACTCGCAGCAGATCCCGCACTTGAGGCAGCGGTTCGCCTCGGCGACGGCCTGGGCCTCGCTGAAGCCGAGCCCCACCTCCCGCCAGTCCGTACGGCGCTCGGCCGGATCGGCGTGAGGGTACTTCACGCGGGGCATCTTTGGAACGTCTCTCAGGTCGGCCTGATCGGCGAGCCCCTTCGTCCAGTCCTTGGCACGGCCGGCCTTCACGTCCTCGCCGCGCAGATACCGGTCGATGGACTTGGCCGCCTCCTTGCCGGCGTTGACGGCCTTGATGACCGTGGCGGGGCCCGTCACGGCGTCACCGCCAGCGAACACGCCGGGCGCTGTCGTCTGGAAGGTCACCTCGTCGACGTCGAAGTTGATCCACTTGTTGATGGAGATGCCGCTGTCCTTCGACACGAAGCCCAGGTCACAGGCCTGGCCGATCGCCGGGACGACGGCGTTGCACTCGACGATGAACTCGGAGCCCTTGATGGGGACGGGGCGGCGCCGGCCGCTGGCGTCGGGCTCGCCCAGCTCCATGCGGAGGCACTCGATACCCGTCACCTTGCCGTCCCGGCCCACGACGCGGGTGGGGGCCACGAGGAATTCGAAGCGGATCCCTTCCTCCTCGGCCTCCTCGATCTCCTCTGGGGAGGCGGGCATCTCGGCCCGCGAGCGGCGGTAGAGGATGAAGACGTCCTTCGATCCCGTGCGGATGGCCGTTCGGACGGCGTCCATGGCCACGTTGCCGCCGCCGATGACGGCGACCTTCTCGCCCAGGAAGACCTTCTCGCCCAGGTTGACACGCTTGAGGTAGTCGACGCCGTGGATGACGCCCTGCATCTCCTCGCCGGGGATGTCGAGCTTGCTCGAGAGCTGCGCGCCCACGCCGAGAAACAGGGCATCGTAGTCCTTGCGGAGCTGCTCCAGGGTGATGTCCCTGCCCACCTCCTGGTTGCAGAGGATCTTCACGCCCATGTCGGTCATGGTCTGGATCTCGGCATTGAGGACGTCGCGGGGCAGGCGGTACTCGGGGATGCCGAGGGTCATCCAGCCGCCGGGGATGGGGGCCTTCTCGTAGACGGTGACGTCGTAGCCCTCGATCGTCAGGTAGTAGGCGCAGGTCAGGCCCGCGGGGCCGGCCCCGACGACGGCGACCTTCTTGCCCTTCTTTTCCTTGATCTCGGGGATGTACTTGGTGGCATCGTTGAGGTCGAGATCGGCGACAAAGCGCTTGAGGTGCATGATGTCGATGGGCTGCTCGACCCTGCCGCGCATGCAGGCCTCCTCGCAGGGATGGTTGCAGACCCGGCCGCAGACGCTCGGGAAGGGGTTCTCCTGCTTGATGAGCCTGAGGGCTTCCTTGTATTTGCCGGCTGCGATGAGGGCCACGTAGCCCTGGACGCTGATGTGGGTGGGGCAGGCCGCCTTGCAGGGGGCCGTACCCAGCTTGTCGATGGCGAACCCGCTGGGGATGGCCTGGGGGAAATGCCGGTAGGTGGCCTTTCGGTCGCTCAGGTTCTCGTTGAAATCGGCCTTGACCGTGATGGGACAGACGGCGGCACAGTCGCCGCAGCCCGTGCACTTGGAGAGATCGATGAACCGGGGCGCCTTCGTGAGCTTGACGGTGAAGCGGCCCGGCTCGCCCTCGACGGACTCCACCGTCCGGCGGGTCAGGATCTCCACGTTGGGATGCCGGCCGACCTCGACGAGTTTCGGGGAGAGAATGCAGGCCGAACAGTCGTTGGTGGGGAACGTCTTGTCGAGCTGGGCCATGACCCCGCCAATGCTGATCCCGTTTTCTACCATGTAGACCTTCATCCCGGAATTGGCGAGGTCCAGGGCGGCCTGGATCCCGGCGATCCCGGATCCCACCACCATCACGGCGCCGACTTTTCCATTCTTCTTATGTTCCGACACGTTACCACCTCGGTCTTTGAGTCAAAGCTGAAACGTTTATTTCACAGAGCGACACAGGCCAAACCGCAAGCTCCGTAACAAAAAACCAATACCCTGTCAAGGTGTATTCGAGGGACGTAAACGCCAATGGTTTCACACCTTGTCAAAGGAAAACCCGCGGCTCCGGCCCGCCCCTCGGAGTGGGGCTTCGTCCCTGCCCCGCAAGGCTTTCAACCATCCGGACTCATTCCATGATTTTCCCTCCCGCAGCCTCGACGCGCGCCATGGGACCTCGCGGTCTTTCGGGCGGCCGGGGGCCCGGATATCGTGTTTTTCCTATTCGTAATGTAAGCACGGGAAGGGAAAAGACCAGGGAGCGCACAAAGAGGGCCGCTCATGTCTTTTCGGCGAGAGCCTGCCGGATGGACCTCCAGATCTCGTCCTTCCCGTCCCCCGTCCGGGCCGAAAACAGGACAGGGGCCTCGGCACCCTCGAGCCCGAGCAGAGAGGCGATCTGCCGGCGCCGCTTCATGGATTCTCCGCGGGAGAGCTTGTCCGATTTTGTCAGGACGATCACATGCCTTCGCCCGTAATGCCGGAGCCATTCGATCAGGTCGCGGTCCTGTGAGGTCGGGTCATGGCGGACGTCAAGGATGGAGATCACCAGGCGCAACTGGACGCTGTCCCGGAGGTAGGTCTCGACCATGGGGCCCCAGCTTTCTTTCTCGGCACGGGATACCCGGGCGAAACCGTACCCGGGAAGATCGACAAAGCAGAGCCTGCCGTTGACGGAGAAGAAATTAACGAGCCGCGTCTTGCCGGGGGTCGCGCTCGTCTGGGCAAGCTTCCTTCGGCCCACCAGGGCGTTGATCAGGGAGGATTTGCCCACGTTGGAGCGCCCCGCAAAGGCGATCTCGGGGAGGCCCGTCTTCGGGTACTGCTCCGGCCTGACGGCGCTCTTGATGAACTCGGCTGAGACGACCTTCATGTCAGATGGCTCATGGCGAAAGGGCCGAAAAACCTTTAGCCTTTGCCTTTCGCCCATTATTCAAACGTGATCCCGTACTTCTCCAGCTTGCGCTCCAGCGTGGGGCGTGAGATGCCGAGGGCTTCGCAGATCTCCCCCTTGTTACGGCCGATTTTCGTGATGACCAGGCGGATCTGGCGCTCCTCCACCTCGTCGAGCGTGAGAAGCCGCCCCGAAGCGTCCATGCCGGGCTTTGCCTCCCCCCCCTCCCCGCCCGGCGCCTCGACCGAGGCCCCGCCGAGCAGGTCGGGAAAGTCCACCTTTCCCAGGATCTGGCCCCGGGCGATGACGGAGGCGCGCACCAGCAGATTCTCGAGCTCCCGGATGTTGCCGGGCCACCGGTACTGCAGGAAGATTTCCATCATCTCCTTGGACACGCCGGCGATGTTCTTGTGAAGGTCCTTGTTGATCTTCTTGACGAGAAAGTCCACCAGCACGGGGATGTCCTCGCGCCTCTCCCGCAGCGGCGGCAGGGTGATCGTCACGATGTTGAGGCGGTAGTAGAGGTCGTCGCGGAACTTCCCTTCTTTGACCAGCATCCTGAGATCGCGGTTCGTGGCCGCGATGATCCGGGCGCGGACCTTGACGCGGTCCTTGCCCCCGACACGCTCGAACTCCATCTCCTGCAGGACCCGCAGCAGCTTTGCCTGGAGGTTCACGGACATCTCGCTGATCTCGTCGAGAAACACCGTCCCCGTGCCGGCCAGCTCGAATTTGCCCAGCTTCCGGCCGATCGCTCCCGTGAAGGAACCCTTCTCGTGCCCGAAGAGCTCCGATTCGAGGAGCGTCTCCACGATGGCCGAACAGTTGACGGCGATGTACGGTTCGTTTTTGGCCGTGTTGTTGTGGATGACCTTGGCGATGAGTTCCTTCCCCGTGCCGCTCTCCCCCTGGATGAGCACGGTGGCCCGGCTCTGGGAGACGACGCCGATCGTCTTGAAGATCTCCCGCATGGCCCGCGTGGCGCCGATGATGTCCCCGACCTTGTAGTCGCGGGAAGACTCCGTGAGCAGACCGCCGATCTTCTTCTCCGTCTCGAGGGTCTTCAGGGCCTTCTGCAGGGAGACCTCGAGTTCGTCGATGTTGATGGGCTTGTGGATGTAGTCGTACGCTCCCGCCTTCATGGCGCGGATCGTCGTCTCCATGTCGTGGAAGGCCGTGATCATGATGACCTTCGCGTCCTCGTCGTCCTCTCGGATCTCCTCCAGGACGGTGAACCCGTCGATGTCGGGAAGGCGGATATCGAGGATGACGAGGTCGGGCTGGACCTGGACGAACTTGTTGAGGCCGTCGGTCCCCGTCAGGGCCGTGTGAACCTCGTAGCCCTCCTCGGTGAGGTAGAGCTCGAGCGTCTCGCAGATGGAGCGGT
>Ga0209719_1002183_pt1 | contig 21069 bp, 23 predicted proteins | sample AD_JPNAS2_MetaG_FD_184421 | JGI IMG/M metagenome (GOLD analysis project Ga0209719, IMG submission 184421) | Active sludge microbial communities of municipal wastewater-treating anaerobic digesters from Japan - AD_JPNAS2_MetaG (SPAdes) (version 2) | ecosystem: Engineered > Bioreactor > Anaerobic...
TGCACTTGACGCCTCGCCCTGACCGGGCGCATACTCCGCCGCAAGAGTAGTACCGGGAGCACCTAGAGGCCCCGCTTGGCCAAGTTGGCCGGGCGGGGCTTTCGGCGTTCTGGGCCCCCGGGAGCGCTGGCCGGCCGTGCCGGAAGCGCTCATCTCACGCGGGCCGTGCCCGCAAACCACTGGCCGTGCCAGGGAGAACCCGATGAGCGAACCGACGACTGATCCCCAGAACCCGCCCCCGGGGCAGAACGATCCGAAGCCCGAGCCCGGCAGTGCCGGCGGTGGCGAGGATCTCGCCGCGACCCTGAAGGCGCTCCGATCGAAGCTCGACTCGGTCTACAAGGAGCGCAACGAGCTGCTGAAGCGGTTCGGAGATCTCGACCCCGAGGCGGCTCGCGCGGCGTTGCAGGCACAGGCCGACCGCGAGAAGGCCGATGCCGAGAAGAAGGGGGAGTGGGAGCGCCTGCGCACCAAGCTGGCCGAGGAGCACGGCAAGGCGCTCGAGAAGGAGCGCGCCACGGCCGCGCGGCTGCGGTCCTCCCTCGAGCGGCAGATCGTGCGCGCCGAGGCGGTCCGCGCGATCGCCGCGGCGAAAGGTGACCCCGATCTCCTCCTGCCTCACGTCCTCGCCTCGGTCGAGGTCGTCGAGGAGGGCGACGAGTTCGTCGCCCGGGTCCTCGACCCGAAGGAGCGGGGCAAGCATCGGTTCAACTCGAAGGGCGAGTACATGACGATCTCCGAGCTGGTGACCGCGGATCTGCGGGAGCGGTTCCCGCGAGCGTTCGAGGGCTCCGGCACGGGCGGCAGCGGGGCGACCGGCTCCGCTGGCAGCGAGGGAGGCGGCGCAGTCGTCCTCACCCGCGATCAGGCGAAGGACCCGGCAACCTACCGCCGGGCGAAGGCGGAGGCCGAGCAGCGGGGAGTTTCCCTGCGTCTCGCCTCCTGAACCGCGCCGGCCCGCTGACGGGCGGCGCTTGAAAGGGAGTGCCCCAGATGGCGACCAACACGCTGTCCGTCTACGACCCGATTTTTTACGCTCAGGAGGCCCTGCTCGCGCTCGAGAAGAACCTCGGCATGGCTAGCCTGGTGCACCGCGGCTACGACAAGCAGCCGCAGCAGCGCGGCTCGGTCATCACGATCAAGAGCCCCGCGACCTTCTCGGCTGAGAACGCGCCGAGCTCGGCGCAGGACCTGGTGGCTGGCGAGGTCCAGATCACCCTCGACCAGTGGAAGGAAGTCAAGTTCGAGCTCACCGACAAGGAGCTCTCGGCGACTGGCGAGGAGATCATCCGCGATCACATCCGCCCGGCCGCCTACGCGCTGGCCGACGACATCGACCAGGCGCTGCTGAAGCTCTACAAGTTCATCCCCTGGTATCACGACGTCGCTTCGACCGCGGCGCACACGGATCTCCTCTCGGCTCGCAAGATCCTCCGCGACAACAAGGTCCCGCTCCATGACGGGAACCTCTTCGCGGTGGTCGACAGCGACATGGAAGCCGACCTGCTCGGCAACTCCGCATTCACGCAGTACACCGGGGCCGGTGATGCCGGCGTCACCGCGCAGATTCAGGGCAGCCTCGGCCGGCGGTTCGGGATGGAGATCCTGGCGAGCCAGAACATCCAGACCCACACGAAGGGGTCGGCGAGCACCGGCACGCTGGCCGCGAACGGGGCGGCAGCGGCCGGTGCGACGAAGGTCAACCTGGACGCTGCTGCGGTCACCGGGACCCTGGTGGCTGGTGACTCGCTCGTCTTCGCGGGGCACTCGCAGCGCTACGTCGTGACGGCGACGGCGACCGCCAGTTCCAACGCCTTCACGAGCGTCGGCATCTACCCGGCGCTGAAGAAGGCCGTGGCGGACGACGAGGTCGTCACCGTCAGCCTCGACAACCACAGCGCTGCGCTCGCCTTCCACCGGCACGCCTTCGTGCTCGCGACCGCGCCGCTCTCCGAGCTCGGCGGGCAGCTCGGCGCGAAGATCGCCACGGTCGCGGATCCGCAGACCGGGCTCTCGCTGCGCAGCCGGCTCTTCTACGACGGCAGCAACTCGAAGGTAATCGTGGCGCTCGACGTGCTCTACGGGGTGAAGACCCTCGAGCCGAACCGCGCGGTGCGGCTCCGCAACTGAGCGGCAGGGGAGTGGCGGGCGGGGCTCGGTCGGCTCCGCTCGCCTCCCCGTCCGAGAGGAGAAACGCGATGAAGTATGAGCTCTGCGCGGTGCAGGATCCGGCCGATCCCCGGCGCCGGCTACTGATCCGCGCGCAAGACTTCGCCCCCGGGATCCACACGCCCTGGGAGTCCCAGCGGGGGCCGAGTGACGAGGAGACCGCAGAGGCGCCTCCGAAGCCGAAGCGGCCGCGCAAGCAGAAGGGGAGCAACGGGTGAACGCTCGGCGCGCCAAGGCCCTGCGGCGGGCAGCGCGAGCTGCGCAGCGGGACTGGGTCCGGCGCAACGCGGTCGTTCGGGTTTCGTGGTGGGCACGCCTCGCGCTTGCGGTCCTGAGGCAGCTGGCGGCGCTCGGCGCCCCCGGTTGCAGCGCCGCGGCACGGCGCGTCGGTGCCCTGGGCGTGCGGGTCGAGGTGCGCCCGCCGAGCTTGCATGGAACGGGCCGGCGGGCGGTGGCTCCCTCCCCGCGCCGCTCTCTCCTCGGCGTCTGCTCCCGCAGGCCGTCCGCCGGCCCTTTCTCGACAGCGGGAGGGGAGCTCCCGTGACCCTGATCGTGGAGACGGGCGCCGGGCTCGCTGCGGCGGAGAGCTACGCCTCGGTCCCCGCGCTCGACGCCTACGCGGTCGCGCATGGCAGCCCGGCGATCTGGTCCGCGGCCAGCCTCGAGCTGAAGGAAGCCGCGCTCCGGTATGCCACGGCCTGGCTCGACGGCCGCTACGAGTGGGCGGGCGCGGTGCGCGACTCCTCGCAGGCCCTGGCCTGGCCGCGGGCCGGGGCGACAGATCCGGATGGGCGCGGGTTGACCGGGATACCCCCACGGCTCGTGCGCCTCACCTGCCAGGCGGCCCTCTACCACCTCGAGGAGTCACTCGCAGCGCCGCTGGCGCGCGGCGGAGCGATCAAGCGCGAGAAGGTCGGCCCGCTCGAGGTCGAATACGCCGACGGGGCACCGGCTTCCCGCACGTTCAGCTACCTGGATGACCTGGCCGCGCCACTGCTGAGCTCTTCTGCAGGTGGATACGGCGTGGTCCGGCTGGTGCGCGCATGACGCTCCTGGCGCTTACCCTCTTCGAGTCGCACCCGGAGGTGATCTCCGCGATGGTGTTCATCCTCCAAGTGCTGGTCGCCACTCTCGTGGCCGTCCTGACGGCCTACTTCAAGCGGGAAGTCGAGATGTTGCGGCGTGCGGATGCCGAGGAGCGCTGCGAGCGCAGCGAGCTCGAGAAGCGCGTCCGCTCCGAGATCGCGACCGTCTTCGGCCGGCTCTCCGCCGTCGGGGAGCGCTTCGATCGCGTCGACACTGCCGCGGCAGATCGCCGCGTGGCCATCGCCGCGCTGGAGGCGCACTACACGGAGATCAGCCGGCGGCTGGATCAGATGGGCTCCGAGCTCCGCGAGCTCAATCGCCTGGTGCGCGAGGTCGTGCACCGGCGGCGCGCCACGGACCACGCGGGCTACGGGGAGTGACGCGATGCCCGGAGCCATGGACAAGACCCTCCGTGCCGCGGCAGTCCGCCTGATCGGACGCTACGGAGCGCCCATCGAGATCCGGCGCCGCGCCGGGGGCGGGTACGACCCGAATACCGGCGCGCTCGCTTCGGGGGGGCAGGTCCTTTCTGCCCCGGTGCTGGGTGTCCTCGAGCGCTTCTCCCCGGCCGAGATCGCAGCCGGAGTGGCGGAAGCTCCGGACGTCAAGGTCCTGCTCGCGGCGGCCAGCGTGGCTTCGCCGCCGCAACGAGGCGACGAGCTGGTGCTCGAAAGCGGGCGTTGTCTGCAGGTGGTGGCCGATCCGGAGCAGCTCTACTCCGGCGCGCAGGCCTGTCTCTACTCCGTGCGAGCGCGAGGCTGACCATGTTTGTCGTGCTCAACCTGGAGGAGTTCGAGAACGATCTGGATCGCTGGTCCGACGAGATCCTCCCCGAGAAGATCTCCAAGATCCAACTGAAGCTGGCGTTCGACCTCTTCGCGGCGCTGGTGCGACTCTCGCCCGTCGACAGCGGCCGCTACCGCGGCTCGTGGACGATGGCCGCAGGCTCCCCCGACGAGTTCACCCTGCCGGAGGCAGTTGGGCACCGACGCGGTGACCCACCCGTCTACGGCCCGCCACAGGCGAATGACCTGCGGCCAGCGACCACCTGGGCAGCGCTCAACGTCATCTGGCTCGCGAACCATCTGCCCTACGCCGAACGCCTCGAGGAGGGGCATTCCGGGCAGGCGCCGAGCGGGGTCGCTGCGCCCGTGCTCGCCAGCCTCGAAGCGGGTGGGTTCCTGCGCCGCGTCGAAAGCGAGGCCGACTGATGGCGTTCGGAGATGAACAGAAGGTGGTCCGCGAGGTGCTCGCGAGCTGGGAAGACACCGTGGTCGACTGGTCGGACTTCAACGCGGGGCGCTTCGAGCCCCCGGCGCCCGACCCCGCGGCGGGCGAGCAGGCCAGCTGGATCCGCCCTTCGGTGCGAGTCGGGGATGCGCGGCGCGCCGAGCTCGGCCCCGTGGCGATCCGGCGCACCACCGGCGTCGTGATCGTGCAGGTCTTCGTGCCGATCGGGGCGGGCGATGCGATCGCGGCGTCGCTCGCCGCTTCGGTGGCCGCCATCTTCCGCGACCTCGAGCAGAACGGCATGCAGTTTCTCGAACCGCAACCGCGACCGGTCGGGCCGGAACCCGACGGCGCCTGGTATCAGGTCAACGTTGAAATCCCGTTCCGGCGGGACGAGAGGATCTAGGAGGTCCACATGGGCAGCAGCAACCGGGTGCGCGTGGCCTACGTCGCCGAGAGCAACTGGGGCGTAACGCCGGCCACCCCCACTCTCACCACGGTGCGGCGGACCGGGGGGAGCCTGAAGTCTCCCACCGAAACCGTCACCAGCAACGAGATCCGCTCCGATCGCAACCGCGCGACGGTGCAGCGGGTGGGGGTCTCGGCCAACGGCTCGATGGAGTTCGAGCTCAGCTACGGCTCGCACGACGATCTGCTGGCCGCGGCTTTCGCCTCGGCCTGGACGACGGCGATCAACTTCAGCGGTTCGGTCCAGATCACGGCACTGACCGGCACCATCGAAGCGACGGCGGCGTTCACGAACGCCTTCGTGGGGCAGTGGCTCAAGCTCTCGGGCTTCACCACGCCCGGGAACAACGGCTACTTCCGGGTCGCGACGAAGGATTCCGCGAACAAGATCACGGTCGAGGACCCCGGTTCGGTCCTCGAGGACGAGACCAAGAGCGCGGCGATCACCTCCGGCGGCTGCCTCCGCAACGGGACGACGGAGTCGTCGTTCACCATCGAGCAGTCGCACCTCGATCTCGGCTTCTACCTCCAGTTTCTCGGCATGCGCGTCGGCGGAGTGAACCTCTCGATCCCGGCGAGCGGGCTCATCACCGGCAGCTTCGACTTCCAGGGCAAGGAGGCCACGACCTCGGCCGCGACCATTGCGAACACCCTCACGGCTGCCGGCACCAACCCGGTCTTCAACGGCACCTCGCACTTCGCCGCGCTCACGGTGGGCGGCGCCGCGCTGGCGGACAATCTGACCGAGATCTCCGTGGCGCTCACGAACAACCTGCGGCAGCGGCGGGCGCTCGGTTCGCTCGCTCCAGTCGGCGTGATCTACGGCACGGCGGATGTCACCGGGTCGTTCCGGCTCTACCCGACCGGCAAGACTCTCATCGACAAGTACCTGGACTTCGAGGAGTCCAGCCTGGCGCTGCGCCTCGTGGGCGGGGATGGGAAGAAGAGCTACATCCTCACGATCCCGAAGCTCGTCTTCACGGGCGACCTGCCGGAGACCGGCGGGCTCGATGGCGACGTCACGCTCGATCTGAACTGGACCGCCTACTACGACTCCGGGCTCGACTGCACCATCCAGCTCGATCGCTTCGCGGCCTGATGACTCCCCCCGGAGCCTCGGTGTCGGGGCTCCGGGGACAACCTGAAAGGAGAGAACGAATGTCTTACCTGTACGACTTCGACGTCGACCTCGAGACCGAGGGCAAGTGGATCGAATGGGGAGGCGGAGTGGCCTTCCTGATCGCCGCCGCTGGCAACGAGAACGCGAAGCGGCTTTCGGAGAAGCTCAACGCCAAGTACTCGCGCCCCGGGTTCCGGTCGCGTCAGCCGACGGAGGAGGAGGCGGTCGAGAACCTCCGGAAGATCACCGCGCACGCGATCTGCCGGGGCTGGCGCGGTGACCTGCGGAAAGTCTTCGGCCCGCAGTTCGCTGACCAGCTCCGAGCGCTCGGGGTCAGCGTCGACGACGACGTTTGCCCGTCCTATACGCCCGAGGTGGCCGAAGGGCTCATGCGGCTCGAGGTGGTGCGCCCCGGGAGCACGGCGGTCAACAAGATCGGCGAGCGCTTCCTGCGTGACGTGGTCCGCGTGGCGACCGAAGAGGACCTCTTCCGCGCCGAACAGGTGGAGGAGGACCGGGGAAACTGACCGAGGCGCTCCGCTGGGAGCTCTGGTGGAGCCGCCTCCCTGAGAAGGAGCAGGATGCGATTGCGGAGCGCAGACGGAGTGGCAAGCGGGTGCGACCGGAGCATCTGCCCCCGGAGATCCCCGCGCACCTGGCGGCGATCTGGGCCGGGTTCTGGGACCTCGACTCCTGTCGCATGGCCGGCATGGTCCCGGGGCGCATCCCGTACACCGCCATGCTCGCCTGGCTCGACGAGCACGGCGTGTCCGTCCCGGACCTCCGCCGCTGGTACGTCGAGCTCTGGCAGGCGCTTGACGCCGAGCTGCTGCGCGAGGCGGCGAAACACTCTCGCCCAGAACCGACGGAGTCAGCCGGGCCTGCGAGGCCGGGCTCGCGCGTGACGAGGCGGTAGATGGCCAAGTCCTACGACGTTTCCATCGGGATCGACGCCAGAGAGGCGAAGCGGGGCGCGCAGGACGTCCGTGCTTCGCTCGCCGGCATCAAAGCCGAAGCTCGCGAGGGGGCGAGCGCGATGCGTGCCGCTGGTGGGGTCTGGGTTGCGGCGCTGGCGGCGATCGCCGGAAGCGTGGCGATGGCGTCGAAGGCGGTCCGGGCGTTGGCCGAGACGGCGCAGCAGATGGAGCCCCTGACGCGTTCCCTCACGCTCCTCGGGGGGAACGCCGCGGCGGCCGGGCGCGAGCTCGAGTACATCCGCGGCGAAGCGCGCCGCCTGGGGTTGGAGACGATCTCGGCCGGCGAGGCGTACGCGAAGTTCGCATTGTCGTTGCGAGGGACGGCGCTGGAGGGCGACAGCGCGCGCAAGGTCTTCTCGGGGGTGCAGACGGCTGCGACGGCGCTGGGGCTTTCGGCGGGCGAGACGGCGAACATCCTCGACCAGCTCCAGCAGATGACGCAGCGGGGGACGGTCTCCGCCGAAGCGCTGGCCGGGCAGCTTGGCAAACGGTTGCCGGGTGCTCTGGGGCTGGCCGCGCAGGCGATGGGCGTGAGCACCGACGAGCTCCGCGCGATGGCGAAAGAGGGGAAGCTGCTCGCCTCGGACCTGCTCCCGAAGCTGGCGGAGACGCTGGAGAGCACGTACGGCGCTGCCGCGGCCCAGGCAGCCGACGGGCTCGGCGGCTCGCTCACGCGTGTCGGCAACGCGTGGACCGACTTGAAGGTGGCGGTGCTGGAGAGCGGTCTCGACAAGGCGATGGAGGCGACGGTCCGCGGCGCCGCGCTCCTGCTCGAGTGGCTGGTCGGAGTGGTGCGCAAGGCCGCACAGGCGATCCGCGGTCTCCTGGTCGACTACCTCCAGTATCAGGCCGAGGCCACGCTGGGACTTTACCGGGCTCTCGAGAAGCTCCCCGATGCACTCCCCGGGGTGCAGAAGCTGCGCAACATAGCGTTGGGCTTCACGGGCACGTTCCTCGACATGCGCGATAGCCTCTCCGGCACGGCCGGCGAGGCCCTAGCGGCAGCTCCCGCGCTCGGGCAGGTCGAGGAGGCTGCCACGGGGCTCGGCGACAGCGCCAGGACTGCGGCGCAGGAGCTGGAGCGCCTGATCGCCGGGCTCTACGCGCGGCTCGAGGCTTCGGACCCGCGACGGATCGTGCGCGATGGGCTCGAGGCCCTCCAGGTGCTCGAGCGGATCGAAGCGGCCGGGCTGCGGGGCACGGAGGTCTGGCGTATCGCGGCCGAAGCGGTGGTGGCGTACGCCGAGGCGCTGGCCCAGGCGACGCAGCCGATCCCCACGCCCGAGTGGACGCCTGACATCAACCCCCGGGAGTTCGAGGAGCACATCACGGCACAGGTCCTCTTCGATGTCGACGCGGTGAGCGCTGTGTTCGCGAAGCTCGAGCAGGATGCGGCGAGGGCTGCGGATCGCCTCCGCGGCGAATGGGGCGGCGTCTGGGACTGGTACGAGAAGCGCGTCGCTCAGATCACCTATCTGCAGCGCAACGGGGCGCTCGAAGCATCCGAGGCCGCCGGCTACATCCGACAGGCGTGGGTCGTCGCGGTCGGCGGGATGGCCAGCTCGATCGCTGACGCGTTCGGCCACATCGAACAGACCGCCAAGGGCGCGACCAGCCGCATCGCCGGCTACCTGGCCGGGCTCGCGCGATCCGTGCAGGGCGCCTCGCAGTTCGGCTCGAATGTGTCCACGATGGCTACGGGGCTCAAGATGTCCGCTGGTGCGGCCGGGGCTCTCGGGTCGGTGGCGACCGTGGCCGGCATCTACTACGCGATCTACCAGCTCGGCAAGCAGATCGTTGCGGACCGGGCCGCGCGGCGGTACAGCCCGCAGGGGGAGGTCGGGATCTCCGGGGGGCACCTGAGCTGGGCGGGCGGCGAGTTCGCACAGCAGATGCGCGACCTGATCAGCTCGATCGAAGACACCCTCGGCGGCTCGTTCAGCTCACTCTCGCGGCTCGCGATCAAGGTCCGCAACGACGGGAAGGATGTGCAGGCGTTCGTTGACGGGGTGATGATCGGCAAGTTCAAGTCGGTTGACGAGGCGATCAAGGCCGCCTTCACCCGAGCGCTTCGCACCTCGTCGCTCTCTGGGGTGGACGCCCTGGTCGCGCAGGGGGTCGCGCAGCTCCGGTACTCGTCGATCGACGAGGCGCTCTCGAAGCTCGGCGCGTTGCGCGAGATCGCCCAGCTCGACTTTGGCAGCGGCTTGACGTCGCTCCTGGAGTCGGTGCGTGGCCTCGAGCAGCTCTGGGCCGTCCTTGCAGAGCTGCGGGAGGCGACTCCGGCGGTGGTCGCCGGCTTCGAACGGCTCGCAGCGGCCGAGGCGCGAGCCTGGCAGGAGGCGCGGGACGCGATCACCGGGCGGGAGAGGACGGCGGAAGAGGAGCGTGCCTACCGGGAACAGCAGGCGCAGATCTTCAACGCCGAGCTCGCATTGCGCAAGGCCGAGCTCGAGCTGCGGCGCTGGGAGCTCGCGCAGGAGCTCGATCTCCTCCGCGCCCGGGTCGAGATCGCGCGCGGCCGCGGAGAGCTCGGGCTCTCCGAGGAACGGATCCGCCGGGGTGAGCTGGTGCGACAGGGCGAGGTGCTCGGGGCCGAGCTGTCGATGCGCTCGGACTACCTGCAAGCGCTCGGAGCGCTTGCCCAGGGCGAGGCCAAGATCCGGCAGGCAACCCTCGAGGTCGGGAAGACGGCCGTCGAGGCGCAGATCGAGCTGCTCGAGGCGCAGCTCGCAGCGCTCGACCAGCTCCTTGCGGCATTGCCGACGTCGATCGATCTGGGCGAGATCCGCATCCCGAGCCTGGGCGGGGTGGACGTGTCCGCCGGCGGAGGTGGCGATCCCCTTGGCGACTTCCTGCGCGAGGTGGCCACGCTGTCGCGTTCGCTCCTGCCGCCCGCGGCGCGGCAGCTCGCGGAGCTGAACCTGCAGTTCGAGGAGCTCGTCGCCCGGGCGCTCGAGCTGGGGGTCTCGACCGAAGAGCTCGACCGGATCTACGGCGAGATGCTCGCCGCGCTCCAGGCTGATGCGCGGAAGCCGTGGCAGGAGATCCTCGCGGGCAACGGGCCACAGGCCGATTTCGACCGGATCATCCAGGCGATGATCGCGGGATTGCAGGACTACTTCGATCTCGGCCTCGATGGAACCGAGGTCATGCAGGCCGCAGCGGTGCAGCTTGCGGCGCTGCGGGATTCGATCCTCTCGTCGCTCTCGCCCACCTACGCGATGCAGATGCAGATCGACGCGCTGGCAGAGCAGATCGGCTTCCTGCAGACCAACATGGAAGCTCTCGGGCTCTCGGCCGCGGATCTCGACGCCATCCTGGGCGAGCTTCAGCTTTCGAACTTCCTCTCGCTGGCCGAGCGGATGGCGGGCTACCTGGACGACCAGGGCCTCCTGATGGAGCTCGAACAGCTTCGCTGGGAGCTCGAGCGGGGCAACCTGCGCATGCAGATGGACCTGCTGCTCGAGGCCGGGGCGCTGAGCGAGGAGCAGTACGAGCGCCTCGTGCGGATCTGGGACCGGCTGCCGGATGCTGCCCCGGCAGGGTTCGGGTCCGGGCGCGGTGGGCGCGGCAGTTCGCCGGAGACCAGGGTCTTCTCCGACGCCGTGGACCGATTCCGGCGGGCGACCGAGCAGCTCATCGCCTTCCAGCAGGATCTGCTGCTCGGTCCGCAGTCGGCGCTGTCTCCCGAGGAGCGGTTCCTGGAGGCGCAGCGTCGGTATCAGGACGTTTACCAACGGGCGCTGGCTGGCGATCTGGATGCCCGGGAGCAGTTCGCACAGGTGGCGCGTGACTACCTGGATGCCGCGAGGGACTTCTTCGCCAGCTCCGAGAGCTACGCCTTGATCTTCGAGCAGATCCGCCGAGCGCTGGAGGTCCTGATCGGGATGAGCCCGCCGCAGGGCGGATCTGGTGCGAGCGGGCCGGCCTCCGGCGGGTTGCCCCGAGGTGCCACGACGCTGCCGGGCGGAGTGCCCTGGTGGCTCGCCGGGGGATATCCAGCCGGCGGCGGCGGAGCGGGCGCGGGCAGCACTCCGGCCTCGCCTGGCGTCGGGCGGCTGGAGGATGAGATCCGCAACAGCGGGCAGTCGCAGGCGCGGGGCACGGAGCTGCTCCGGCGCGAGCTCGAGACCATGCGCGAGTCCCAGGCAGAGCAGCTGGGCGAGATCCGCCGCCTGAACACGACGTTGACGCGCCGGGAGGCTCAGGCGCCACGAAGGAGTAGCGCGGCATGATCCCTGGAGTCACGGCGATTGGCGAGGTGGCGATCAGCGAGCTGCCCTTCGCGTATTCGCAGGCGCACCCCAACCCGCTGACCGCGGTGCTGGCCGATCCTTCGGCGGAGCTGATCTATGCCCTGGAGGCCGATGCGCTGCCCGCCGAGAGGCAGTGGCTGCGGTTCACGCATGACGGCGGAATCGGCACCGTAACGTCCGGCCTCCTTGACCCTCTGACAGATGGCAGCTACTCGGTGTCCGTGCGCTTCCGGCTGAACAAGATCGTCCCGGGGACCTGGCAGATGCTCGGCCCTCGTGCGTCGCGCGTGACGTTTCGCATTGCCTCCGGCACGACGCAGCTGGAGTGGGATGGCGGGGGGGACCTAGTGATCCCGATGGGCGAGCTGGAGCTCGGGCGCTGGTACGTTGTGACGGCCTCGAACCTCAGGGTCGAGGAGGGGGTGTTCCGCGTCAACACGTACGTGAACGGCGCCCCGGCGGGCTCTGATTCTGGATACGGGTCCGATCCCCCCCCTCTTGAAGGCATCTCGTGGGGATCGCATACGTCAGCTCCCTGCTACGCGGACGTCGCGCGCACCCGGGTCTGGCGCACCGCGCTTTCTCCGGCCGAAGCTCTGGCCGACGCGCTCGGCGAGGAAGTACTCCCGGACGAGCTGATCCATGCGAGCGACTGGAGTGACGGGGAGGGCCCCTTCGTCTCTTGCACCGTGGGGCCTCCGATGACCCGTTCTCTGTTGGGCACGGAGTGGGGGGCAGAAACGACGGGGGGCGAGACGATCTATCTGGCGTCTCGCGACTACCGCACGGGAGCCGAGGACACGCCGGCGCACACGCAGTTCCCTGCGCGCCTGTCGGTCCCCTACTCGGCGGAGTCCTCCATCCTGGAGAACGGTACGCCCACCGCGGGCGGGTCGGCCTCCCTGGGAGTCGTCGAGATCGTGAACACGGACGGCGCCTGCGACAACCTGGCGGCCTCCTCCTGGTACGGGCGGCGCCTCGAGATCAAGGTCGGGACGCGAGCGATCCCGTACCAGGAGTGGGCGACGGTGTTTCGGGGTGCGGCCGAGGGGCTCTCCTGGGGTTACGACCGGCTCACCCTCGCGCTGCGCGCTCCTTCCGCTGGCCTTGCCATCCCGGCCCAGACCGCGCGCTATGACGGGCGTGGGGCCTGCCTGCGCTTCGACGGGGTGGACGACTACGCCACCGGCTCGCTGGCTGCCGGTTTCCTGGGCTCTCGCACCTTCGAGGCGTGGGTCCGCCCGCTGGGGTGGCCGATGCAAGCGATGCTTGCCGGGCAGCTCGTTGGCACCGGTGGGTATCCGGCCGGTCCCACCGATTCCAAGGCCGCCGGATCGTTGTACTGCTACCTCCTCCACGATGGCAAGTTCGGCGCTCGTCTCGTGAAGTCCGCACTCGATGTGGGAGTCGCTACGAACGGCGGACAGGCCGTCCTGGGCCGCTGGCACCACGTTGCCGTCGTCTACGACGAAGCGGCGGGTTCTCTCGTGGTCTATCAGGACGGGCAGCCCGTAGCGTCTATCGAGGTCCCCTTCCAGCCGGTCACCGGGCCGACAGAGGTCAACCTGGGGCGCAACGTGGCCGGGGCGCAGTTCTTCGAGGGCGAGATCGACGAGGTCCGGCTCTGGACGCGCGCCCGAACGGCCGCTGAGATCCGAGCAGACATGCACCGCCGCCTGACCGGAGTCGAGGCGGATCTCGCGCAGTACTGGCGCGTGGCCGAGGGGACCGGCAGCACGCTCGCGAACGCGGTGACCGGCGGGGCATCCCTGTCCGTTTCCGGTGCGATCTGGGTTGGCACCAACGAGGGGCTGGAGAGCGTCTCCGGGCGTCCCAAGCCTCTGGTGTATGGCCGGGTCAACCACGTGGAGCCGGTGCTGCTCGATCCGGCAAAGCTCGTCTACCAGGTCCATGACGGGCCGATTCAGTCCGTGCTCGGCGTCTACGACCAGGGGGTCGGACTGACTGCGGCCGGCGACAGCGGCGACATCTACGCCACCGCTCCGGACCCCGGCAAGTACCGGACTGACCGCTCGCGCGGCCTGCTGCGCCTGGGCTCCGTGCCCGTGGGGCCGCTTACCGTGAGCCTCGAAGGGGATGCCTCGGAGGGTGGCTATTCCGCCGCTGTCGGAGAGATTCTGCGGCGGTTGGCGCTGCGCGCCGGGCTGACGACTGCGCAACTCGACGAAGGGAGCTTCGCTGCCCTGTCGGCGGCGCGCCCGGGCGTCATCGGCTACGTGGTGGCGGAGTCGGCGACAGCGGAGCAGGCGATCTCGGAGGTCGCCGACTCCGTGGGAGCGTACTGGGTCTACACCCGCGGCGGGCTGCTATCCGTGGGCGTGGTCGAGGGGCCGGGCACCGCGGTCGCCGAAATTACCGAGGCCGACATCGTGCTCGGGACGCTGGAGCGGCTCCCTGCGCCAACTCCTGTGCAGCGCTGGCGCATCGCCTACGGTCGGGTGCATCGGCCGCATGCCGCGAACGAGATCGCGGGTTCGGTCTACTCCGGGGCTCCTTCTACATGGCTGTACCTGCAGTCCGAGTGGCGGTGGGCGGTCGCGGAGTCGTCGGACCTCGGGGCGGATGTGCCAACGGCCGACGAAGTCCTGGTGCATTCCTGTTACGCCTACGAGGCCGACGCGCGCGCCGAGGCGGAGCGGCGACTCGCGCTCTACTCGGCCCCGCGAGACGTTTACTCGATGGGGCTCACGAAGTATCGCCACCAGCTCGACATCGGGCAGACGGTGACGCTGCGCCTCTCGCGCTACGGCCTGACCGCCGGTAAGCAGATGGTGGTCGTCGGCTGGGCCGAGGACGCGACGAGCGGGGACATGCGGGTGACGCTGTGGGGGTGACGAAGTGGGTGGTACGCGCCGAAGTGCTGCTCGGCGATCAGGAAGCGGACGGGGTGGGGCGCGAGATTGCCGCCGCCGTCGCCCCTGCCGAGGTCACCGCAACACAGGTCATGCCAACGGAGGAGGGCGGGCGGATCTGGAACGGGACGTGGGAAGCCTCGGCGCCTGGCCTCCAGCTCCACGTCTGGGCCTCGTTGCAGGCGTTGCTCACGGCGCGCGGATGGGCCGGGTCGCTCGCCTTGCACGAATGCCGGCCGGGAGAATCGTGTCGCAACGAGACCTATCGCGAATGGAGGAGGCCGAGTGGATGAGCTGCTGATTCTGACTCCGGATGTAAGTGATGCCGCCGCGATCCTCCCCCTGGCCTACGGGAGCACGCCCGGGTCGATGGGGGTGGAGAACCTCTTGCGCATGCAGCCGTCCGAGGTGTGCCGCTGGACCAACCCCGCTCTGGCCGGCTGCTACCTCGACCTCGGGAGCCTGCAACCGGTGGATACGGTCTGGCTTGGCTATCACGGAGCGCGTCCGTCTGCACCGAGCTCTGCGTGGAAAGTGCAGAGCGCCGACTCGTTCGACGACCTGATCGACGAGGCCATGAGCTTCGACTCGGGCTGGCTGCCGATGCCCAGCGCTGACCCGGACCTCTACGACGGGCGCACGCACGAGCTGTTTCGCCTCCCCGCCGAGGTCACAGCCAGGTTCTGGGCGATCCGCTTCGACTTCCCCAGTTCCGAAGACGCCTTGCCAAGTGGCTACTTCGAAGCCGGACGCCTCGTCCTGGGACGCGCCTACCGCCCCGCCGCCGGGGTGGAGTACGGCGCGCAGCTTGGCGTGTCGGAGCAACCGCAGGAGCTACAGAGCGAGGGCGGGCAGGTCTATCTGCGCGGCAGGGCGAAGCGACGCTGGATGCGCTTGTCCTGGGCGGCCGATTCCGAGCAGTCCGCCCACGACGATGCGCTGCGGCTAGCGCGGCAACGCGGGGCCTCCCGCGAGATGGTCGTCTGTTCGAAAGCCAACGGCTCTCCGGCCGCGGTGATGGCGCGTACGGTGTACGGCGTCGCCGATGAACCTCTGCTCGTGAGCATCCTTGGATACAACACCTTCACCGTCGACCTGACGGTCCGGGAGATCCCCTGATGGCCTTGAAGATGCGCGATCGCGTGAAAGAGACCACCACGACCGTCGGGACCGGCGCCTATACCCTGGGCGGCGCCACGACCGGTTTCCGTGCGTTCGGCGCGGTTCTCTCGAATGCTGACACCTGCTACTACGTCTGCACGGACGGCGTGAGCTGGGAAACGGGGCTCGGAACATATACCCACTCCATCAAAACCGGACACCAGCTCGCGCGAACGACCATCTATGCGTCGAGCAACTCCGGAAGCGCGGTCAACTGGAGTGCTGGGACCCGCGACATCTTCCAGTCCTACCCGGCAGAGGGGCTGCTCTTCACGGCCAACAACCTCTCGGAGCTGATCGGTACGCGGACGCTCGTACTGGCCAACCTCGGGCTGCTCCCGAGCTCGCAGAGCGGTGGCGCGAACGGACAGGTGGTCCGGCTCTCGTCGGCAGATACCTGGGTCGCTGCTTCCCGGGCCGACACCGTGGACCAGCTCGTCGGCCTGATGTTCCGGCAGGGCAACGCCTACTGGCCTCCGGGCTCGGTGATCACCGGGCTTTCTGGCCTGACCGCAGGCGCTGTCTACTACCTCTCGACCAATGGCGCAATCACCGCTGTCGCGCCGGACCCGACCGGTAGCCTCCGCCGCGTGGTGATCGGGAAAGCCATCTCCACCACCGCGCTGCTCTTCTGGCCGGGAACGCCGATCACAGGGTGAGCGATGCCGCAGATCCTCCAACCTACCGGAACGCTCCAGTACGACGCTTGGCGGGACACCACCTCGGGCAGCACAGTCCTGCACCCGGCCGTCAACGAGAGCTATCCAGACGATGCCACCGCGATCCGCTGTCCGCACGCGACTCCTGGCCCCTGTTTAGAGCAGCGAGCGGTATTCAGCCTCCCCCCGGCAGACACGCCGGCGCGCAGGACGGACCATCGCGTCTATGTCCGCCTCTGGGCGTGGCCGCAGCCGGAGGGGGTGCTGCTGGGCAAGGGCTTTGCCGTGGAGCTGTCCGATGGGACTGCGATGTATCGCTGGGGTGGGAGGGCTCCGGATGACCCCACCACCTTTCAGCTCGATCTGCCCGCGGCCAGTGCCGCTGATTACGAGGATTACGGCACTCTCACCATCGCAGTCGAGCGCCCGCAAGCGCAGGGAGGGCTGTACGTCTCCTGGGTCGCCGTGGAGATCCCTCATCCGCCGTTCGCTCACCTCGACCAGAGCAACGGCGGGTTGATCGTGGCCGCTCCCTCGAGCGGGTATTACCTCGAGCTGGTTGGTGGAGGCGCGCTGCGCATCGCCGGCGAGGAGACGGACGGAGCCCTCACCCTCGGGAGCGGAGGCGGTTATGTGGTCAAGCTCTAGGAGGTGCCGATGATGATCCACCGAATCCGGCGTGGGGACACCTTGCCGACGCTGCGCGCCACCCTGACCGGGCAGGATGGCGCCGCGATCAATCTGGAGAACAGCACCGTCGAGCTGCACCTCGCGCGAGCTGGCCGCGTGGTAGTGCGCGAAGCGGTGATCCTGGAGGCTGCCAAAGGGATCGTGCACTACGAATGGAGCACCGCCGACTGGGAGGGAGAGGAGCTGTCGGTCGGCTCCTGGCGCCTGGAGTGGCAGGTGTCGCTCGACACGGGCGACGTGATCACCTCCCCGCCGACCGGGCACGACGTGCTCGAGATCGGAGAGGACCTGGCCTGATGGCAACTCTTGGTGAACAGTCCCTTCTGTCGGTACTCCACGGCGGGGAAGTCCTCCCCGGTGTCGAGACGGAGCTCGCAGCGCCCCTGCGAGCGCACCCGAGCGCCAACATCCCGCTCACCGCGCGCGCGGCGCTCGACGTAGTTGCTCGGCGACGCGGCGATCAGGCCGAGCTCAACCGGGCGGCCGCGCTCTGGTGGGAGCACCTCGAGCCAGGGGTTCCGGGCGTGCTGATGCGCAACGAATTCGGCTCAACTGTCTATGGGCCATGGATCGTCTGCCCCATCGCGACAGCCGCCCGGGTCCATGCCGGCAACGATGCCGGACGGCGAGCCCGGGAATGGGTGCGCGCCTGGGCCGCGCTCGCGGTGCTCGCTACTGGCTGGGAGGAAGGGCTGCTCATCTCCGACCAGGATGATCCCCCGGGGCGCCCAGCTCCCGGGCCGGTGTTTGCCACCGCTCAGAGCGACCGGCAGGCTGGCTACACCCGCCGACGGCGCGGGATCTTGCCTTCGGTCTTCGCCGGCGAGCGCTCCTGGCAGCGGTCGTGGCAGGGAGATGACGACTGGCGACTCGCTCGCGGCTACCTCGACGAGCCTTCGGCCTCGCAGCTCGTGCAGTCCCTGCTCGGGATCCCCTGGCGGCCCTACCCGGGGGAGGACGGCGATTGGGTGGCGCGATATGTCGCCGGGGTGGAGCGCACGTTCCCCGCCGAAGACCCCGTGCTCCCCCTCAACAGCGCGGAGGTTGCCCTGCTGGCCGCCGTCTTCGCGGACCGTTCAGCACAGTCCGTCACGCGTGTACTGCCCTGGCTCGACGGCTGGGTCCCCGAGCACCGCTACGTGCTCGGCTGCACCGATCGCGGTATCTGGATGCTCGCAACCTCGGGCGGCCGGACTTCGACGGCCCCGCTCTACGCAGCCACGTGGGAAGCGGGCGGGGCACAAGGTTGGCTTGCCTGCGATGACGGGCGCCGGAAATCGGGGGGAGCCCCGGATGCCATCGTCGCTGGCCGAGGATGGGAAGACGGCGATCTGCTCCGGTGCGAGCGATCGGATGGGCTCTACGGCGCCCGCGAGCTGCGCAAGCCTGGCGGCGCCGAGCTCTGGCGCCTGCAGATCGGTCCGGACGGCTACCGCCTCGAGGTCCCCGCTGGCGAAACTCCACCCGCGCCTCCGCCTGCCCCTGCTCCGCCTCCGGCGCGTCCCAGGCGCCGGCGGTGTCGCCTGCTGCGGCGCCTCCTCGGGAGGGGCTGACGTGCCCGGAGCGCCAGCCGGACTCGCTCCCTTCGAGACTGCGTACGCGCGGACACACGCCTGGGAACAGCCGTACGCCAACGATCCGGCAGATCCCGGGGGCGAGACCGTTTACGGGATCGCGCGGCGTCGTCATCCCGGCTGGTTCGGGTGGCGCAGGGTCGAGGCTCTGCGCGCTCAGCCTGGCTTCCCGCGGTCGCTGGGGACCGACGCCGAGCTGCAGCGGCTCGCCCGATCCTTCTACGCGACGGAGTTCTGGCGTCCCCTGCGCTGTGACGAGATCGCCGAAGCCGGGAGCCCGGATCTGGCCGCCAAGGTGTTCGATGTCGCGGTCAACGTCGGGCGTCGCAGAGCCGCCGAGCTCCTGCAGCTTGGCCTGTGCTCTGCGGGGGGAACGCTCGAGATCGACGGCCGCATCGGTCCGGACACCCTTGGGCACCTGGCCCGCGCCGGCCCTGGGATGGCCCTTGCGCTGCTCCGCTCGGTGCAGGCGGGTTACTACCGCGGACTTGTCGCGGCGCGCCCGGCCCTGCAGCGATTCGCGAACGGCTGGGAGCGGCGGGCGCTGTCGTGAGTGTCCCGGGGGCAACGCCGAGGGCAGAAACGGCGTGGCGCGAAGGCCCACCGAAGTGGGTCTACACGGCCTACGCCGTGAGCCTTGCAACGATCCACCTGGCATTGGCGGGGCTCGACATCGGCAGATACTTCGATCTCTTCGAGTTCGCCTGGCCGTTCTACGCCTCTCTGATCGCGATCACGAGCGGCTCCGCGGTAGCGCTCCACCTCGGCAGGCGTCGCGCTGCGCGTCCCCTGGGAATGTACGACGAGAGTGCGCACGCATACCCCTACGAAACAGCGGGGAACTACGATGACACCCGAGACGACCTGGGACTCCCGGCTCCGCCGCGTCGGTAGTCTGGTGCTGCGGCATGGTGTGACCTTCGCGGTCGGAGGCGCGCTCGCGATCCTGCTGGCCGGGGAGTTTCTCGACTGGCAACGCCAGCAGGAGCCGGCGCGCCGCGTGGTGACCGTCCGCCCGACCTCGCGACTGGCTGATGCCGAGTTGGTTCGAGTACCGGCCGATCTCGTCGTGCCGGTGATCCCAGGCCGGACCCTCGCACGACTGGAGCGCGACTACGCCACCGGGCCCCTGGCAACCGTCGTCCCATCCGGCGACATCGTCGGGTCGAGCGGATCCACTCTGCCCGGCGGGCTCGCCGGTGCGGAGCTCGTGCTCGGCGAGTTCCGCCTCCCGCGACTTCCGGAAGGCGGGGGGGCCCTGGTGACGCGCGACGCCGGCGGGGGAGTCGACGTGCGGGTGCTGCCAGCTCCCCGCCGCTTCCTCTCCATCCGCCCGGAGTGGTCCGTCGGGGGACTGGTGTCACCGTCCGGCGCGGACCGCGACTGGCGGGCCTACGGCCGCTGGAGCGGATTGCGAATCGGCCGCATCCATGCCGTGGTCGAAGGCGGGGCACACCGCACCGGGGGTCGTTCGGGCGCCTACGCCATGCTGGGCGCTGAAATCCGCTTCGGCGCTCAGTAGACTGCCTGCGCCAGTTTGCTTGCATGCCGCTCTTTTCTTTTTATCGAATCGACGACCCTAAAACCGGTCGCTTTAGCACCGGGATACAGGGTCGCAATGGTGTTTAAAGAAAATTTTCAAGAAAAACTCTTGACTTAAGCGATAAGATTTGTATGATAGTTCGTATAAGTTAAGGTTTTTTTTAAACAATTTTACCGCCGGAACAGCGGGATTTTAAGCCTGTGGAGAAAAACATTGGTTTTTCTGCGAAGCAGGAAGCCACAGCCCTTTAGGGCGTGGTAGTTCACGATACCAGATACAATCTATACCGGCGATAATGATACCAGACACAATCTATACCGGCGATAATGTCGCCACAATGAAAACATGGCCAGACTCGTGCATCGACCTTGTGGTAACGTCACCACCTTACGACAACCTGCGAACCTACGGAGGCCACACATGGGACTTCGAGGGTGTGGCGCGTGAACTGACCCGCGTGCTCAAACCGGGTGGCGTAATCGTGTGGGTGGTCGCTGATGCTACTGTCAAAGGAAGCGAGACGCTGACTAGCATGAAGCAGGCAATTCACTTCAAGGACGTGTGCGGGCTGCGTGTGCATGACACGATGATTTACAAGACCAACAAGCCGCCGCAAAACGGAAACCGATACGAACCCTGCTGGGAATATATGTTCGTTTTCTCGAAAGGTGCGCCAGCAAAATGGAACGCGCAGCGGGAAAAAAGCATCGCACCGGGGGTGAGACATACAGGAGGGATGCGTGGTGCTGATGGCGAGATGAAGGCAAGAACCTACAATAACCGGACTGGCGAAACCAAGGTGCGCGAGAACATCTGGTATCTGCCGCGCTCGCCGCACAGCGACGGTAAAGAGCGGCACGGACACCCGGCGACATACCCGGTCAAACTAGCAACGCTGCACATACTTTCATGGAGCAACGAAGGCGACGTAGTGCTCGACCCGTTTGCGGGCAGCGGCACGACCTGCCTTGCGGCGCGAGACGCTGGGCGGAAATACGTCGGCATCGAAATCAATCCTGAATATATCGAAATCATCAACCGTAGACTTGGTTTGGCTAACGACGCGAGTGAGCCACACCGTTAGGCGTTGGCTCTAACGTTTGTTCGCCAGCCGCCGCGCCCAATCAGAAATCACCGCGAACTCAACGCCCGCTGGCGTGCCGCGAGCAGGTTCGCGAGCGCCTCCTTGACCGCCGGCGAGGTGCGCTCCTCGACGAGCTCGGCAACCGGCCGCATCGGCGCCTTGCGGGCGGTCCACTT
>Ga0209719_1002184_pt1 | contig 21059 bp, 17 predicted proteins | sample AD_JPNAS2_MetaG_FD_184421 | JGI IMG/M metagenome (GOLD analysis project Ga0209719, IMG submission 184421) | Active sludge microbial communities of municipal wastewater-treating anaerobic digesters from Japan - AD_JPNAS2_MetaG (SPAdes) (version 2) | ecosystem: Engineered > Bioreactor > Anaerobic...
CGGAGCGGCGGCCGGGGGAGTCGTCAGGCGCGGCGGAGAAGAACAAGTCGAAGGAAGCCGCCGCTTCTTCTTCGTCTTCGTCTGCTGCCCCATCGGCTTCGGCCGCGGCTTCCCCCGGCAGGGGATCCTTTGCCTGGCCTGTCCGGGGCCGGGTAACCTCCCGCTTCGGGCGGCAGCCCAACGGCATGGTTTTCAATCATATCCGGATAGCCGCCCGGGATCAAGCGCAGATAGTTGCCGCCGCCTCGGGGACGGTGATCTTCTCCGCGCCCCTACGGGATTTCGGGGAGACGGTCATCATTAAGCATGACCATGATTTCGCCACCGTTTATACCCATTTGGGCAGCAGATCCATTCAGGCGGACGCCCGTGTCAAGAAGGGGGAGATTATCGGCATGGTGGGAAAGTCGGAGAAGAAGGGAGAGGGACATATAAATTTCGAGATCCGCCGGCATAACAAGGCAATAGATCCGCTCTTGTTTTTGCCTTGAATCTGAATGGGGGGATGCATATATTACATGGATAGCGTCCCTATGGGCGGAAAAGGGGGCGGGTCCTATTCAGGACACCTTGCCTCCGCAATACTGGCCGTCACCGGGATGTGCGGAAACGGAAGGCCGCCGGAGCGGATCCGGCGGAGCAAAATATTCGGGAATAAGAGAAGTTTAGCTTATGGAGTTATCGTTCGAACAGGGGCCCATCAGGCCGCCCAGCGAAGCCAAAAGCCTGCTGATTCGGGTAACGAGGAATTGTCCGTGGAACAAGTGCGCCTTTTGCCGCACCTATCAGCGGAGAAAATTCGAGCTCCGCAGCATCGAGGAGATAAAAGAGGACATAAGGCAGGCCCGGATGATCGCCGACGAAATCAGGGCGCTTTCCTGGAAAACGGGCAATGCCGGTCGGGTGAATGATGCGGTCGTCCGGTGTGTTTACAATGGCGGCAACGGCTATAATGACGCCTTTCGCTCCGTTTGTGCCTGGTTGTATTGGGGAGGAGAGTCCGTTTTTCTCCAGGATGCCAATTCCCTGATCCTCAAAACTGATGAACTGGTGGAGATCATTTCTTTTATCAAAGATCAATTTCCGGAAGTAAAGAGGATCACCTCTTATTGTCGTTCCCAGACCGCCCGGAGAAAAACGGTGGCGGAGCTGGAAAGACTGCACGCGGCCGGTCTTTCCCGGATCCATATCGGCCTGGAGAGCGGGTTCGATCCCCTTCTGGAGTTCATCCGCAAAGGCGCCACCGCGGCCGATCATGTCGAAGGCGGGAAGAGGGTGGTGGCGGCGGGGATATCGCTCTGTGAGTACATCATTCCCGGCCTGGGCGGCGACCGTTGGTCGCAAGAGAACGCCGAGGCGACGGCGGCGGTCATCAATGCCATAAATCCTGATTATGTGCGGTTGCGCTCCCTCCAAGTCGTTAAGGGGACGGGACTCTACGACTCGATGCAGAAGGGGGAGTTCCACCCCCTGGGAGACGACGAAACAGTGAAGGAAATCAGGTGCTTCATCACCAATCTCGAAGGTATCCGGACCACCGTGGTAAGTGATCACATCCTCAACCTGCTGGAGGAGGTGGAAGGAACCCTTCCCGAGGACAAGGAGAAGATGCTGGCGGTTATCGACGCCTATCTATCCCTGCCGCTCCCCGACCGGATGATTTTCCGCCTGGGTAGGCGACAGGGGATTTACCGGCGGCTGGCGGATCTTCGGGACCCCGTCATGTACGGAAGGTTGAAGGCAATCACCGATGCGTATCTGCCGGACGGTGTGCAGAGATTCGATGAGGACCTGAAACAGTTGATGCACAATTACATATGATGTGTTGACTGTGGTTGCAAAATATGTTAACATACCAGATTCAAAATATATTTGGTGGTGGCAAGATGTTTAAGATTGGCGACATGGCAGTATATCCCGCGCAGGGCGTCGGGGTAATAGAGAACATTGAGAACCGCGAAATAATGGGGACCAAACAGACGTTTTATATCCTGAAAATTATGGGGAACGGCATGAAGATCATGATCCCCACCAAAAGCGCGAAGTCGGTAGGTCTCCGCGAGGTCATATCCGAAAAGGAGATTTCCAAAGTATACGATATCCTTAAGAATAAAGAAGTAACGATCGACAAGCAGACCTGGAACAAGCGCTACCGGGAATACCTGGAGAAAATCAAGACCGGTTCGGTTTATGAAATCGCCAGGGTGCTCAGAGATCTGCTGATCCTTAAAAACGATAAAAACCTGTCTTTCGGGGAACGAAAGATGATGGATACCGCGAAAAATCTTCTGGTCAAGGAGATCTCCGTGGCCACGAATTCCGATGAAACCAAGATCGAGGAGGACTTGCGGACGATTTTTACGATCCAGTGACCGAAACCGGTGTTGAGAGGTTGATGATTGTTGTGAAAACCTCGGCAAACAGTTGATTATTTTTAACTTCCGTTGCGCCCGTCCACGGGTGGGGGATGATGGAAGATACCGGCGATAGAGCGTTTGTTGCTGCCGTTGCCGGTGTCCCCCCGTGGGCAGGGACGTCGGCGGAAGGAGTTGTATATTTTTTTCGGGATTGAGTTCCCGGTAATAAAAGCCAAAGAAAGGAGGTGAATAAAAAATGATTGTCAGAGTAATTCTTATTGCCGCCTGTTCCATCAGTGGCTTCTTCATCGCCTACCTCACCTATCCCAGCCAGTGGTGGACCTGGCCCGTGGGCTTCATTATCGGGCTGATCATCGCCTTCTTCGTCATCAAGGTGGAACAGGACATCCGCAAGTTCTCCCTTCGGGTCATTCTGGGAGGGGTTGTGGGTATGATCGTTGGTCTTATCATTGCTTTCCTTTTTGCCTATGGTCTTAATTTCGTTAGCAATAACAAGCAAATTCAGGATGTTATCCCCTGGATATACGCCATCCTGACGGGAGTTATGGGGTACCTCGGACTGGTTCTCGGATCGAAGAAAACAGAGGAATTAAATATATTAACTTTCGGACAAACCAAAGAGTCGGCGGAAGCCAGAATTCTGGATACGAGTGTCATTATCGACGGCCGGATCGCCGATGTCTGTGAAACTGGTTTCCTGGAGGGGAATCTCATCGTCCCCCGGTTTGTTCTCGACGAATTGCAATATATTGCCGATTCTTCGGATAATTTGAAGCGGTCCCGGGGACGGCGAGGGCTCGATATCCTGAACAGGATGCAAAAGATGGCCGGGATCAATGTGGAAGTGGGGGATCAGGACTTCCCCAAGGTCAAAGGGGTAGATGCCAAACTGGTGGCACTGGCGCGCAAGATAAATGCCAAGATCATCACCAACGATTTCAATCTCAATAAAGTGGCGGAGTTGCAGGGCATCAAGATCCTCAACGTCAACGAACTGGCCAACGCTCTCAAACCGGTGGTCCTCCCCGGAGAGACGATGACGGTGAAGATCATCAAGGAAGGTAAAGAGCCCGGGCAGGGGGTGGCCTATCTCGACGACGGCACCATGATCATCGTGGATAATGCCCAGAAGTATCAGGGGGCGGTGGTGGATGTGACCGTGACCAGCGTCCTTCAGACCACGGCGGGCCGCATGATCTTTTCGGAAATGAGGGGGCTGGCCGGAGACAAGAAACCCTTTTCGCTGTCGGCCAGATCGTGAAGAGCTTTCAAGCCCGGAGATGATACCACCTCCGGGCTTTTACTGTCTGATATGAAACGCACATGACGGCTTGCCTTTCCATGAAGACAAGGTTGCATTTTCGGAATAATATGTCCGCAACCGGCCGGGTGTGGCCCCCTGTCGTCGTGCCTCCCCGCGGGCATGGGGGGGCGTTGGCGATCCCCGCCATCGGGGCGTCGCCTTATGGCGCAGCAAGGGCGGACGCCTTGCCCGGATGTGACGACTGCGACAGGGAACGCGCCGGCGCGACCGGAAGGTGCAGCAGGGGCGGATGAACGTCACGGCCATTATCCCCGCCGGCGGCAGCGGACGGCGTATGGGGACTGCCGAAGCGAAACAGTACTTGCTTCTCCAGGGTCTTCCCCTCCTTGTCCATACCCTCCGTCCCTTTCAGGAGGCGGCGGTGATCGTCGAGATAATCCTTGTCGTTCCTGCCGGAGATGTCACCAAAACAATGACGGACATCGTCGTTCCCCATGGCCTGACCAAAGTCCGGAAGGTCGTCGCCGGCGGCCGGGAACGGCAGGATTCCGTAGCTAACGCGATCGCCGTCCTGGAGGAAGATACCGATATGGTGGTCATTCACGACGCCGCCCGCCCCTTCGTTTCTCCGGCCTTGATTGAAGCGGCCGTTCACGCCTCGATCCAGGCGGGTGCCGTCGTGGTCGGGATCCCGGCCCGAGACACCGTCAAACGTTGCGACAGGGCGGGAAGGGTAATCGGCACCCTGCCCCGGGAACTGATCTGGCTCGCCCAGACACCCCAGGTCTTCCGGCGAGAGACGATTGTTGCCGCCCACCGTCGGGCCCGGGCGGACAATTTCTACGGCACCGACGACGCCGCCCTGGTGGAAAGATTGGGGATCACGGTCCGGATGATCGAGGGTTCTCCGCAAAACATCAAGATTACAACCGCCGACGATCTTGTGTGGGCGGAGCATATACTTTCGGCGTCGCAATGATAGGCGACGAGCGGGTAAAAGTTTCCCCGGCGGGGCGCGCTTCATCGGGGAATCCCTGTCGGCATGGCCGGGGGCGGCAGGGGGGAAGGGAGGTGCGGCCTCGTGGTAAAACAGGGAAGGGCAGGCATCGGCTATGACAGTCACCGCTGTTGTCCGGGACGTCCCCTGATCCTGGGCGGCGTCGATATCCCCCATACCTGGGGACTGTCGGGACATTCCGACGCCGATGTCCTGATCCATGCGGTTTGTGACGCCGTCCTCGGAGCGGTGAACGCCGGTGATATCGGTAGCCATTTCCCCGATCATGACCCCGCCTTCAAAGGAGTCTCCAGCCTCCTGCTGCTGGCGCGGGTTAGAGAAATCGCCGCCGCCCGTGGTTATCGGGTGGTGAATGTGGATGCGACGGTCATAATGGAACAGCCGAAGCTACGTCCCTTCATAGGGGAAATGAGGGACAATATCGCCGGGGCCCTGGCTTTGGGTTCCGAAGCTGTGAGTGTCAAGGCCAAAACCAATGAAAAAATGGGGTTTGTGGGCCGGGAAGAAGGGGTGGCCGCCCTGGCCGTGGCCATGGTGGAAGCGGCGGCGCCGACGGGAGAGAAGTAACGGATGAGATTGGATGACCCGGCTTGCGAATGGATGACGCATCATGTATAACGCCCCGCCCCGTGTCCGCTTTGCCCCTTCGCCCACCGGGGACCTCCACGTGGGCAACGCCCGCACCGCCCTGTTCAACTGGCTGTTCGCCCGCCGTTATGGCGGCGTCCTGATCCTGCGCATCGAGGATACCGATGCGGCGCGAACCTCCCGGGTTTACGAAGAAAATCTGCTCCGGGATCTGGCGTGGCTGGGTATCGACTGGGATGAGGGGCCCGGCCGGGGCGGCGCTTGCGGTCCCTATCGCCAGAGTGAGAGAATGCCCGTCTATGAGCGCTGTCTGGAGAGGCTCATCGCCGGCGGATTTGTTTATCCCTGTTACTGCACCGACGAGGAACTCGAAGCGGAACGGCTCCGCCTCCTTTCCCGGAAGCTGGCGCCCCGCTATCTGGGGAAATGCCGGCAGCTTGACGACGCGGAACGGCGGCGCATGGCGGCGGCGGGACGGCCGGCGGCCTGGCGCTTTCGGGTCCCCCCGGGAACGATCGCCTTCACCGATCTTATCCGCGGCGAGATGCGCTTTGCCGGCGAGGCCCTGGGGGATTTCATCATCGTCCGTTCCAACGGCATCCCCGCCTATAATTTTGCCGTGGTGGTGGATGATCACCTCATGGGGATCACCCAGGTGATCCGGGGGGAGGATCACCTCTCCAACACCGCCCTGCAGATTCTTCTCTACCGGGCGCTGGGTTTCGAGCCGCCGCAGTTCGCCCACCACGCCCTGATCCTCGGACAGGACCGGGCCAAGCTCAGTAAGCGCCACGGCGCCACCGCCGTTCGGGAATTCCGGGAACAGGGGATCCTGCCCGCGGCACTGCTCAATTACCTGGCCCTCCTGGGCGCCTCGCTGGGGGACGGCCGGGAGATGGCGACAACGGCGGAGCTCATCGGGGATTTCAGTCTGGAACGGGCGGGGAAGAGCGGGGCGATCTTCGCCGCCGACAAATTGCGCTGGCTCAACAGTCTCTATATCCGCCGGGAGCCTTTGGAGATCCTGGCCGGCCATCTGCAGCCCTTCATCGCGGCGGCGGGCTATGCCGATCTCGGGGAAGACCGCCTTCACAAGATCCTGGCGGCGGTGCGGGACAACCTGGAGACGCTGGCGGACATCGGCGCCTATTTGCGGATTTTCGACGACGAGGCCTATGATCTTTCCCCGGAGGCCCAGGCGATTGTTGCCGACCCGGAGGCCCGCGAGGTGATCGCGACCCTCCTGGACCTGCTTGCCGATCCCGGCGCCGCTGCGGGGGACGATCGGGGCGCGCCGGCCCGGAAGCGCGCCGCTGCGGCCTATGCCGCCGGCGCCGGGGAGGAAGCCGGTCTCGCCGACGAGGATAAGGACGCGGTGACCCCGAGCCTCTATCACGATCTTATGGAGCGTCTGGCGGAGCGTACCGGCCGGCGGGGGAAAAGACTTTTCCTCCCTCTCCGCGCCGCCCTCACGGGCCGGACCAAAGGGCCGGAGATGGACCGCTGCCTGACCGTTCTGGGCCGTGCGTCCATCCGCCGCCGCCTGGAACGGGCCCTGAAGGCCGCCGGCGTCGCGGGAGCACAACGATAACTGAAGCGATATCCCTTCCGAAAGGGGAAGCGTGGTTGAGATGACCTTGTCAAAGAGAACCCTGGTGATTGTCGCCGTTGCCTTTGTCGGCTTGATGGCGGTTTTGTCTTTGCTGACCTCGCTGATCCTTTCCCGGGGCTTCAACCGCCTCGAGGAAGACGACATGAGAAACAACGTCGAACGGGTCCTCAGCGCCGTCGAACAGGAGATCGAAGCCGTCGACACGACCACGGGCGACTATGCGGGCTGGGACGACACCTACGCCTTCGTCCAGAGGCGGGATGAAAAGTACATCAAAGCGAACATGAACAACACGACCTTCGCCCAGTTGAGGATCAATGCCGTGATCATCATGAACAGTCAGGGGGAAATCGTGTTTGCCACCGGGTATGACCCCAAGAATGACCGGCAGCTTCGTCTTCCCCCGGAAATCAGGGAACATTTTCGTCCCGGCAGCCTCCTGACCGTCCATGAGCGCACGACCGACAAGAAAACCGGGATCCTGCGGCTGCCTGACGGGGGGATGATCATCTCTTCCCGTCCGATTTTGACCAGCAAGTATACGGGACCGATCCGGGGGACCATCGTGATGGGACGGAATATCGATGGGGATTTATTGAAGCGGTGGGCCAGGTTGACGAAAACGGACCTTTCCCTGCAACCCCTTGCCATTGCCGCCGGTCTTCCCGGCAAAGACGGCGGAGGCAGGGCCGGGATTGTGGTCGAGGAAAAGGGGGCCGACGCCATCGAAGGTCATACGCAGATAAACGACGTCTACGGACGGCCCGCCTACCACCTGCAGGTCCGGATGGGCCGGCCGGTGAGCGCTCAGGAACGCAAGACCGTGGGCTATCTGACGGCCGCCTCCTTGCTCGTCTTTGTGATCTTCGGTGCCGCCGTCTTCTGGCTGTTGAAACGCATAATCATCGCCCGGTTGCTGAAGATCGGTGCGGAGGTGAGGGAAATAGGCCTGAAGGCGGATTTCTCCGCCCGGGTGGAGGCCGCCGGGAATGATGAACTGGCATCGCTCGGCAGGGAGATAAACGGGATGATCGCCAAACTGGAGGAATCGGCCCTGGAGTTGCGCCATGTCCACCGGGTCGTTCAGCAGACCAACGAGGACCTGTGCGCACAGATCGAGGAACGGAAGCGCACCGAGGAAGCCCTCAAGCAGTCGGAAGAAAGGTTCATGAAGGTGTTTCGCGCCAGCCCCACTCCCAAGGCTCTGATTATCGCCGCGGAGGAAACGGTTTCCGACATCAACGAGCGATTCACCACGCAGTTCGGGTATCGCCTCGGCGATGTCGCCGGGAAGAAAGCGGACACCTTATTTGCCATCGGTCCGGACGACAGGAATTATCTCGGCGAGAAGATAAGAAAACTGGGCTTTCTCAGGGACGAGCAGGCCCGCATCGTCACAAAGAGCGGCGAGCTGCGGGATTGCCTCGTCTCTGCGGAATATCTGCACATCAATGATCAGGGGATTGTGATCCTGTCGCTTCAGGACATGACGGAGTACAAGCGGATGGAAATGCGCCTGCAGCGGGCGCAAAAGATGGAGGCCCTGGGGATGCTCGCCGGCGGTGTGGCCCATGACCTGAACAATACCCTCGTCGGACTGGTCGGGTACCCGGAAATGCTGATGATGAAGCTGCCCGGCGACAGCCCGCTTTTGCGCCATCTCCAGACGATCAAGAACTCCGGGGAAAAGGCGGCGGCGATCGTGCAGGACCTGCTGACTATGGCCCGCCGGGGCGTGTCGGCCGAAGAAGATGTCGATCTCAATCAAGTCGTTGTGTCCTATCTGGAGAGTCCCGAACACCAGCGTCTCACCCGGGACCGGGGGGATGTGGTCTTTACGGTCGAGCTGGCGGAAGATATCCTGCCGGTCCACGGATCGAGCGTTCACCTCCATAAAACCGTCATGAATCTGGTCTTCAACGCCGTGGAGGCCATGCCGTCGGGAGGCGCCGTGCGCATCGAAACGTGGAATCAGTATGTGGACCGGCCGGTAGCCGGATACGATGAGGTGCGGGAAGGGGAATATGTGGTCATGGAGATATCGGACACCGGACACGGCATCTCCGCCGAAGATATCGAGCATATTTTCGAGCCCTTCTATACCAAGAAGGTGATGGGGAGAAGCGGCAGCGGCCTGGGGCTGGCGGTGGTCTGGGGGACGGTCAAGGATCATCAGGGGTACATCGACGTCCGGAGCTCCGCAGCGGGTTCTTCCTTTAAGATCTATCTCCCGGCGGCCCGCGGTACGGGTCCGGAAGGGGAGAAAAAAGAGATAAGCAGGGATATCCAGGGCCGGGGGGAAAGGATTCTGGTCGTCGACGACATCGAAGAACAGCGGGAACTGGCGAGGATGATCCTCTCCGGGCTGGGGTACCGGGTGGCGACGGCGGCGGGCGGCGAAGAGGCGGTGGCGTATCTGCGCCGTCACGACGTCGATCTGCTGGTCATGGACATGATTATGGAGCCGGGGATGGACGGTCTGGATACCTACCGGGAGATAGTGAAGATCAAACCCGGTCAGCGGGCGATCATCGTCAGCGGTTTCTCCGAAACGGACCGTGTGACCCGGGCCCAGGAGCTGGGGGCGGGGGCCTATGTGCGCAAACCGTTCGTGATGGAGAAGCTCGCCCTGGCGGTGCGGGAGGAATTGGACAGACCGTAGGGATGCGGGCCTGCCGGCCGCTCCTCCGGGAGGGACGCGGCGCCGCCCCGGCCCTTGCCGTCGTACCCGGTTCCTTGCCTCTTCCGGCGGATACCGGCGGCCGGTCAACCTTTCCCGCCGCGCCTTTCGGGATTACAGGGCCTTCCGGCTCGCTTCAGGGAAGCCCCCAGGTTTTTTTTAACCGTCGGTAGGCGGACTCGGGGAGTTGAATGAGGACGGGAAAGGCGGCCGGATCGAGCCAGCGGAGAAGCGTTTCCATGTCTTCCGGCGCCATGGCCGTACATCCCGCCGTGCCGGTCTCCGGCCCTTTCCAGATGTGGATGAAGATGCACGAGCCCCGGCCGGGGATCACGGGGGCGGGGTTGTGTTCCACGACGATGCCCAGGCGGTACTGATCGTCGGGGCGGCGCATCTCTTCGCAGCTCGACCAGTCGGCGGTTTCCTCCCCGGCGTGAACCAGGCGGTTGTAATGGCGGGAGCGGCTGTCGTCGACGCACTTCAGGGACGATGTCGCTTCCCGGTAGGGCAGCTTGATCCAGGGACACTCCCTTCCGGGGGCGTATCCGAAGGCGCCGCTCAATCTGAATATGCCTGCCGGGGCCCGCCCGTCCCCCTCCCGCTTTCCCGGGGCGCCGTCATCGCCCTTTGCCGCCGGGTCCGGCGGATCTTCCGTCTCTTTTCCCGCTGCCGTCGGGGGTGGGCGCCGGGGCATTCTTCCGGGATGATCGTCTGCGGGGGAGAAAGGACGGCCCTCCCTGAGGGGATGGAGGCCCAATCCCCAACCGAGGCCGTTGCGGCCGACGACCACCGGAACGGCTTCCCCAGCGGGTTGCCACGCCTCCTGGGGTGATGATCGCTCGTAACGCTGCAAAGAGCCCCGGTACGAGCGCCAGTCGGCCGTCTTGACCACCACGGCCTGCCGGTGAGGGGATGCGGGGGAAGCCCCCGTCGCCGCCGGGACGGCCGTTACCGGCAAAAGCGAGACGATGAGCGACATGAGCAGCAGACCTTCAAGCCGCATCGGCGGCGGCCTTGATCGTTTTCATGCCCTGAGGATATAATGTTTTTGCCGCTGGGGGCAAATGGTTTTTTCAGGCCTGATGAGCCCGTCAGGTTCTGTTCGTCGCCGCGCAGGCGTCCGGCGGGGTAAGCCGCCGGAGAAAAAGCCCGCCCCGGGCAAGGCCGGCGCATCCTTCCGGATAGTCGTGGCTTATGCCGGCATCACGACGCCGTTTTTTTCCCGCCGTTTGCCCAGTTGTCGTAGCGCCACAGGAGCAACAGCCCGGGAATGGCCAGGGCCGTGCAGATGACGAAGAACCAGACCCAGCCCACGGCGACGACGAGGAAACCCGTCGGCGCCCCGGTAAGATAACGGCTCACGGCCATGAGACTGCTCAGCAGGGCGTACTGGGTCGCCGTGAAGCGGGTGTTGCAGAGACCCATGAGCAGGGCGGTGTAAGCCGCCGTCCCCATGCCGCCGGTGATGTTTTCCACCCCGATCACCACGCTCAGGGCCCAGAGCCGGCGGCCGGTGAACTCCAGCAGCACGAAGGAGATGGTGGAGACGCCCTGGAGGATGCCGAAGATCAGCAGCGACCGTCGCAGTTCCCATTTCGTCATGAGCGCCCCGCCGATGATGCCGCCCAGGATCGTGGCGGCCATGCCGAAACCTTTGAAGATGGCCCCCAGCTCCGTTCGGGAGAAACCGATATGCTGGAGAATGAAAGGGGTGGTCATCTGGGCGGCGGCGACGTCGCCCAGCTTGTAGAGGATGACGAACAGCAGGATCTCCACCGCCCCCGGCCGCCGGAAAAACTCCACGAAGGGCTGGACGACGGCCTCCCGGAGACTTTGGGGCGGCGTTGCCGGCTGCTGCCGGGGGCGGTCCCGGGCCGGATCGGGGCAGAGGAAGGTGGCGATCACCCCGCCGCTCATGACCAGACCCATGATGATATAGACGCTCCGCCAGGAGATGTGATCCGACAGGATCAGGGCCAGGGCGCCGCTGACCAGGAGGGCCAGGCGATAACCCATGATCCAGATCCCCGCGCCGGCCCCCCGTTCATCCGGAGCGAGATATTCGGTACGGTAGGCATCCAGAACGATGTCCTGGCTGGCGCTGAAAAAGGCCAGGGCGACCGCCCAGAGGGCGACGGTCAACGGCCGGGAGGCGGGACTGAAAAACCCCATGGTGGCGATGGTGACGATGAGGGCCAACTGGGTGATCAGCATCCACCCTCTCCGCCGGCCTAAAAAGGGGGGAACGTACCGGTCCAGCAGGGGCGACCAGAGAAACTTGAAGGCGTACGGGAGGCCGACGAGGGAAAAGATCCCGATGGTCTTGATATCCACGCCTTCCGTGACCATCCAGGCGGCGAGGGTGGAACTGGTCAGGGCCAGGGGCATCCCCGAGGCGAAGCCCAAGACCAGCATGAGGAGCATCTTTTTGGTGAAATAGATCCGGAAGATATGGAAAATATTGGTCTTCACTCCGACTGCCGCCTTCCGGACCCGCCCGCCGCCCGGACCAGGGACCGAAACAGTCGCCGGTGGGGCTCCTCGTCCGGCAATCGTTCGGGATGCCACTGGACGCCCAGGACAAAGCGTCCGGTGGCCGCCCAGGAGGAGCCGGGGGCCGCTTCGACGGCCTCGATGATCCCGTCGGAACTCCAGGCCGAGGCGGCGAGATCCCGGCCGACCCGCTCCGGGTGCACGGCCTGGTGATGGAAGGAATTGGTCGCCAGCGTCTTGCCCGGCGGTACCCCGGCGGCGCGGGCGGCAAGGCTGGCCGGCGCGAAACGCACGGAATGCAGATAGCCGCCCTTGCCGTGCGTGGGGTGACAACCGCCCGGCACCGCCGCCGCCCCTTTTCCCGCCGCCGCCCCGGGAGACGGCGGCGCTTTCCCCCGCCCTTTTTTCGCAGACGCCCCGTCGTCGCCCGTGTGCCTTGCCCGGTCCCGGCCGCTGTGAGGCAGGGGCGGCCCACCTTCCGGCGGTCGCCACTCCGTGCCGATGTCCTGAATCAGCGCCCCGCCCCGGGCGATGGCGAGGAGCTGGTGCCCGCCGCAGATTCCCAGGACGGGAAGCTCCGTTTCCTCCAGGATGAGCCGGGCCAGGGCGATGTCGAACCGGTCCCGCCGGAGGGGCATCAGTTCCTCCGGCGGCTGGGGATGGCCGCCGTAATGCGCCGGCTGGTAATCATCCCCGCCGATAAGCAGGAATCCTTTCAGGAGGGGCAGGATGGTCCTTATCCGCCGGTGGTCTTCGCAGGGGGGGATGCAGATAGGGACGCCACCCGCGGCGGCGACGGCGTCCACGTAATCCAGCGCGATGTGCAGACGGCCGGCGGTTCCCGGGAGGGCGCCGCCTTCCAAAGACATGTTCAGGCCGATCACCGGCGGCCGCGGCACGGGCCGCACCATCTTCGCTTTTCCCATCGCTGACGGCCTCACCGGCGGCTCCGCCTCCCCCCCGTTCCGAAACAGGGAGGGCAATGATTCATCAGTTCCATGTACCCGCAGGCGGGTACAGCAATAGGTGAAAATAACCGGTTACTTGCCGACATCATCATCGCAAGGCGGGAAAGTTTTTACTGTAGAGATCGGCAAACCCGTCTTTCCCCGTTGCCAAAAGCATCGTCAGGGGCATCGCCTCCCTGGCTTTGGCCAGCATCTTGACCGTCAGTTCCCGGATATCCCACTGGGCATGACGGTCCGCCCGCAGACGGGCGATGTGATAGAGTTCCCGGGCGTTCACCTTGAGAATGACCCGCCGGCGGTGGGCGTTGGTCAGGACATACGCCGCCGCTTCCCCCGCCCGCTCCCGGAGGTGCCCGTAAACCTCCTCCGTCCGGGCGATAACCTCCCGGAAGGGTGCTTCCATCCCGATTTCCCCGACGGACGGCGGGATGGTGACCCCCAGGGAAGGATCGTATTCCTGGGCGGTGAGGGTGGCCATCCGGTGCCGTTTCAACTGGGCGAAGCAAGAGGCGCTTACCGTCAAGGCAAAGATCATTTCCGCATATTCGAATTCCCGGAGCACGGAATCATGGGGCCGGAGGTGGCGCAGCGCCGTTTTGACGACGGCGAGCCGCTGGGCGGGCGACATCCTCCCCGCCAGGGCGAGACATTCCGGCAGGGAGCGCCGGGACGAAGAGTGGAGAAGGGCGGCCAGGATGCGGCCGTCGGCGTCCGGGGTGACATAGGACAGTTCCACGTCGGCGGCTTCGGCAGGGGGTGCGGCCGCTCCCTTCCCGCCGCCGTCCTCGGGGCCGGCCTGCCCGGCGCCGCTTTCCGGTCCGGCGAGGGACGCCGCCAGTTCCCGGAGTTCCCGGCGCGTCAGGCGGTCGTAGTCCGTCGCCTCGGTATAGCGCACCAGGGAGGGGGCGATGGACCTGGTCGCCTTATAGAGGGCGGCGCTCAAATCCCGGGCCTCCTGCAAGGGATGAGCGGCGAGGCGGCGGAGCATGAGTTCCAGATTGCGGGCGTTGAGGGTCATCCCCAGTTGGGTTTCCGTGGCCAGGGCGATGGCGTAACGGGCGTCTTCCTTGGCCCATCCTTCCAGGAGGGAACGGTTGGCGGGATCCCCCGCCAGCTCCGGGTGCCGGGCAAAGACATGGGGGTGAAGCCGTGCGTAACAGTCCCGGTAAAAGGCGTTCTGATGCCCGATGACCCCGGCGAACGGTCCGGCCAGCCCCGCCTTTTTTATCTCCTCCGGGATCACGAAGTCGTCCTTGAACAAAACGTACCGCTGGGATTTTTCCGTGTAGGAGCAGAGGCGGAACTTCTCGATATCCTCCACGAGCAGCCGGGATACGCCCAGGACGTCGATGTTGAATACGGCATGTTCCGCAATGGAGCTGTGCCCCATCTCGAAGACGATGTTCCGGTTGGACTGGCGGGCCTTCTCCACCTCCCCCCGGGCGGCGGCCCGCAATTCGTGCACCGGCCGGGGGGAGCGGCTGATCCGGGCGTAGGCGGCGGCGATGGTCTCCGGCGTCAGTTCTTCGAGGTCCTCGCAGCGGTCCTCGAGATCCATGATGGTCTCGTAATCGATGTTGTATCCGGCAAGAATGATTTTCATTTTTTCTTCCGTATCCTTCGGGGTGCCGCCGCGAGAGCGGTAATGTTCGCCAACACTATCGGAACTGCCTCTGTATTTCAAGGAAATTCGGTTGGGGCCGCACCTTTCCCGCCCGGAGGCGGCGGCGGGGTCCTGGCGCTTATTTCTTGACAGGAAGGGGGAAAAAAATGGAAAAGAGAAGCTAGCTCCTGAATTTTTCAGGACCGGGCGACGCTGAAAGGGAACTGCGGACAGTGAAAAGGAAAATCTCCGGTCTCAACGTCGGGCCGGGCGGGGGGGAGGCGGCATGAAGCCGGTAATCGCCGTCATCGGCCGTCCCAATGTGGGCAAATCGACCCTCTTCAACCGCCTGGCCGGGAAGGGCAAGGCCATCGTCATCGACGAGCCCGGGGCGACCCGGGATCGTAACTATGCCGACGGGGAGTGGCAGGGCCGGCCCTTTGTCCTCATCGACACCGGCGGATTCGAGCCCGCGGCCGCCGACGGCATCCTGGCCCAGATGCGCGAACAGACAACCCTGGCGATCGAAGAGGCCGACATCATTATTTTTCTCATGGACGGACGGCAGGGCCTGACACCCGCCGACCGGGAGATTGCCGCCCTGCTCCGGGAGATCAGCAAACCGGTTTACTACGTCGTCAACAAGATCGACGGTCCGCGGCACGAGCCGTCGGCCTATGAGTTTTACGGTCTGGGGGTGGAAAAGCTCTTTTTCCTTTCCGCCCAGCACGGGCAGGGGCTGTATGAACTCATGGACGAAATGGTCCACCTGCTGCCGGAAGCCGCAGCGGCGGCTCAGGAGGAGGAACGGCTCCGCATTGCCGTCATCGGCAAACCCAATGTGGGGAAGTCGTCGCTGATCAACCGCCTCCTGGGGTATGAACGGACCATCGCCAACCCCCAGCCGGGGACGACCCGGGACGCCATCGACACCCCCTTCGAGCGGCAGGGGAGGAAATACCTGCTCATCGACACCGCCGGCATCCGCCGGAAGAGCCGGATCAGTCTCACCCTGGAAAAGTACAGTGTCGTCCAGGCCCTCAAGACCATCGGCCGGTGCGACATCGCCCTGCTCCTCATCGATGCCGTCGAGGGGATGACGGAACAGGACGCCAAGATCGCCGGCCTGGCTTATGAGCGGGGAACGGCCTGCATTATCGTCGTCAACAAATGGGACCTGGTGGCCAAGGACAACGCAACCGTCGGCATCTATGTCAAAGACATCCGGGAGAAGGCCAAATTCCTCGATTTTGCCCCCATCGTTTTCATCTCCGCCCTTTCGGGGCAGCGGGTGGCGAGGATCTTCGAGCTCATCGAAAAGGTTTACGAACAATATACCCGCCGGATCTCCACCGGTGATCTCAACCGGGTCGCCCGGGAATTCACCGACCGGAATCCCCCTTCCCGGTCCGGCGGCCGGCCCAACACCTTTGCCTACGTGACCCAGGTGGCCGTCAAACCGCCGACGTTCATCTTTTTCGCCCGGGATCCCCAGGCCATCCATTTCTCCTACGAACGCTATCTGGCCAATCAGCTCCGGGAGGCCTTCGGGTTCGATGCGGTGCCGTTGCGGATATTCTTCAAGAAGAAATCGAAGCGACAGCCATGAGAAGCGACTTTGTACCGGAAGAAAGCGGCGGGTGGGAAGACAAAAAACCGGGGGCGCATCTGCGGTGCACACGCCGGCAGACCCTGATCTGGGGCGGCGCTTCGATTATCGGCCTTTCCGCCCTGGGAACCTCCCTGGCCCGGGGTACGGAAAGTCCCCTGATCATCATGGGGCAGGCCCGGGGGATGATCGTCGCCGATCCCGTTTTATGCGTCGGCTGCGGCCGCTGCGAATTGGCCTGCACGGAATTCAATGACGGCAAGGCGGCGCCGTACCTGGCCCGCATCAAGATCGACCGCAATATGCATTTCGGCCCCCGGGGCGTTGCCGGCTGGCGCAACGGGAACGGCAACATGGGGGACGGGCTGATTGTCCAGGATCTCTGCCGGCAGTGTCCCCATCCCGTGCCCTGCGCCAACATCTGCCCGGAACACGCGATCGTCGTGTCGGAACCCACCGGGGCCCGCGTCGTCGATCCGGAGAGATGCACCGGCTGCCGGATCTGTCTCCAGGCCTGCCCATGGGAGATGATATCCTATGATCCGGAGAGTCGGAAGGCGGTGAAGTGCCACCTGTGCGCCGGGAAACCGAAATGTGTGGAGGCATGCCCGGCCGGGGCTTTGAGTTATGTGGCCTGGCAGGATCTGACGGGCAAAACAACGCCGCGGAATCTGAACACCGCCGTCCTGCCGCCGTCCCGCTTATTGAGCTGCCGGGAATGCCACCTTCCCGGTTCGGCCCGGAATCTCAAGGAATTCGGCGCCCTGATCCGCGGGATCGTGGGGGGCCGACGCTCCACCACCGAATCCGGAGGCGGTTTCAAGTGGATCGATGCGGCCGGGGTGATCGTCGTTCCCCTGGCCATCGGCTCCGTCCTGTTCCATGCGGTATTGCGCCGGGTGATGAGGCGATGATGCGGCGCTTCTATCACCCCCTGCCGCTGCGGGTATGGCATTGGCTCAATGCGGCGCTCTTCTTCGCCCTCATCGGCACGGGCGCTTATCTGCGCTTCCACGGCATCGCCGCCCTCCGGCCCCATGACCCGGTACTGGCATGGCACAAGGGGTTGGGCCTGGCGATGATCGGTACAACCCTCTTCCGGTATGTTTATATCTCCGCCAGCGGACAGGCGGGGCGCCATTATGGGATCAGGAGGGGTGATCTTCGGGGGATGGCGGCACAGGCCCGATTTTATCTCCTCGGTATCTTCTCCGGGGCGGAAAACCCGTTTAAGGCCACGGTCGCAGAGAAGTACAACCCCCTGCAAAGGGCCGCCTACGGCGCCGTGATGTTCTTTTTCCTCCCCGTTCAGGCCGTGACGGGACTCCTGTTCATGAACATTTTCCCCTGGCGGGACCAGCTCCTGGCGACGGGCATGGTCGGGTCGCTGGGCGCCGTGCATGTGCTGGGCTGCTATTTGCTGGTGTTGTATCTTGTTGTCCATATTTACATGGCCACCCTGGGGGAGACGTTTTTTTCCCATACCAAGGCCATGATCACCGGTTTTGCGGAAGAGGAAAAGGGGGAGGGCGGATGAGCGGCTACGGGGGCTGGGCCGGCAAGGTCCTGCGCGTCGATCTGTCCACGGGACGGATTTGGGCCGAAGACACCATTGAACGCTACCGGGACTATCTGGGCGGAACGGGCATCGGCTACAAGGTGATGTGGGATGAGGTTCCGGCCGGTACCAAGCCCTATGACCCCGAAAACCGGATAGTTTTTGCCGTTGGCCCCCTGGCGGGGACGGGGGTGCCGTGCAACGGCCGGATGGCCGTTACGACCCTCTGGCCCACCTGCTGGCCGGTGCCGCTGGTGGCGTCGGGACACATGGGTGGACAGTTGGCCGCGAAACTCAAATACGCCGGTTACGATGCCGTCGTCATCCAGGGGAAGGCATCCCGCCCGGTCTGGCTCATGATTGCGGATCAAAAAGTCGAACTTCACGATGCCCGCCGGATCTGGGGTCAAGGCACCCGCAGCGCGACGGCGGCCATCGCCGAAATTATGGGTCAGGATACCGTGGTGGCCGCCATCGGCCCGGCAGGTGAAAACCTCGTGCCCATGTCCGTATTGATAAGCTCCGTTTCCCATTCCGCCGGAGGCGTCGGCGCGGTGATGGGGGCCAAGAACCTCAAGGCCATAGGAGTCCGGGGCACGGGGAGTATCCGGATCGCGGGCAGGAAAGAGGATTGGGAGAAGCTGATCAAGTATCATCTGTCCCTGCTGGGGGCAAACAATCAGCATGTCGTCCCCAACACCCCCCAACCCTGGGCGGAGTTCTACGATCCCAAGTCGCGCTGGAACGCCGCCCGGGGAAGACGCTGGGGTGCCGCGGGGCACCGGGTGGACACCGGAACCTGTGACCCCCGGGATACCAATCGGATCGCCTACCGGTCGAACCTCGCTGCCTTCTTCCTGGGCGACAACGCCTGGAAATACACGGTGCGGGGCAACGGCTGCACGAGCTGTCCCATCCGCTGTCACACCCTGCTCAAAGTCCCTTCCGTCACGGCGAAATACGGCATCCCGGCCGTGGGACAGAATACCTGTGTAGGTTTATACTTCGGCAGCGCCTTCTTCCGGAAACTGCCCGACGGCCCCCGGGGAATGCAAAGTCTGGAGGCCTGCATGGTAGGTATCCACCTGGCCGACGATTTGGGTATCTGGTGCAATTACGGTCAGTTGCAGCGCGACTTCCGGAAGCTTTACTATGACGGGACCATCAAGAGAAAACTGGATGCCGGTGAGTTTGCAAGTTATTCCTGGGACAAATATGAACGGGGCGATCCCGCGTTTCTCTTCGAACTGCTCCCCCGGATTGCCGGCAAAGAAGGCGAACTGGGGACGTCCCTGGGCCTGGGTACGGGGTATCTGCTGGCGCGCTGGGGTCTCGACGAGGCGGCATGGGGGGCGGAAAAGGAGACCGGTTACTGGAAAATGGGCCATCCCCGGCACCACGGTCCGGAAGAGGCGGGACAATGCGGCCTCCTCGTCAACTTGATGTACAACCGCGACGCCCAGTGCCACTCCCACACGAATTTCCTGCGCAACGGCCTGCCCTTGCCGGTGCAGAAGCAATTGGCCGCCGAACTCTGGGGCGCCCCTGAAGCGGTGGACGGTCTGGGAGACTACCGGCCCATGCATCCGGCCAAGGCGCGGATGGCCAAATGGGCCCTCCTGCGGAAGGAGCTTCACGATTCCCTCTCCCTGTGCAACTGGATGGGCCCCTGGGCGGCCTCACCGCTCCGGGAACGAGGCTACCGGGGCGACAATTCTCTCGAATCGATGCTCTACACACTGGCAACAGGGGATAAAAAGGACCGGGCGGACCTGGATGCGGTGGGAGAGCGTATCCTGCTTCTCCACCGGGCGCTGACGATCCGGGGTATGGGGACCGGAGAGATGCGCACCCGGCATGACCTGGTCCCCGCCTGGGTGTTTGCGGACCCGGGGGGGGATCGTCCCTACACAAAAGGTGCCACCCATCTGGAAAGAGACGACGTCCGGGTCGCCCTGGACATGTTTTACGACGAGCTGGGCTGGGATAGAGCGACAGGGGCGCCGACACGGAAAACCTACCGGAAATTCGGTCTGGACGACGTGGCGGCGGCGTTGTCCAAACAGAACCTGGTGCCGCGGTGAGGAACGGGCGGACCGGCATGAACGGTGCGGTTTGGGAAGCAGCAGGGGGACCTCCGGTCAAAGTGGAGACCTCCCGGGAGACGACGGCGGAAGGGAGCGATGCCTGGCCGGCTGGGGCCGCAGCCATGATCCGGGCGCGGAGTGCCGCGGGAGAGCTCTGCCCTGAAGCCGAGATCCTGAATCTGCTCCCGGAAGGACCGGTTGCGGTTCCGGAGATGGCGAGGCGAGGGGGGCTAGGCGGGGAATTTCTCGGCCGGCTCCTGAACGAGAATGCCGATCTGCACCGGCTTTGCGGCGCCGGTTCCCCCTGCTATTACTCCGACCGCCATATGACCGCGGCTTACAGCCGCCTGCTGCTCCATAAACAGGAAGGGCCGCTGCGCCTCATTGCGGAAACCGTCCGCTGTTATTGCCGGGAGTTCCGCCGGCCCCTGGCGCTGGCCGTTTTTGCCCAGGCGCCGTTCGATCTGGAACAGCCCGTCCTCCGGGAGTATCTCGCCCGGATGTCCCAAACGGAGGAATACGATGACATCGCGATGGTGACAACGTCCGAAGCCGGTATCTACCTGTATGCCACATCCTGTCTGGAGCATAAACACGCCGAGATGCTCGCCGAGTGGCTCGATGTCGGTCAGGACCGCAACCCCTGAGCCGGCGCCGGTCGTTTCGCTTTCCCTTGACGGATCGGTCTTTTTTAAAGTATGGATGCAAAACATTCCCGGAGTGAAGAAACCAACACCATATGAGGAGGTCTTATGAAAAAGGTTTGTTTCCAGCGGATCTTTTTGACTTGGATTGTTGCTGCCTTCCTGGCGTTGCCCGGTGCCGGGCCCGCGGCGGCGGCGGACACCATCAAACTGGGGATTGCCGGCGCCCATAGCGGCGATCTGGCCTCTTACGGGCTTCCCACCAAGCGGGCCGCCGAGCTGGTGGTCAAAGACTTCAACGCCAGAGGAGGCGTTCTGGGGAAGAAAGTGGAGATCCTGGCCGAGGACGATGTGTGCAAACCGGAGGTGGCGACGAACACCGCCACCAAGCTCGTCTCCGCCGGTGCCCACGTGGTCCTGGGGCACATCTGCAGCGGCGCCACGAAAACGGCCCTGGGCATTTACAAGGATGCGGGCATTGTCACCATGTCTTCCTCCGCCACGAACCCGGAACTGACGCAGAGCGGCAAGTACCCGAATTTCTTCCGGACCATCGC
>Ga0209719_1002189_pt1 | contig 21013 bp, 20 predicted proteins | sample AD_JPNAS2_MetaG_FD_184421 | JGI IMG/M metagenome (GOLD analysis project Ga0209719, IMG submission 184421) | Active sludge microbial communities of municipal wastewater-treating anaerobic digesters from Japan - AD_JPNAS2_MetaG (SPAdes) (version 2) | ecosystem: Engineered > Bioreactor > Anaerobic...
CAGGGCGGCCACGGCCTGGGCGCCCCCGATCTTGAAGACCCGGTTCACGCCGCCCAATTCCATGGCCAGGGCCACCAGGGGGTCGAGGGACCCCCGCCGGAGGGGCGTCACAGCAACGATCTCCTCCACCCCAGCGATCCGGGCCGGAACGGCGGCCATAATTACGGTGGAAGGATAAGCGGCCAGACCGCCCGGGACGTAAATACCCACCCGTTCCAGGGGGGTGAACCGCTGACCGATCCTCACCCCGTCTTCCTCTTCGTCCATCCAGTCCGCCGGCGACTGCCGGCGGTGAAACCTCTCCACCCGGGTCGCGGCCAGGGCCAGCACCTCCCGGTCCGCCGGGGCCACCAGGGCGGCCGCGGCCATTATTTCCTCCCTGGTCATCTGCACCGATGCCGCTTTAAGATCATAACCGTCGAATTTCAAAGTATATTCGAAGAGCGCTTCATCCCCCCGAGCCGCCACCTCCCGGACGATGTTTTCCACCGCCATCCGCAGCACCTCGTCACCGCCGCCTCGATTCATGATGCCCCGGAAATACTCCACAAATCCCGCTTCGTCCGTACCGATCAGTCTCATGGGAGCAATCTCCGTCATGCCTTTACCCGCTCGATGGCCGCCCCGAGCCGGGAGAATTTTTCTTCGATGCGCTCGTAACCGCGATCGAGATGATAAACCCGCGACAATTCCGTTATTCCATCCGCCGCCAGACCGGCCAGGATCAGCGAGGCCGAGGCCCGGAGGTCCGTGGCCATGACCGGGGCGCCCCGCAGGGCCGGCACTCCCTTGACGATGGCGCTGCTGCCCTGGATGACGATCTCCGCCCCCAGACGCATCAACTCACTGACATGCATGAAACGGTTCTCGAAGATCGTCTCCGTAATGACGCTCAGACCACCGGCCACGGTCATCAGAGACATGAACTGGGCCTGAAGATCCGTGGGAAACCCCGGATAGGCCAGAGTCTTGACGTCCACGCTCCGCGGGCGGCCCTCGCCGACGGCGCGGACGAAATCTTCTCCCGTCTCGATCTCCAGGCCGGCATCCCGGAGCTTGGCGATGAGGGCATCGTGATGTCCCGGACGGCAGCCGTTGATCCGGACATCCCCGCCAGCGATCCCGGCGGCGATCATGAAGGTCCCCGCCTCGATCCGGTCGGCGATCACCGTTCCCTCCACCGGGTGCAGGGAGGAAACGCCGTCGATGCGAATGACGTCCGTACCGGCGCCGGCGATCCTGGCCCCCATCCCGATGAGGATTTCCGCCAGATTCATCACCTCCGGTTCCCGGGCGGCGTTTTTCAAAATGGTCGTTCCGTCCGCCAGGGTGGCCGCCATCATGATATTCTCCGTCCCCGTAACGGTAACCATATCGAAGTATATTTCCGCCCCCTTCAGCCGCCGGGCCTTGGCTACGACATAGCCGTCTTGCAGCTCCACCTCCGCTCCCATATCCTGAAGGGCCCGGATATGGAGATTGACCGGCCGGGCGCCGATGGCGCACCCGCCGGGCAGGGAGACCCGCGCCTCCCCCATTCTCGCCACCAGGGGTCCCAGGACCAGGACCGAAGCCCGCATCGTCCGGACCAGATCGTAGGCCGCCTGGCACGAGGCGATGTCTCCGGCATTGACCCTGAGGGTTGACCCTTCTTCGGCAAAAACGACGCCGAAACTTTTCAGGAGTTTCTTTATGGTCTTGATATCGACGAGACTCGGGATGTTGGCAAAGGAATTCCAGCCCTTCGTCAGGAGCGCCGCAGTGATTACGGGCAACGCGGCGTTCTTGGCGCCGCTGTTCTCTATCTCTCCATGCAGCCGCCGGCCGCCGGTAATGATTATCTTGTCCATCACTGAATCCTCCTTGCCCGGAGCACCCGGTCGCAGCCGGCATAGTCCCTGCGGAAGGAAACACTATCATAAGCCGCCGACCTCCGCAATAGTTCCTCGAGAATACATCGCTGGCCCGACCCTATCTCCAGTGCCAGGAAACCTCCGGGGCGGAGCAGACGTTCGGCGCCGCCGATTATTTCCCGATGAAAAGCGATCCCGTCCGGCCCGCCGCGAAGGGCGCCCGGGGGTTCATAACAGCGCACCTCCGGCGGGAGGTCGGCAAATTCACCATCGGCGATGTAAGGGGGATTGGATACGATGCCGTCGAAAAGTCCATCCAGACCGGCAAAAAGGGAACAGACAAGAAAGGCGATCCTTCCCGACACCCCCGCCCGGACGGCGTTGCTCCTGGCGAGAGCCACCGCGGCGGCGGAGACGTCCGTGGCGATCAGCCGGACATCTTTCCGGTCCGCCGCCAAGGCGATGCTGACGGCGCCACTGCCGACGCCGATCTCCAGAAGCCGGGGCGTCCGCTCCCCCGGGGACGGCAGGAGGGTCAAGACTTCCTCCACCAGGATCTCCGTATCCGGACGGGGGATGAGGACCCGGGGATCGACCTGGAGGGGGATCGACCAGAACTCCTTCTCCCCGGTGATGTAGGCCACCGGTTCACCCTCCCGGCGCCGGGCCAGCAATCGGCGGTATTGCTCCGCTTCCTCCGCCGTCAGTTCCCGGTGGGGATGGAGGAAAAGCCGGGACCGCTCCCATTGCAGGACATGCCCCAGCAGGACCTCGGCATCCAGACGGGGACTCGCGCTCCCCGCCTCGGCCAGGGCGGCGGTCCCCTGGACCAGGCAATCCCGGATCGTCATGGTTGCGGGGCCGGTCGCCATCTCCGGGGTCCGGCATGCCGTCCTGGGGCCGGCATCATCAACCTTGGCTTCCTCCCTGCAGGGCGGCCGCCTGGAAATGGGCGATCAGGGCATCGATAAACATCTGGATGTCACCATCCAGAAAATTCTCGATATTGTAAACGGTGAGGCCGATGCGGTGATCCGTCACCCGTCCCTGGGGATAATTATAAGTCCGGATCCGCTCGCTGCGGTCCCCGCTGCCCACCTGATTCTTCCGCGTCTGGGAGATCTCCGCGTTCTGGCGCTGGGTTATGCCGTCCAGGAGTCGGGACCGCAACACCTTCATGGCCTTGTTTTTGTTTTTTAACTGCGATTTCTCGTCCTGGCAGGACACCACAATGCCCGTGGGCAGGTGGGTGATCCGGACGGCGGAATCGGTGGTATTGACCGACTGGCCGCCATGGCCGCTGGAGTGGAAAACGTCGATGCGCAGGTCGTTGGGATCTATGGTAACATCCACTTCTTCCGCCTCGGGAAGGATGGCCACCGTAACCGCCGAGGTGTGGATGCGACCCTGGGCCTCCGTTACGGGGACCCGCTGGACTCGATGGACGCCACTCTCGAATTTCAGGCGGCTGTATGCCCCCCGGCCTTCGATGAGGGCAATGATTTCCTTGAATCCCCCGACCCCGCCCGCCGGAGAGTTGCTGATCACCTCCATCTTCCAGCCGCACCGCTCCGCATAGCGGCCGTACATCCGAAAGAGGTCGGCGGCAAAGAGCCCCGCTTCATCGCCGCCGGTCCCCGCCCGGATCTCGAGCAGGACGTTCTTGTCGTCGTTGGGGTCCCGGGGAAGGAGGAGGACCTTCAGGCGGCCGTCCAGTTCTTCCAGTTGCGCCTTGAGGAGCGGCATTTCTTCCCGGACGATCTCCTTGAGCTCCTCGTCGTTTTCCTTCAAGAGGAGCTGGCCTTCCTCGATCCGCCCCCGCACCTCTTCATAGGCCCGGTAAGCCTCGACGAGGTCGTGGAGATCGGCATGCTCTTTGGCATATTTCTGATAGAGCGACTGCTTGGCAACGATCTCCCCGTCGCTCAGCAGTCTCTGCAATTCTTCGTATCTTCCGACGATTTCTTTTAATCTACTGTACATTTCCAAATGATTGTCCCAAATATCTACTCTGGGACTGTCCCTTTAAGGATTTATAAACATTGCGGACCTCGCAAAAGTCGGAATTTGCCCAATTCAGCGCCGTAACTTGCTGAAAACATTAGGCGTGAATTTCTGGAAAAGAGCATTTTTCGACTTTTTACGGACGCATAAACACTGTGCCGCGCTTTCGGGAGCCTCCCCGCCCCGGTCGGACAAAAACATGATTGGATGAGCATTAAGCCGCGCTTTCGGTGTGGTGAAGACAGGGAACGGGGGAAGGAATCAAAATGTCCCCTCCCGCCGGACGGTAACCGAGCGGTGCGGCGGCAGCGGCAGCGGCGGGGATGGTGGGGCAGTTTGCCTGCCTTTGCATGACGGGATGGTACGCGAGCGACACACCGGCTATCTTGCGCCGCCCCGGAATCCAATGCCTTCGATGCCTCACAAACGCCGGAATCCACGCTGTTTTTGCAGTCATCGCCAGCACGGGAAATCCTCTCGACAGGGAGAAACGGAAATGACCCCCGCCTCTATTTGCCTTTCTTTTTTATGACACCGGCATATTTCTTGTGGAAACGCTCAACCCGGCCGGCCGTATCGATGATCTTCTGTTTCCCCGTCATGAAGGGATGACACTGGGAACAGATTTCCACCTTGATGTCCTTTTTCGTCGAGCGGGTGGGAATCACGTTTCCGCAGACACAGGTAATGGTCGTTTCATAATAGGGGGGATGGATGCCTTCTTTCATTTTTTTTAACCTTTCTCCCGATGAAAATGGGGTCGCATTATAATCACGGCACAAATAAATTCAAGGAAAATTTTTCATCGGGACTTTCACTGATTCATGGAATCGAGGAAGAGTTGGTTGCTCTCCGTCTTCCGGATCTTGTCGATGATGAAATCCATGGCATCCACCGGGTTCATTTCCTGAAGGAGCCGCCGGAGGATCCAGATCCGGTTGAGGTTGTTTTTCGGTATAAGGAGCTCCTCCTTCCTCGTCCCGGAACGGACCAGATCAAAGGCGGGGAAGATCCGCCGGTCGGCGATGCGGCGGTCCAAATGCAGTTCCATGTTGCCCGTCCCCTTGAACTCCTCGAAGATGACCTCGTCCATACGACTCCCGGTGTCGATGAGCGCCGTAGAAATGATGGTCAGGCTGCCGCCGTTTTCGATATTCCGCGCGGCGCCGAAAAAGCGCTTGGGCTTGTGCAGGGCATTGGAATCCACGCCGCCGGAGAGGACCTTGCCGCTGGGCGGCACAACGGTGTTGTAGGCCCGGGCGAGACGGGTGATGCTGTCGAGGAGGATCACCACATCCTTTTTGTGCTCCACCAGCCGTTTCGCCTTTTCAATAACCATTTCGGCTACCTGTACATGCCGGGTTGCCGGTTCGTCGAAGGTGGAGGAAACGACCTCGCCCTGGACGCTCCGCTGCATATCCGTCACTTCCTCCGGTCGTTCATCGATGAGGAGGACCATCAGCGTCACTTCCTTGTGATTGGCGGCGATGCTCCGGGCGATATCCTGGAGGAGCATCGTCTTTCCCGCCCGGGGCGGCGAGACGATCAGGCCCCGCTGTCCCTTGCCGATGGGGGTAAAGAGGTCCATGATCCGGGTGGAAAGATTGTCGGGATCCAACTCGAGATTCAACTTTTCCTCCGGATACAGCGGCGTGAGATTGTCGAAGAGGATCTTGTCCCGGGTGGCGTCGGGCAATTCATGGTTGACCGTATCGACCTTGAGGAGGGCAAAATATTTTTCCCCCTCCTTGGGAGGTCGCACCTCGCCGGAAATGGTATCGCCGGTCCGCAGATTGAAGCGGCGGATCTGGGAAGGCGAGACATAGATGTCGTCGGGGCTGGGCAGGTAGTTGTAATCCACCGCCCGGAGGAAGCCGAATCCGTCGGGGAGGATTTCCAGCACCCCCGTACCGGAGATCAAGCCGTTTTTTTCCGTCTGGGCCTGGAGGATGGAAAAGATCAGGTCCTGGCGACGCATGCCGCTGGCGCCGGCGACGTTGAGGTCCTTGGCCAGATTGGCCAGTTCGCTAATGGGAAGCCTTTTGATATCTTCGATGTTCATATGTGAATATCCTAACTAATTTGGTTATATAGACGGCGCCGGAGGCAACCGGGACCGAGGCTGGAGCTATAATTGTTGATTATACTTATCCATCAGAATGTTATAAATGAGAATCTACCATGCAACTACAGATAAAAAGATTTAGTGGATTGCAAAAGGTCTGCTCATCTGAACGCCGGATATGCTCCGGACGGTAGGTACTGGCCTGAGCCTTTTGAAAGTGCGGGTATTTTTATCCGATCGTGACGGTAATGTCAAGGATTTTTCTTCATGGAGAAATCATGATGAAATTGAGGAGTCGGCCCGACTTCCCCCCCTCGCCGCGGTGGGAATAGAAAAGATCCCGCCGGCAGGAGGTGCAGAGGTTCGCCATATGGATATTGTCCCCGGTCAACCCCGCGGCTTCCATCTGGAGGCGGTTGGCCAAGGCCAAATCAAGCCGCCATTTACCCGGTTCCGGTTGTTTCGTGAAAATGGCGTCCCGGTTCGGATGCCGGTCCATGGCCGCCCGGACGGCATCGTCCACCTCGTAGCAGCAGGGGCCGATGGCGGGACCGACAGCCGCCCGGAGATCCTCGGTCCGGCTCCCGAAACGTTCCCGCAGCAGCGTCACTACCTGCCCGGAGATATTCAGGGCCGTTCCCCGCCAGCCCGCATGGACGGCGGCGACGATCCGCCGCCGCGGATCCACCACCAATACGGGCGCACAGTCCGCGGTCAGGATGCACAGGGCAAGTCCCGGTCGCTTTGTAACCACGGCGTCGTACTCCAGGGGGCGGCAGGTATGGATGAGAAAATCCGCGCCGTCGATGACGAGAATCTTGTCGCCGTGGACCTGATGGACCCGGAAAAAATGCCGCCGGGTAATGCCGAAGGCCGCGGCGGCGATATCCCAGTTGGCGCTGACATTGGCCTCCTCCTCCCCTTCCCGGCCGCTCATATTGAGAGCGGCGAAGCGTCCGGAACTGATTCCGCCCCGGCGGGTGCAGAAGGCATGGGTCACAAAGGGATAGGCCTCCCAGGCCGGAGAGGTGAAGTATTCCACCGGCCCATTCTTTTTCCATACGAACATGCCCTCTTCCGGCAATGGCTTGTCCATGCTCGACACCCCCCAAAAAAGACACCCAACATCAAATAAATCTTCGTATATATCTATAATTATTCATTAAAAGCACATTCTTTAATGCGGCCCGCGGACGATCCATATTGTTCTCATTTCTTCCCGAGGCCCTACCCGCCGGCGGCCGGATCGCCGCTCATCCTCTCCCTGAGAAATCGGCACAGATCCTCCATGTCCGGAGGCAGGGGCGACAAAAACGACAGCGGGCGGCCGTCGGCGGGATGCACGAAGGCGATCCGGCTGGCATGGAGGGCCTGTCGCTTCATCTCCCTGAGGCGCCCCCGCAGCGACTGATCATTTATCTCCATGATTTTCTTGGGATTACCGTACACGCGGTCGCCGACGATGGGATACCCAAGGGAGGTGAGATGCACCCGGATCTGATGTGTCCGCCCCGTTTCGATGGCCGCGGCCACCAGGGTGGCCGCTCCGAACCGTTCCCGGACCTGCCAGCGGGTCACAGCCTCTTTCCCCCGGGGGCTCCGGGTGGACATCTTCCGGCGCTCCACGGGATGACGCCCCACCGGAAGAGCGACGATCCCCTCGTCATCTTTCATCTCCCCGCACACCAGGGCCAGGTAGAGCTTTTCCACCCGCCGGGCCTGAAAATCCGCCGCCAGCGCCTGGTGGACCGGATCGGATTTGGCGATAATCATCAATCCCGAGGTGTCCTTGTCCAGACGATGGACGATGCCGGGGCGCAGTACTCCGCCAATTCCCGAAAGGTCCCGGCAGTGATGGAGCAGGGCGTTGACCAGGGTTCCCCGGGGATTCCCCGCCCCGGGATGGACGACCAGCCCGGGCGGCTTGTCGATCACCAGCAGGGAGGAATCCTCATAGACGATTTTCAGGGGTATGTCCTCCGGCACGACCTCGCTCGGAGACGGCGGGGGAATCACCAGAAGGATTTCGTCGCCTCCCCGCACCCGGGTGGATGCCTTGGGCGCCTTGCCGTTGAGAAGGATGCCCGCCGCCGCCAGGGCCCTGGGGATCTGGGAACGGGAGAGAAAGTCCTGCCGGCGGGCCAGAAAGACGTCGAGGCGCAGGCCTCCTTCTTCTTCACCCACAACAAAGCGGCGGGAGGGAGGGGAATTATCGGCCATCCGGAAAAAATATACTCCGCAATCCGTTGACAATAAAAACGAATTCCTCCTCGGCCACGGTGCGCATATCGAGCAGGACCTCTTCCCCGTCGATCCGGGCGATAATGGGGACCTCCAGACCCCGGAGGCGTTCCTCCAGGCGGGAGGAAGACAGGGACCGAGGCGCCAGGGAAACGAGGAAGGTGGGGATTTCCTGGCCGGGCAGGGAGCCCCCTCCCGCCGCCGCCGTTCCCTCCCGAAGAGAGAAATCGACACCGGTCATCCCGGCCGTCCGGAGCTTCCGGAGGAGCTTTTTCCCCCGCACCCGAACCTCGTTGCGGGTCTCCGTCAGGGCCTTGAGGACCCGCAGATCGCTGCGGGCCTGCCGCGGGTTCAGGTAAGCGATCAGCGTCCCCTCCAGGGCGGCGAGGGTCAGCTTGTCGATGCGCAGCGCCCGGTTCAGGGGATTTTTCTTTATCCGCTCCAGCAAGGCTCTTTTCCCCAGGATGATCCCCGCCTGGGGACCGCCCAGGAGCTTGTCGCCGCTGAAGGTCACGACATCCGTCCCCGCCGTGACCACATCTTCCACCGTCGGCTCCCGCTGCCGGCCATAGCGGTCCAGATCGAAGAGGCAGCCGCTGCCCAAATCGTTCAGCACGGGGAGGCCGCATTCCCGGCCCAGGGCCACGAGGTCCCGGAGCGGCACCTCCTCCGTAAAGCCGACGATTTTGAAATTGCTCGTGTGGATCTTCATGAGCAGGCGGGTTTCCGGGTTGACGGCCTCCCGGTAATCCCGGAGGCGGGTACGGTTCGTGGTGCCCACCTCGCGGAGGCGGACTCCGCCCTTCTCCATGACTTCGGGGATACGGAATTCACCACCGATTTCAATAAGTTCCCCCCGGGATACGACGGCTTCCCCACCCTGGGCCAGGGAGTTCAGGGCCAGCAGGACCGCCGCTGCGTTGTTGTTGACCACCAAGGCGTCCTCAGCCCCGGTGAGGAGACGGAGGAGTTCCTGGACGTGATCGTATCGCAACCCCCGGGTCCCTCTTTCCAGATCGAACTCGAGGTTGGAGTAGCCGCAACCGACTTCGAGGAGGCATTCCCGGGCCGCCGGGGACAGGGGCGCCCGGCCCAGGTTGGTATGGAGGATGACCCCGGTGGCATTGACCACCCGCCGCAGGCGGCGGGTGTGCAGCCGGTCTATTTGCCCGGTTATTTCTTCGGCAAGCCCCGTCAGGGAAGGAGCAGGTTCCTCTTTTCCCCCCCTTCCGGCGATGATACCCTGGCGGCGCTTTTCCACCACGGCACGGCAAAGCTCCTTGAGGAGAGGCTTGGGCACCCGGTCCGCCACCCCCTGGCCCTCGAGCAGGAGCATAAGTTCGTCGATCTTGGGAAGCTGTTGCAGCCACAACCGCTGCCGGTCATCCATGGCCTCCTCCTTAATCAGTACCGGTCAGCCGTTCAGGCGGGACCGGCAATAGTCGCGGAAATTGTTTACAGCGATGAAAAACTCCCGCATCATGATCACCCAACTGTAGCATCCCCGATCCGTCAGGGTCAGCCTCCCCTTCCGATAGCGCAGGCTTCCCGCCAGGAGGAACGCCAGGATCTCGAACCAGAGGCAGGCCCAGGGGTTCACTCCGTATTTGTTCCGCAACTCCCTCAAGTCCAGCCGCGTTCCAAAGAGCTTCATCAGAAAATCATAGCGGAGCCGATCCTTCCTGCTGAAGATTCTCGCCGCCATGAGCGGCATTTCCCCTCTTTCAATTTTCTCAATGTATTCAGATATATCGAATGTATTGGCATAACAGGCGCCGCCCAAAAAGCCTATGGAACCGCTACCCAGGCCTGCATATTCGTCGTAATCAACTATATACTCGTCGATCATGCCGTTCTGCCGGGAAAAGCACCACGCGGAGGAAAGCCGGTAGGTGGGGAGCAGGCGCCGGAGGATCCGGGCGTAGTAATCCTCTTCCCGACCGTAATCTACCTCGCCCAGCTTCGCCGTCACCTGCCGTCGCGTCGAGTCGGAAACCATGAGGGGATAATAGGTCACCTGATCGACGCCGATTCCCATCAGGACATCGAGGTCCCGGGCCAGGATCTCCGGGGTCTGGGAGGGAAAATTGAACATCATATCTGCATTGAGGGTGTCGAAACGGCCGCCGATCGCACCCAGACGGGCGGCGATATCCGCGCCGGAACCGTATTTTTCCAGGCGGTCCACATCCTTCAGGAGACCATCGTCGAAGCTCTGTACCCCTACGGACAGGCGGTTCACCCCCGCCGCCTTCAGAATGGCGAGGCGGTCTTCCGTCAGGTGGTTGGGATTGGTCTCCACCGATACTTCCCGAATGGAGAAGCACTCCCGCGCCCTTTCCAGGGTGGCGGCCAATTCATCGATCATCACCGTCGGCGTCCCGCCGCCGACATAAACGCCGGCAAAATCATAGCCCCGGTCCCGGTAGAGATGGATTTCCCGCCGCAGGGCCTGAAAGTAGCGCCGGCACCGGGCGGCATCGAAGAGGAATCGATTGAAGGAACAGTAAGGGCAGAGCTTTTCGCAAAAGGGGACGTGGAGGTAAAGCAGGCGGGGCAGCTTTCCTCGGGCCTGGGGCAGCGCCGGCGGGCGACCGGCTTCGAAACGCAGGGAACGGGAAAACTCCCGGCGGACGATGGCGGTAATGGTCTGGTTGACAATCTTTTGCATATCCTTGAGTCACCTATCAAATCGGCGGCATTTGTTCAAGATTATTCGCCGTCGCGGTTCGTCTTGCATAAATAGCATCCCGGTGGTATAGGTGGCCAGTCCAGCCGTCCATATTAATTACCCTTTCCCACTCCCCTCACGATGAGCGAACGCGGCCGGCGGCAACATAATATATAATAAGAGGCGCGGCACGGCCATGAAAAAAGTCCTGACCCTTTGGTCCGAAGACCATGTAAATGAAGAAGAAACTCGCATTTTGAGACAACCCTGCGCGGATCTCCCCATCCCTCTGGACGGCGAGGCCCGAAAATCCGTAAAAACCCTCGTCGATGCATTCCTGGAGAGGAACGACGCCTCGGGGCTGGCGGCCCCGCAAATCGGCATCTCCAAGAAAATCATCATCTTCCGCAACCGGGGCTTTACCAGGGAGGGGGCATCCGACGGCACCTGGACAAAAAAGGACGTGGAGGTGCTCATCAACCCCCGCCTGACCCAGCAACGGGGCAACCAGATAATCCTCTCCGAGGGCTGCCTGTCCTGTCCCGACATCAAGGTGGACATCGCCCGCTATCCGGAGATCAAGGTCCGGGGCTTCGACATGCACGGCCAGAAGGTCAGCAAACGCTATGTAGATTTCATCGCCCGTATCGTCCAGCACGAGATGGATCACCTCGAGGGCAAACTGATCGTAGATTACGACGAAGGGGCGATTTTCGTCCCCAAAAAGAAACGTGGTTTCTTCGAAAATCTCTTTCAGAATAAATCCGCCTGAAATCATATCTAAAGAGATGATTGACTTCCATAATACATCCTCAGGAGTTATAAGATCATGACCCAAGGAACGAATCCGCCCCCCAGCGATTTCATCCGCGATGTAATCGAGGACGACATCAAAACCGGCAAGAACAACGGCGTTGTCGCCGTTCGTTTCCCGCCCGAGCCCAACGGGTACATCCATATCGGCCACGCCAAGTCCGTATGCCTTAACTTCGGCATCGCCGCCCAGTACGGCGGCACCTGCAATCTCCGCATGGACGACACGGATCCCGCCGGTGAATCGCTGGAGTTCGTTCAGTCCATCATCGACGACATCCACTGGCTGGGCTTCGACTGGCAGGACCGGCTCTATTACGCCTCCGATTACTTCGAACCGCTCTACCGGTTCGCCGTGGAACTAATCAAGGACGGCAAGGCTTACGTGGACAGCATGAGCGCCGACGAGATCCGGGAACACCGGGGCAGCTTCACCGAACCGGGCCGGGAAAGCCCCTGCCGCAACCGCGCCATAGTGGAGAATCTGGACCTCTTCGCAAGGATGCGGGCCGGGGAATTCGCCGACGGGGAACACGTCCTCCGGGCCAAGATCGACATGGCCGCCGCCAATATCGTCATGCGGGACCCCATCATGTACCGCATCAAGAGGGAACCCCACTACCGGACCGGCGCCGATTGGGTTATCTACCCCATGTATGATTTCGCCCACTGTCTCTCCGACGCCCTGGAGGGGATCACCTATTCCATCTGCACCCTGGAATTCGAGAACAACCGCCCGCTTTATGACTGGTTCGTGGAACAACTGATAACGGGACGCCGGCCACGGCAGATCGAGTTCGCCCGGCTCAACGTCAGTTACACCGTCCTGAGCAAGCGCCGCCTTATCGAACTGGTGGAAAAGAAATTCGTCTCCGGCTGGGACGATCCCCGGATGCCCACGGTGGCCGGCATGCGACGCCGGGGTTACACGCCGGAGGCAATCAGGAACTTCGCCGCCGCCATCGGCGTGGCCAAGAACGACAATCTCGTGGACATGGACCTGCTGGAACATTGCGTCCGGGAAGACCTGAACGAACGGGCTCCCCGAGCCATGGCGGTCCTGCGCCCCCTCCGGGTGGTCATTGACAACTATCCGGAAGGACAGGTGGAGGAGTTCACCGCCCCCAACCACCCCCAAAAGCCGGAGATGGGAACGCGCACCGTGCCCTTCTCCCGGGTCATCTATATCGAACGGGACGATTTTCTGGAAGAGCCGCCGAAGAAGTACCACCGTCTCGGTCCCGGTCGCGAGGTGCGGCTCCGGAACGCCTATGTGATCCGTTTCGAACGGATGGTGAAAGATGAGCGGACCGGCGCCATAGAAGAGATCCACTGCACTTACGACCCGGAGACCCGGAGCGGTCCTCCGGCGGACGGCAGGAAGATCCCCGGGGTCATCCACTGGGTGGCGGCGGCGCAGGCCGTCCCGGCGGAGGTACGGCTTTACGACCGCCTCTTCCGGGTCCCCGAACCTCGGGACGAAGATTACACCCGGGATCTGAATCCCGAATCCCTGGTGGCCCTTACCGGCTGCCATCTGGAGGCGAGCCTCCGGGACGCGGCACCGGGGGCGCGGTATCAGTTCGAACGTCTGGGTTATTTCTGCGTGGACACCCGAGATTCCCAACCGGGGAAAACGGTTCTGAACCGTATTGTCCCCCTCCGGGACTCCTGGGCCAAGATCGCCGGCAGTGTCAAATAGGTATCGACCGGTTATCCGTATTTCAGGATGAACCCCTCGAGGATGTTGGACACATCCTCGCAGATATCTGTGGCTTCTTCAATTCTTTCGAGTACTTCTTTGCTCTTGATCAATTCGATGGCGTCTTTTTCCCGTTCGAAAAGCTCCGCCATGGACTCCCGCAACACATGATCCGCCTCGTTTTCCAGGGAATTGATTTCCACGCAGGCATCCAGGATCATCCGGACGTTCATGCTGCGGTTTCTCATGGCATGGATCGATTTATTCAGGAGGGCAATCGATCTGTTAAGGATGACCGCAAGTTTTATGTGGGCGGGAAGGGGCTCCCTGATCCGGTACAGATTCATCTTGCTGGCTGACTCATCGATCATGTCCACGATGCTGTCCATCTTGTTGGCCAGGGAATAGATGTCCTCCCGGTCCAGGGGGGTGATGAAGGTCTTGTGGAGATCCTGGTAGATCCGGTGGGTAATCACGTCCGCCTGCTGTTCGATCTCTTTGAGTTGGGATATCTTTCCTTTCGAATTCCGGTAGTCGTTCAATATCTCGACAAAAAGCACGCTTCCTTCCTGGATCTTTCCCGCCAGTTCCTCGAAGTTATCGGAAAACTGCACTTCCTTGGGAAAAAGCTTCATGGCTGCCGCCCCCCTCCCTCACTGTTCACGGATGGATTATGGACAAAATGGTTCGCCCCGTCAATCATTCAAAAAACAAAAGGGGTTAACCTTAACCTGGCTAACCCCTTGATATTATTTGGCTGGGAGACGTGGATTCGAACCACGATTCACGGAGTCAGAGTCCGTTGTCCTGCCGTTGAACGATCTCCCAGAGTCGACCTCGATGTTTTCTCCACCGCCGGGACAGGCCTTGTTGACTCTATCTTCAAGAGCGGTCGGGAATATAGTGCGATCGTCATGATCTGTCAACTTCTTTTTTTTCGAAGGTATTTGCCGTCGCGGGAGGATGACCGGCAAGAGTAATTTTTTTCGCCTTGAAAATCCCCCCGCGATATAGTACCCATACCACCAAGTCTTTGACCGATGGCGTCACCGTAAAACCATTCACCCTGACCGCTGATATAGAAGCAAATCGACAGCGCAGTTTTTTAAGAGGTTCCCATGAACAAAACACCCCTTTACAATCGCCATGTCGCCCTGGGAGCCCGCATCATCGACTTCGGCGGCTGGGCGATGCCGGTGCAGTACACCAATGTGATCGAAGAACATCTGGCCACACGCAAGGCAGCGGGAATATTCGACATCTGCCATATGGGGGAGATCGACGTCTCCGGACCGGGCGCCTTCGCTTTCCTGCAGGACGTCTTGACCAGGGACCTGACGGGGCAGAAGCCCGGCCAGATGAAGTTGAGCGTTCTGGCCAACGAGGCGGGAGGCATCATGGACGATCTCACCGTCTATCTTTTCGGGGAAAACCATTACCGCCTCGTCACCAACGCCGCCACAAAGGACAAGGATCTCCAGTGGCTCCTCGCGGTAAAGGCGCGTGGGGGGTTCGGCGACGTGGAAATCGCGGACCGCACGGCCGGCATCGGCAAGCTGGACCTTCAGGGACCGCGGGCCGAGGAGATCCTCCAAACCCTTGTCCCCGTCTATCTCCATCCCCTTAAATTTTATCACTTCCTGGAAACGGAGGTATCTCGTGTCCCCGCCGTGGTGTCCCGAAGCGGTTACACCGGTGAGGACGGTTTTGAAATCTATGTCCCCAGCGAACGGGTGGGGGAAATATGGGACCGCCTCCTCCAGGTGGGGGTGGACTACGGATTGAAGCCCGTCGGCCTGGGGGCCCGGGACACCCTGCGCCTCGAATCGGGGATGATGCTTTACGGCAACGACATGGACGAGACGGTCAACCCCTATGAAGTGGTTTACGGGTGGGTCGTGGACACGGAAAAGGATTTCATCGGCGCCGCGGCCCTCCGGGAGCAGTTCGCCCGGGAGGTGAAGAGAAAGCTGGTGGGATTCACCATGTGGGAGCGGGGCATCGCCCGTCATGGCTACAAGGTCTTCAAGGAGGGCCGGGAGGTCGGCGTCGTCACCTCCGGCACCTATTCCCCCACCCTGGGAAAGGCCATCGGGCTGGCCTTTGTCCCACCGGAGCTGGCCAAACCGGTAAACACCTTCGACATCCAGATCCGGAACAACTTCGCCGCCGCCCAGGTCGTCCCCCTGCCGTTCCACAAAAGAGAGCGTCAGTAAGTATTTTTCAATATCTTTATCTGAAAGGAAAGGAAGAGAAAAGGTTATGTCAAAGATCAATCCCACGAACAGGAGATACTCCCGGGAGCATGAATGGGTCATCGACAACGGCAACGGCACAGCCACCGTTGGCATCACCGATCATGCCCAGGAGTTGCTCACGGATATCGTGTTTGTGGAGCTGCCGGAGATAGGCAAACAGGTCCAGCAGATGGAACCGGTGGCCGTCGTGGAATCCGTCAAGTCGGTCTCCGATGTTTACGCACCGGTGAGCGGAGAGGTCACGGAGACAAATCTAAAACTGGAGCAGAACCCCGAGTTGATCAACCAGGACCCCTACGGCAACGGATGGATTGTCCGGATGAGAATGGACAATCCGGAGGAGTTGCCGGGGCTTATGGAGGCGGCGGACTACGAGGCATTCATCGCCACGGAGGAGCATTGATATAGGCGCCGAGTCCCCGGCGTCCCTGTCTCCGCGGTGGGGAAGCCTGCCGGGATGACCCCTTGCTTCCACGTCACCCTTTTTCAGAGGATGAGAAGAGAAGGATTAACCACACAAAAACATAAGGGATAACACGATGGACTACGTTCCCCACACCCCGGCGGACGAGCAACGGATGAGAGAGGCAATCGGGATTGCCTCTCTCGACGACCTGTTTACGGACATCCCCTCCCGCTTCCTCCTCAAAGACGCCCTGGCGCTTCCCGCCGGCGTTCCGGAGATGGAGCTGGCGACGATCATGACGGACCTCAGCGCGCGGAACCGCCTCCCCGCCCTCACCCTCATGGGGGCCGGGGCCTACCGGCACTGGCTCCCCGCCGTCGTGGGTCACGTCATTTCCCGTTCGGAATTCTATACCGCCTACACCCCCTACCAGGCGGAGATCAGCCAGGGGATCCTCCAGGCGATCTACGAATACCAGACCATGATCGCCGGTCTGACGGGGATGCAGGTCGCCAACGCCTCGATGTACGACGGGGCCACGGCGATGGCGGAGGCCGCCGTCCTCGCCGCCAAGACGCTGAACCGGCCCAGGCTGGTCGTGGCGAAATCCGTCCATCCCGAATACCGGCAGGTCGTCCGAACCTACGCCTGGGCCAACGGTTATGAGGTTGTCGAAACGCCATACCTGCCGACGGGTCAGGCAGACATCGAGGCCATGCGTCGGGCCGCCGGCGGCGAAGTCGCCGCCGTCCTGATTCAGAGTCCCAATTTCTTCGGCGTCATCGAGGAGATTGCCCCCATCGCGGCCATCGCCCATGCGCCGGGGGCACTCCTGGTTACCGGCTTCACCGAGGCAACCTCCCTGGGGATCCTCAGGCCCGCCGGCGCCCTGGGCGCCGATTTCGTAGTCGGCGAAGGCCAGGCCTTCGGAAATCCCCTGAATTACGGGGGTCCCTATCTCGGCATCTTTGCCGGCACGGAGAAGTTTCTCCGCAAGATCCCCGGACGCCTGGCCGGGGCGACGGTTGACAAGGAAGGAAACCGGGGTTTCGTGCTGACCCTCCAGACCCGGGAGCAGCACATCCGCCGGGAGCGGGCCACTTCCAATATCTGTACCAACGAGGCCCTCTGCGCCCTGGCCGCGGCCGTCTATCTGGTCTGTCTGGGGAAAAACCTCAAACCCCTGGCCGAGCTGAACATACGGAACGCCCGATACCTGCGCTCCCGGCTGCTGGAGATCCCCGGTTTCTCCTCCGCTTTCGCAGGCCCCTTCTACAACGAATTTGCCCTTCGTTGCCCCGATCCGGCCGCAGTCAACCAAAAGCTTCAAGCCGCGGGCATCGTCGGGGGCTACGAATTGGGCCGGGATTACCCGGAATTGGCCGACGGTCTTCTTTTTTGCGCCACGGAAACGCTCTCAAAGGATGATATTGATAAAATTATAACAATTATAATGAGTTAACAGATTATCCGGGCACAGCAGCAACAGAAACAACTATTTCGCAACTTCAAGGAGATGATCAATGGAAGATAAAACCGTCACCAAAAAGCTTTCCATGGCCAGCACCAAGCAGGAAATGCTCGAATCCTATAATGCACTCCTAAAGCAGCTTCAGGAGAAACAGTCCGGGGAACTCAAGCCGGAAAAGAAAATTGAGGAAAAAAGACGAAGGAAGCCGTTCAGATTGCCGATTCCCTGACGGCGGACGGGGTGGCCAGAGAGATCAACAACCTGAAGATCGACGTCGGCAAGCTCCTCACCAAAATCGCCGATGACCTCGACGGCGAGGTGAACAAATTTGCCGCCATTCAACAGGCCATTGCCGCCAAGGAAAGGGAGATTCAGGAACTCTATGAAATCGAAAAAGCCGCCGCAACCTTGGCCGCCCTTATCGAGTCCCACAATTTGAAACGCAGCGAATTCGACATGGAGATGGCAAAAAAAAAGGATGATCTGAAAGAAGAGATCGAAGAGACGAGGGCCGAGTGGCTTAAAGAAAAGGAAGAACACGATGCCGCCGTAAAAGAGCGCGACATCGCCGAAAAGAAGCGCCAGACCAGGGAGAAGGAGGAGTTCGATTACGCCTTCAAGCGGGAGCAGCAATTGGCAAAGGATCGTTTCGAGTACGAAAACGCCAAACTCGACAAGGATATTAAGACTAAGAGGGAGCAGGCCGACCGGGAATTGAAGGTAAGAGAGCAGGCAATTGCCGAAAGGGAAGAAGAACTTGCGGAACTTAGAAAGCGGGCCGCCGCCTTCCCCAAGGAGCTGGAAACAGCGGTAAATCGGGCAGTCAAAGAAACTTCGGATCGAATCACCTCGGAAGCGAAGAGCAGGGAAGAATTATTGAAGAAGGAATTCGAGGGCGACCGGAACGTCCTGAAGACCCGCGTCGAGGCATTGGACAAGACCGTCAAGGAGCAAAACGAGTATATCGCCAGGATATCGCAGCAGTTGGAGGCGGCATATCAGAAGGTCCAGGATATCGCCGTAAAGACCGTGGAAGGGTCATCGGACGCCAAGTCTCTGGCCAATTTGCAGCAATTTCTCGGTGAACAGATGCGGAAACAGGGACAGGACAAATAAAACATAAATTTAGCGATTCCGGAGATATTCCCGAGCGGGCATAAACAAATGAGTGTTTTTTTTGTAAAAGAGAGCTTTCCGGAGGTGGCCGAGAAAATCACCCTTATCGGTTCCATGATTTTGAAAGGAGACGCCTTGAATGTACTGCGCACTTTGCCCTCCGCGTCTATTCAATGCGTTGTAACCTCGCCGCCATATTGGGGACTGCGCGATTACAATATTGAGGGGCAGATTGGCCTGGAACCGACGTTGCCCCAATTTATTAACCGTCTCGTCGCCATCTTTAACGAAGTCAAAAGGGTGCTTAAAGACGACGGCCTGCTTTGGTTGAATATCGGAGACAGCTACACAAGCGGAAATCGCGGTTGGCGTGCGCCTGACAAAAAAAATCCGGCCCGGGCCATGAACGTCAGACCGGACACCCCGGAAGGGCTTAAACCAAAAGACCTCATCGGCGTGCCTTGGCGACTGGCATTTGCCCTCCAGCAGGATGGTTGGTACCTCAGAAGCGACATCATCTGGAACAAGCCTAACGCTATGCCGGAAAGTGTTAAAGATCGCCCCACAAGGGCTCATGAGTACATTTTCCTCATGTCAAAATCCGAGAAATATTACTATAACTACGAATCGATCATGGAAATAAACGGCGGCTCCCGCAGAAACAGGCGGACCGTTTGGGATATTTGCACCCAACCTTTCCCGGAAGCCCATTTTGCCACTTTTCCTCCGGAATTGGTTGATCCATGCGTTCTCGCAGGCAGCAAACCCGGAGACTATGTGCTGGATCCGTTTTTCGGGTCCGGGACAATCGGTATGGTCTGCCAGAAGCGACAACGAAAATATATAGGTATTGAGCTTCATCCCGATTATTTCCTGATGGCGGTCAATCGACTATCGGCAAATGAAAGGCAAATGGAGCTAATCGAGGTTGCGCACTCATGAAGAACAATATCAAAATACCACGGCCGCAGATGCAGATAGATTTTTCCATCGTACTTGCCGAGATACGGAAGGAATATCTACAGGACGCCCTTCGAGAAACCGTTGCCGGCATGGATATTGAGATTATAGACAAGGAATTGTCTTTATTCGTTCCCAAGGTTGATCTCGCCGCCGTAGCGGCACGGGGCATGAGGGCGGAGTTGATCTTCCCGGTTCCCTGCCTATTAAGCAAAAACCCCAAGCTCCTTGGATATTATCGGCTTCTCTTGGGTTTCAGTCAGAAGACTTTTTACAACTCAGAGTCGGGAGCATTACCGTTTAAAAGTATGGAAGAACGAGGCATAATCAGCAAAGCAAATGAACCGCATATCATCTATCTTTGTCAGGCTTTATCAGAATGCGCATCAGAGCTCATCAAAGGAATAGGATTGGATCGCCTTAACAAAGACCTTCTTGATGATCTGACCTTACTGACGATAGGGCCGCAATTACGGGGCGGCGCCAATGTAAAAAAAGGAACCGTAGGTGTCTATACCGTTTTCCACGCCATTCATAACATTGTTAGGGATCACGTTAAAGAATCGAACCGACAGCGTATCATCATCATCAATGCCGCCGGTCGGGATGTTTTAATCGAATTTGCCCCCGATCCCGATATCGTAATTAGAGAAATAATGGCTAAGGATAGTTATCGAAACATCATCGCCATCGAGATCAAGGGAGGAACGGATTTTTCCAATATTCACAATCGACTCGGCGAAGCGGAAAAAAGCCATCAAAAAGCACGCCAAGCAGGTTTCGTGGAATGCTGGACCATTGTCAACGTGGAGAAATTCGATGAAAATATGGCCCGCAGAGAATCACCCACGACGAATCGGTTTTATCGTATTTCGCACCTTACCATGGGGAAAAGCACCGAATATGAAGACTTTAGGAATCGGATTGTGGCCTTGACAGGAATCCCGGATCGGTGACGGCTAATTAATGATAAAAGGGTATTTAAAGCAAGGAATAAGCTGAATATTCAATGATAAAAGCTATTCAAAAAAGGAGGGGCATTTAATGGGATTCGTCAACCTTGAAGATATCGCCGGTAAGGAAATCGTCCCGGGGTTCACCGCCCGGTTCGTCCATTCGGAATACATGACCTTTTCCTATTGGGAGGTAAAGGCGGGAGCGGTGCTGCCGGAGCACAGCCACCCACATGAGCAGGTGGCCAATCTCCTGAAGGGAAAGTTCGAGATGACCGTCGCCGGCGAGACCCGCATCCTGGAGCCGGGGATGGTGGCGGTGATCCCTCCGGAGGCCAAGCACAGCGGCCGGGCCCTGGCGGACTGCTACATCCTGGACGTCTTCTACCCGGTCCGGGAGGACTACCGATAAAAGGGGCAAAATGGGGACGGTTCTCTTTTTTTGCGGACGAAAATGAAAGTGCAAGACCCATCCCCACCTTAATCCTCCCCTTGAAGGG
>Ga0209719_1002191_pt1 | contig 21003 bp, 16 predicted proteins | sample AD_JPNAS2_MetaG_FD_184421 | JGI IMG/M metagenome (GOLD analysis project Ga0209719, IMG submission 184421) | Active sludge microbial communities of municipal wastewater-treating anaerobic digesters from Japan - AD_JPNAS2_MetaG (SPAdes) (version 2) | ecosystem: Engineered > Bioreactor > Anaerobic...
GAAAAGGGGATCCGCGGTGTTGGTGAACGACACGAGCCGTTCGGCCTCAACTCGTGAGCACAGGCCCTCTCTGCGCAGGCGGGCAGTGATCCGTGCGCCGATGGGATATCCGGATGCGAGCCCCATGGCGAGGGCGAAGGCCCCCACGCCGGGCACATTGAACAGCGGGCGCATCAAAGGTTCGAGCAAAGCCCCGATGAAGTGGACTACTCCCAGGCCCATAAGCGTATCGGAGGCGATGAAGAATGGAAGCAGCGCAGGGAAGACTATGTCCCACCACACGCGCAGTCCGTCCAGCGAGGCTTTGTACGATACCTCAGGGAACGCAATGATAGCAATCGTCACAGCTGAAGCCAGGGCAGCGGTCACGTACACGCCTCTTCTTCTAGGCTCTATTCGCCTTTTCATGTGAGGATACACGCCCTTTCGTTTTGGGAGGCAGTCCTCTGAATCTATATTTGGCTTGGCTCGCGGGTATGCTGAAGGAATTTGCTGCGTTCAGTAGAATAAAGCCCAGGATATGTGGTGAAGGAGGGCGACTGTGGTGACCAGGTACGCTCGCAGCCTGCGCCTCTTGGCGTGGGCCCTTGGGTGCATCCTGCTTTCCGCAGGAGTGTGCGCCGCGTCGGAAGTCCCCAGCGTAGTGCTGAGGCAAGGCGATCGAGGCGAATTCGTGTGTGAACTGCAGGAGTATCTGGCCATCGCTGGTTATCTGGATTCTGCTGCTGATGGGGTCTTCGGATCCGTCACCCAACAGGCGGTAATCGCTTTCCAGAAGTCCTCCGGGCTCACTGCCGACGGCGTCGTCGGCAAGAACACGTGGGATGCGCTTCTCAGCAAGGCCGAGGCTGCGTCTGCCCGCACATACGTGGTAGTAGCGGGCGACACTCTGTACGGGATCGCGCGGCGATTCGGCGTCTCTGTGGAGGCCATCGCCGCTGCGTCCGGCATATCGCGCCCGGAATCAATAAAGCCTGGCCAAAAGGTCGTCATCCCGTCGTCGTCGGCGGATGCGTCCAGGGCTGCCCTGGGCCGGGGAGGCGCTGAGCTGCTGCATTGGGATGTTGCGAACAAGATTTTCAAGAGCCGGGCAACCATCATCGATGTCGTCACGGGGCTTTCTTTCGATGCGCAACGGCGCGGCGGGCATAATCACGCCGATATCGAGCCTCTCACAAGCGCGGATACGGCCGTATTGAAGCGGATCTATGGGGGAGCATGGAGCTGGGCGAGGCGCGCCGTGATAGTGGTGACCGGCGGGCGGCGGATCGCAGCATCCATCAATGGCCAGCCCCATGGAGGCCAGGCGATCACCGGGAACGGCTTCAACGGGCACATCTGCCTGCACTTCCTGGGCAGCCGCACACACGCCAGCAATTCGCTGGACACGGATCATCAGCGCATGGTGCAGGCGGCAGTCGGTCACTAGTGTCGAGCCGTCATGTTCTCGGACGAAGCATGGCGCATGCCATGTTTTCTTTTTTCAAGGTCAAGGAGGTTATGGGTTCGAATGAAGGTTCTGGTAGTCAACTGCGGTAGCTCGTCATTGAAGTATCAGCTGTTCGACATGGCCACTCAGACCTGCATGGCGCGGGGAAACGTGGAGAGAGTCGGTACAGCGGAGGCGTTCATTGTCCACAGGCCCAATGGAGGCGACAAGGTCAGGCGGGAAGTGATCGCGCGAGACCATGAACAGGCTATGAAATACGTCTTTGAGTGCCTGGTCGACCCCAAGATCGGCGTGATCTCGGATCTCGCGGAGATATCGGCCATTGGGCATCGCGTTGTGCACGGCGGCGAGAAGTTCGCAGGATCCGTGCTGATCGACGCGGCAGTTATGCAGGCGTTGGAGGAATGCCAGGACCTTGCTCCTCTGCACAATCCGCCGAACATCATGGGTATCGAGGCCTGCAGGAGGTTGATGCCGGATCTGCCGATGGTGGGCGTGTTCGACACGGCCTTTCATCAGACTATGCCCAGGGAGGCGTACCTGTACGGCCTGGGCTACGACATGTACACTAAGCACGGCGTGAGGAGATACGGCTTCCACGGAACGAGCCATCGCTACGTGTCAGGGCGTGCGGCCGAGATCGTGGGGCGTCCGGTCGAGGAGCTGTGCATGGTCACATGCCACCTGGGCAACGGATCGAGCCTTGCAGCCGTCAAGCACGGCAAGTCCATCGATACCAGTATGGGCTTCACTCCGCTCGAAGGGCTGGTCATGGGAACCCGGTCAGGCGATATCGATCCGGCGATAGTCTCCTTCCTCTGCGAAAAGCTGGGCCGAAGCGCGAGCGAGGTAGTCTTGGGCTATCTGAACAAGAACTCGGGAGTGCTTGGGCTATCCGGAGGGCTGTCCAACGACTTCCGCGATCTCGAAGAAGCGGCGGACCGTGGGCATGAGCTTGCCAAGCTGGCCCTGGACGTGTTCGCCTACAGAGTAGTCAAGTACATCGGGGCGTATGCTGCAGCCATGGGGCAGCTCGACGTGATCGTCTTCACGGCCGGAGTCGGCGAGAACTCACCCGAAATGCGCACGAGAATCTGCTCTAGGCTGTCTGGCTTCGGAATCAGCATAGACCCTGCGAAGAATAATGTGAGAGGCTCCGAGCAGATCATATCGACGCCCGGATCTCGAGTGACCGTCATGGTCGTGCCTACGAACGAAGAGGCCATGATCGCCCGAGACACAGCGGAGATCGTGAGCCGTCTGGGAGCCTGATCTTGGCAGAGGTGATGCGCTATGCGCTTTAGCGTGCAGTCTTTGAGGGCGGAAAAAGGGGCCACGATGCTCCTTAACATGCGTGAGCAGATGGCGCCGGTCGATTTGGGGCGCTCACTCCTTAGGTTCGTGGAACCGGTGGAGTTCGTGGGGCAGGCGACCAATACGGGCCGACGAGTAGTGATCAGAGGATCCGCCAAGACGCGGGCGATGGCGGTGTGCGACAGATGTCTCGAGGAGTTCGCTATGGACTTGACCACTCCTATCGATGAATCTTATTACCGCGTCGACGAAGCGCCTGCCGATCCTGACGACGATGAGCGCACCTACGGCGAAGACGACATGATCGACATCTCGTCCGACATAGAGCAGGCATTCGTGCTTACGTTGCCGATACGGATCGTGTGCCGAGATGACTGCCGCGGGCTATGCCCGGGATGCGGCGGCAACCTGAATACTGGGGAATGCTCCTGTGCGGCTGATAGATAGTGGAGATGTCGACCGCACAAGGCCGACCTCTGCTTGCTCGTCCGGCCAAATCGTAGTAGAATAACGACGCTTGACTTTTCAAAATAGGAGGTGGGGAGGTTTCGTCGGGGCTTTGGTCCACATGGGCCTCGATTGAACCCATAACATGGCTAACAACCCCAAGCAGAGATTCGGGAAATCGCGCACGCGCAAGCGCCGCGCAAACTGGAAGGCCGAGGCGCCGGCTCTCTCCATTTGTCCGCAGTGCAAGAAGCCGAAGCTGTCTCATAGCGTATGCCCTGAGTGCGGGCAGTATCGCGGTCGCACCGTTGTGCAGACCGGCGAGTAGGCGGCATGTCGCGTGATGTCGAGCGGATTCATTCGGACCCAGGTTGTTCGGCTGAACCCGCTTCTCCCTATTTCGGGGCCGAAAGGGGCGGACGGGCATGCGCATAGCGGTTGACTGCATGGGCGGCGATCTTGGCGCAGCTGAGATGGTGCCGGGCGCCCTGAGGGCTGCGGAAGAATGCGAAGCCGGCATAGTGTTGGTCGGCGACGAGAACGTCATAAGGCGGCACTTGAGCGCGGTCGAGGGTGGGGCCGCCGCCCGAGTAGATGTCGTGCACGCTCCGACCACGATATCCATGGATGAAGATCCGCTCGCAGCAGTGCGGCACAAGCGCGATTCGTCCTTGGTAGTCGCGGCGCGACTGGTGCGTGAGGCATCGGCCGAGGCCATGGTCAGCGCCGGCAGCACCGGCGCATTGGTTGCCGTAGGGGCGCTATCGGTCGGGAGGCTTCCCGGTGTGAGCAGGCCTGTTTTAGCTACGCCGATTCCCACAGTCAGCGGAGCCTGCGTGTTGCTGGACGTAGGCGCCAATCCCGACTGCAAGCCTGAGCATCTGCTGGAGTTCGCGGCTCTTGGATCTGCCTACGCATCATCCCTCCTAAAGCTGGATCGTCCACGCATCGGCCTGCTATCCAATGGAACCGAGCCGTCGAAGGGTAACGCCGTAACGGTGGCTGCCAACAAGCTCCTGGCCCAGTCGTCTCTGAACTTCATCGGCAACGTGGAGAGTCGATCAGTCCTTTTCGGCGCGGCGGATGTAGTTGTGACCGATGGGTTCACCGGCAATATCCTGCTCAAATCCATGGAGGGCGTGGGAAGCGCAATCTTCGACATGGTGAGGCAGGCCGCCATGGGGAGCGCGCGCTCGAAAATCGGCGCCTTGCTGATGAAGCCCTCCCTTAGGCAGGTAAAGCGGCGCATGGATTATTCCGAGTATGGAGGCGCGCCTCTTCTGGGCCTGGCCGGGCTGCTGGTAAAGGCCCACGGTAGTTCTAATCGGAAGGCGTTCGCGAACGCTGTGAAGGTCACGTCTGATCTTCTAGGCTCCGGCATCACGCAGAAGATGGCCGAAGCCTGTCAGATCCATGAAAGGTCTTGCTAAACGGAGGTGTCTTGCAGTGACTGAAGCCGATATATTCGAGACCATCAGGGAGATCGTAGCTGACAAGCTGGGTATCCCGGAGGAAGAGATCCAGTTGGATTCGGATTTCATCGAGGATTTGGGCGCCGATTCTCTGTACCTGAACGAGATAGTGTACGAGCTCGAAGAGGAGTTCAACGTGCGCGTGCCTGACGAGGCCTTTGAAGACCTGCGTACAGTGGGTCAAGCAGTGAAGTTTGTGCATGAACGCGTCCACGAGTCTTGATGAGATCCAGGCCAAGCTGGGCTACGAGTTCAGCGACCCGTCTGTGCTGCTTCTTTCGCTCACGCACACTTCGTACGCGGCGGAGCATCAGGCAGGGCACCGCGAATCCAATGAGCGCCTGGAATATCTCGGCGACGCCATCTTGAAGGCGGTCATAGCAGATCAGCTGATGCGCCTGCTCCAGCTGGCCGACGAAGGCAGGCTGTCAAAGCTGTCTGCTCAGATCCTCAGCGGGCGCGCTCTGGCCGAAGCTGCGCTCACTCTTGATCTTCAGCGCTACATCAGGCTGGGCCATGGCGAGGAGATGTCGGGCGGACGCGCGCGACAACGCAATCTGGCAGGGATCATGGAAGCAGTTATTGGCGCAATCTACAGTGACGGTGGTTTCGACCAAGCGCGCGACTTCATAGTCAGAGTGATGGAACCTATCATCGAACGCGTGATATCGGGCCCAGGATCCGACTACAAGACCGCTCTGCAGGAGTACGTCCAGGGCGCTGGCATCGGGGACCTGTCCTACAGGACCGTTCGCGCCGATGGGCCCAGTCACAAGCCTTGGTTTACCGTGGAAGTCCTAGTGAGCGGCAGCGTGATAGGAAGCGGGCAGGGGAGAAGCAAAAGAGCGGCCGAGCAGGCCGCCGCTCGCTGCGGCATGGAGATGCTGGGGTCTGCCCAGTAGGCGAGAAGAAATCGGATCAACATCAGATCTACATGGGCCGGCCAGTTCCGGCCCGCTTCATTGGGAGGGCGAGATTTGCACCTTAAGAAGCTCTCTCTGTACGGGTTCAAGTCTTTCGCAGGCCGTGTCGACCTGGACATTACTCCCGGAATCGTGGGCATCGTGGGTCCCAACGGGGTGGGAAAAAGCAACATATCCGACGCTCTCAGGTGGGCGATGGGAGAGCAGAGCGCCCGCCTGCTCCGCGGATCCAAGATGCAGGACGTGATCTTCGCGGGCAGCCAGAGCAGGAAGGGCCTAGGCTATGCTGAGGTATCGTTGGTATTTGACAACTCGGACCAGTTCCTCAGCATCGGGTTCGATGAGGTGACTGTCACCCGCAAGGTATACCGGTCCGGCGAAGCCGAGTACTTGCTCAACGGAGTGCCGTGCAGGCTTCGTGACGTTACTGACCTGTTTTCCGGCACTGGCCTGGGGCGCGAGGCCTATTCCGTTGTGGAGCAGGGCAAGATCGATGCTATCCTGTCAGCGCGCCCTGATGACAGACGATCATTATTCGACGAAGCGTCGGGGATCACGAAGTACCGGGCGCGCAAGAGCCAGGCGCAGCGAAGGTTGCTGGAAGTCCGCGCCGACCAGCTCCGGGTGAGCGATGTCGCCGCCGAGCTGGGAAGGCAGTTGCCCGTGCTCGAGGCACAGGCTGAGAAGGCGTTGTGCTGGCAGGAGCTTACGGAGCGGCTCACACGGCTGGACATGGACCTGCTCTCCTACGAGCTGTCGCAGGTATCGCAGCGCCTCGATGGGCTGCGGGCGGAGATCCAGTCGCTTCAAGACCAGGAACACGCGCTTGCAGCCAGGGCGGCAGAGTGCGAAGCCGCGCTGGAGGAAGCCAGAGTCCGAATGGCGCAGGCCGAATCGGAGGTAGAGGCGCTTCACGCACGGGCTTCCGAGGCGCGGGCCGCGGCGGAGCGCGACAACGGTCGCCTCAACCTTGCCGTACAAAGACAGCAAGCCATCGCTGAACGTGGCAGCCAGCTGGAAACGATGGTTGCCGCGACGCGCGAACGACAGTCCAAGCTGAGCAGTGACTACGAAATCGCCTGCTTGAGCGCACAACAGGCCCGAGCGGAATATGCCGAGCGCGGCTCGTCGGCGCGGCAGACGGAGGAACGGATAACAGCGCTAGCTGCCGCCAGGGCCGCTGCCGAGGCGGAAATGGAAGAGTGCAAGTCCGCGCTCTTCGACGTCCTGGCGCGTGCCTCTGATCTTCGTTCCAGGGTGCGCGCAGGCGAGGATTCCCTGAAGTACAACCGATCCAGAACTGCCCGAATACGGGCACAGCTAGACGAGAAGAACCGGGAACGTGCGCGCCTTCAGGACGAGGTAGAGCGCATCATGAGTGAAGGGCGTGCGCTCATCGACGAATCGGTGGAGGCCGACTCCAGAGTGTCGCGGGTAAGGGCGGCACTGGAGGCGGCCCGTGCCGAACAGGAACTTGCTGCAGAGCGGGCGGCGCGTGCGCGGGCGGACGAGTCTTCTGCCCGGGCAGCGCACGCCAGCCTATCCGCACTGCAACGCGACTACGAAGGGTATGGACGCGCAGTGCGGGCACTACTGACCAGCGACGAGTGGCGGCGCGCAGGGCTTCTAGGAGCCGTGGGCGAACTGGTCAGGGCGCCGCGAGAATATGAACGCGCCATTGAGGCAGCTCTGGGGCCCGCGGTTCAGAACATAATCGCTTCAACGTCAGGCGTGGCGGAGAAGGCAATCTCGTTTCTCAAGGCCAGCCGGGCCGGGCGAGCTACATTCCTTCCTCTCGATATCCTGCGTCCGTCGCCGATTCCAAGCCATGAGATTCCGCCGGCAGCGCGAGGCGTGATTGGTCTCGCTTCCGAACTGGCAGAATCGGCGCCCGAGCACCGCAAGGCGGTGGACTACCTTCTGGGGCGCGTCCTCGTAGTACAAGATCTCAGGTGCGGTGTTGCCCTGATCAGATCGGGCGTGCGCCTTCGCATGGTTACGCTGGACGGCGACCAGATATCGGCCGGCGGCGCCATGACCGGGGGAGAAGCCGCCGACAGGCAGGGCGGGCTTCTAGCTCGAGCCAGAAGGCTTGAGGAGCTGCAAGAGCAGCTCGAACAGGCAAGGATGGAGTCGTCAAAGGCAGAGTCAGGCCGCGAGCGGGCGCACGACGAGGTGACCCAGTGTCAGGCCGATCTGGAAAAGGCAGAGCGCGAATTGGCCGATCTGCAGCTGGCAGTGAGAAGTCAAAACGAGAGACTGAGGGTCGCGCGTGAGGCACTGCCGCGGTCTGCGGACGAGCTGGCGAGCTTGGAACTGGAGCTTGGGTCGGTCATTGCCGAGGATGACAGGACCTCTGCTGAGGTGGCGGAGCATACGAGTCAGCTCGAAGCCGTTGAGTCGGATCGAATCTGCCTGGAAGCGGAGCTTGAGTCGAAGTCCGGGATTCTGGCGCGCCTCAGAGGCGAAGAGGCACAGGCGACGGCAGAGCATTCTACTCTGAACGCAGATGCGGCGGCGCTACGAGAGAGAGTAAGCGCGCTCGAAGCCGCGCGGTCAAGGGCTCAATCCGAGTTGGAGTCATCTCGCGCCGAGCTCGAGCGACTGAACGAACAGGAGCGGGCGGTCGCCGAGGAGCTGGCGCTGGCTTTGCAGGAGGTGGAGACGCTCCGTGAGGCAGCGTCATCGTCAGCTGCCGCTTTCGAGGAGGAACAGAGGCGCCTGGAGGGCGCGCGAGCATGCCGCGCTGATGAGCTTGCCTGCGTGAACGAGGCGGAACGAGCTAGCCGGAGCGCGCGCCGCGGGCAGTCTGCCGTCGACGGCCGGTTGAGCGACGCCAGGGTTCTGGAAGCTCGCCTAGACGCGGAACGCGAGTCCATCGCTCGGAGGCTTTTCGCATCCTACTCGATCGGCGCCCAGGAGGCGCTCGCAAGGGACGTGTCGGCTCTGCGCCTCGAGGAGGCGCGCGTAGAGATGAAGCATCTACGCCAGGAGATAGATAGCTTTGGGCCGGTCAACCATACAGCCGTACAGGAGAGCAAGGAACTGGCGGAGAGGCATCACTTCCTTGAGGAGCAGCTGGCCGATATGGAATCGGCTCAAGAATCCCTGAGCGAGGTAATTCGGGAATGCGACCGTGTATGCATAAAGCAATTCACGGAGACCTTTGAAGCCATTAGGCAGGAGTTCTCCGACATCTTCCAGGACGTGTTCGGCGGCGGCACGGCCGACCTGGCGCTGGATGATCCAGGCGCTCCACTGGAATGCGGAGTGGAAATCGTGTGCCAGCCTCCAGGGAAAAAACTGACGAACCTGTCGCTGCTGTCGGGCGGGGAGAAGGCTTTAGCGGCGATTGCGCTCTTGTTTGCGATCATGAGGGTAAAGCCGAGCCCAGTGTGCGTGCTGGACGAGATAGACTCCGCACTGGATGAGGCCAACGTCGCCCGTTTTGTCGAGATGCTGGAGGGCATCTCCAAGAACGTACAGGTCATTATCGTCACACACAGAAAGCGAACCATGGAATGCGCCGACACCCTGTTTGGGGTGACCATGGAGGAGTCCGGCGTATCCAAGGTGTTCTCCATAAGAGCGGCTGACTTCAAGCTTTGAAATGATGGGGGTATTTCGATGTCGCCTTCGCTTTTTTCGGCAATCCGCAACGGACTGAAGAAGACCAGAGATGCTCTGGCCGGCAAGATAGAGTCGATCTTTGAAGGAAGGCCGGTTCTGGATGAGGATACCCTGGATGAGCTGGAAGCCGTCCTCATCCAGGCTGACCTTGGCGTGGCAGCCACAGCGTCCATCATCGATTCTGTGCGGTCCCGGGCAGCCCGCGGAGAGAGGCTGGATGCGAAGGGCGCAATGGACCTCATCGAGCAAGAACTCATAGCCGCGCTGGGATCTGAGGCGATTCCGCTGGCCCGCGCCGATGCCCCGCCTGCTGTGATCATGGTGGTCGGAGTGAATGGCACAGGAAAGACCACGTCAATCGGCAAAATCGCGGCGATGCTGGTCTCGAAGGAGAAACGAGTCATCCTTGCTGCAGCGGATACCTTCCGCGCTGCAGCCATTGACCAGCTGGAGGTGTGGGGAAGGCGGACCGGGTGCGCGGTAGTCCGCCACCAGGAAGCGGCCGACCCAGCCGCGGTAGCCTTCGATGCCTATCAGGCAGCCCGTGCGCGCGGTGTCGACTACCTCATTGTCGATACCGCCGGCAGGCTCCACACCAAGAGCAACCTCATGGAGGAGCTGAAGAAGATCAAGCGAGTCATCGCAAGGGAGTGCCCTCAAGCGCCGCATGAGGTATTGCTTGTGGTCGACGCTACTACTGGTCAGAATGCCATTGCCCAGGCGAGAGTGTTCAACGAGGCGGTGGGCGTCAGCGGGATAGTCCTGACCAAGTTGGACGGCACAGCGCGAGGCGGAATAGTCGTCGCGATCAATCAGGAACTGGGCATCCCGGTCAAGTTCGTGGGCGTGGGGGAGAGCGTGGATGATCTCAAGCCGTTCGAGCCTGACCAGTTCGTGCAGGGACTCCTGCGCAGAGAGTAGGCGCCCGCCCCGCGCGGCCGTCGTGCCCGGCGAAACCCTCCGCTACGGAAACGCCAGCTAGGGGGCATATGGCGGTACCGCCTGCCTCGACCTCGCGGCCCATGGGAAGGCTGGCGGCCGGCTCCTGTGCCCTACGGGACACCTTTTTCGGCCATCCTACCTTGAAAATATGCCCCCGTAGCAGCTAGCCGGCGCACAATAAACCAAGCGCTGCATTCAAGGGTACTGAAGGACTCAATGGTCACTTTGTACCCTAGCGCCTCGAGTTTCTTGATAGCGCGATGAGTTGCCGCGTCCTAATTGAGCTTATCGAAGCGGTACGCTCCGTTGAAAGCGGCTCCCGTCGAAACCGAAAGTCGCCGGGTCAGTCAAGCGCTGCATTCAAGGGTACTCAAGGGCTCAATGGTCACTTTGTACCCCAGTGTCTCGAGTTTCTTGATGGCGCGACGAGCCACCGCATCCTGGTTCAACTTGTCGAAATGGTCCGGTCCCAGTTCCCGATATGTGGTGCGTTCGGTGAGGATGTGATACATAATTGTGAGTATCGTATGGGCAACGGCAACGATTGCCCGCTTATTGCCGCGGCGGGCTGCGATACGGTGATACTGGGATGACAGATAGGTATCCTTCGTGTGGGCAGCGGACTGTGCTGCTTCTACCAAAGCCTGGCGCGCATGGGGGTTGCCTTTGCGTGCGCGACCGCTCTTTCGTTTGCCGGCGCTCTCGTTGTTCCCAGGGCACACTCCGACCCATGAGGCAAGGTGTGCAGCGGTTGGAAACTGGGCCATGTCAGCCCCCGTTTCGGCTAGCACCTCCTCGGCGATCCGGCGCCCGACGCCTGGGATGGCGTCGATGGCCTCGATCGCTTCCTCAAAAGGGCGCATTCGCTCTTCAACCTCCCGGTTAAGTCTTTCGATCTGTCCGTCAAGGAATCTGATGTGGCCAAGCTGAGTGGAAAGCATCATCCTTTGATGGGGCCCGATCAACCCCTGTAAGGCTCTGGCCAGCTGCTCGTTCTTTCTTCTGAGCTTTCCCTTTGCCAAGCCGGCAAGCGATTCGGGGTCCGTGTTGCCTTGTACCAGAGCCTCCAGAATCGCTTGGCCCGACTTACCCATCACATTGGTCGCAACATCTCCGAGCTTGATGTTGGCCCCCTCGAGCACTTTCTGGATCCTATTGACCTCTCGAGAACGTTCCTGTACGAGACCCTTGCGATACCGCACCAGCTCCCTGAGCTCTCGCTGCGATCGGTCCGGAATGAAGCTTCCCCGCAAAAGACCGTGGCGTAGAAGATCGCAGATCCATTCCGCGTCCTTCACGTCCGTCTTGCGACCCGGCACTGCCTTGATATCCCGGGCATTGACGACCAAAAGCTCCATCCCCAGCCCGTCAAGAATGTTGTAGATGGGCTTCCAATACACGCCCGTGCTCTCCATTGCCACGTGTGTGCATCCCTTGGATACAAGATAATCGGCCAGCTCCAGCAAGTCGCTTGTCATTGTGGCGAAGGTCCTGGTTTGCTTTCCGTCCCGAGTTGCCACACACACGATCACAGTCTTCTTGTGGACATCGAGGGCGCAACAACGCTCGTATAGGACCTCCATCATCAAACCATCCTTTCCGCTTAAGTCACCGGCGCGGCGCCCTTTCATTATCAAGATTCTACCTTGCGTGCTTCCCGAAAAGGGAGCGACATTGCGTGGCGCCTCAGGTCGCCAAGGTCAGACTGTGTCTCGGGCTCTCCGGCACCAAGGATGTTCGACCTCCCAGCCGGTGCGTAGAGCAACATTCGCCGCGGCGCCATTTTCATCCTGCGTGGCGCCGACATTGTCGGCATGGGGGACTGTGTCAGTTTGCCCAGGTACCTCGGAAACCCTGGCCCACAGGGCACAGGTTCCCGGAGACCATCAGCGACCGGCGCGCCCAGTGAAACCCACGGCTACACAAACCCCAGCTAGAAGGCCCGGGCCGAAACGATTGCTCGACAGGTCCCGACTCTGCTACACTGAACTCGAAGCATAAGGAAAGGGGCAGTGTACGTATGGGCAAGCTCGCGATTGGACAAGTAGCTCCGGACTTCGCACTTGCGAACCAGGACGGCAATGTAGTTCGCCTCGCCGACTTTTCGGGGCAGAAACTCGTGATCTACTTCTACCCCAAGGACAACACACCCGGGTGTTCCCGTGAAGCCGAGGGTTTCCGCGACCTGCATGACGACATCATCGCTGCCGGCGCGCAGGTGGTCGGGATCAGCAAAGATTCAGCATCATCCCACGCCAGGTTCCGCAGCAAGCTTCAGCTGCCTTTCGATCTGCTGAGCGACCCGGAACACAGCGTTCTCGAAGCGTATGGCGCATGGGGCGCCAAGACGATGTACGGCAAGACATCCGAGGGAACAATACGGTCCACTGCGATAGTGGATGAGGAAGGACGCGTGGCCGCCGTCTTCCCCAAAGTGAAACCCGATGGCCACGCTCAAGATGTCTTAACGGCGCTCGCGAATCTCTCTGACTAGTTGCACAACGCCTGCCCTATACTGAAGGCCTCCTGCATTGCCTGGGGGTTCGACGCGGCATCGCCCGGATCGGATGCTGATACGCCCAGTACCCCCACTAGCTCGATGCCGAGGTAGTCTAGAGCTCGCCTGAACATGCCCACGACATGCTCGGGCGTGTTGGGATCGTCATCAGCGTACGCAGTGACAACGATAGCTTTCTTGCCGCGGAGCTTCTCCGAGGCGTCGCCCTCGGCGATAGCGTACCATCTATCGACAAAGGCCTTCATCTGCGCCGATGCGCCCCAGAAGTACACAGGAGTTCCGAATACGAGCACGTCGCTCTCAATGAGTTTGGGGTAGAGCGACTGCATATCATCTCTCTGTATGCACTCCCCCGTGCGCCTGCACGATGAGCACGCTCTGCAAGGAGCAATGCGCAGGCGGCCAATGTCCACGACCTCACACTCGGCGCCTCCGCTACCGGCGCCCCGAACCACCTCGTCGACAAGCGCGCGTGTGTTTCCATTCACCCGTGGGCTACCGGAGAAAGCCGTGATTCGCACTAGATCATCTCCCTATCGCAACACTCGGTCTGATAGTATCACGATTCCGGCGGCTTCGATTCAGCGCACGAGTTGAGACATGCCAAGATGAACCCGGAGGCATCGTCGAGCCCGCGCCAAGACTCTGCAACGCATTCGAGCAACTTCGGCACATAGGCGAACCCCATTCTCGCATGATCTGCCGCCGCGCTTGCGGCTTCAGCCGGGCAGTTGCCGCACTCAGCCCTGCATATACCGCGAACACCCTTTTGTCAGGCTGCACAATACACGTGTTCAATGAGGTCCCTCCGCTGAGATCGCGTGTCCAGGAGTCGACGGAGTTGCCCGGGCATTCAGAGCGCCCACACCGCCCAGAACCAGCAACGCACCGACGAACTGCCATCCAGCCAGCCTCTCGCCGAGCAGAAGGAAGCCGAGGATGCCGGCTGTGACTGGCTCTATCATACAGATCACCGTTGCGCGGCTCGCCTCTATGTGCTCAAGCGACATGAGGTAAAGACCGTACGAAACAAGAGTCGGTCCGATGGCCAGGCCCAGCATGAGCATCCAGCCCTCAAGCGGGACCGTTGCGAGTTGAGCGAGTTTGGGGCCCGACATCAGAGCCAGAAGAATCGTCCCGAAACCGAACGCATAAAGAACCGTAGTCCACGAACCATACTTGGGCAGGGTGCGCTTGCTGAGCAAGGTGTAACCCGCGTACGTCAGAGCCGACGCCAGGCCGAACAGTACTCCCGCGCGATCCTGCGCAAGGACTCGTGCTTCCAAGCCGCCGGCCACTAGGAAACCCCCAATGAGCACAACGCTCAGGGACGCCAGCCCGCGCCGGGTGATCTTCTCCCCGAAGAACGCAGCGGCGCCCGCCGTCACGAAAACGGGCGCGGTATATAGCAGGATCGAAGCCACCGACAACGACGTACGTTTCAGCGTCTCGAAGTACGTCCAGTATTCCAGGGCTATGCCCACAACTCCAATGTAGACGAAATCGGGGAGGTGTCGTCTCTCCACTCTGAGTAGCCTGGGAGAACGAAACAGCATGATAGTCAGAAGAACCATGAATGCCATTCCGGCACGCACAGTCACCAGAACCAGTGGGTCAATGCCGTACCGGTAGATCGCATTCGCGAAAACGCCAAGAGTGCCCCACATGGCCGCAGCAGTCAGGGCCATCGGAATGCCGTATCTCGGGTCCGCCGTGGCTGTGGAACGCTGCATCTCTGGGATCAGCTCACATACACGATTCTGAGGTAGCGCTACTTGTCATGCTACTATGCACAGGTCCGCGGCGCAAGGTCACTACTTGGCCCCTGCCCCCCGCCCCCGCCGAGCGAGGAGACTTCTGCGCCTGTTCGGCGACGTTCGGGTAGGCCTGCAGCGGGACGCCGGGACACATCACCGCGTCAAGCCTGCGCTGCGAGCCTTCGCTCCACCTCGCGGCATATGCGGTGATACACGCACACATGCATCTGCTGTATCTCAGCAGTAGAGACTGATGGAACCTTTATCGCGACATCGCAACCGGGCGCCAGGACGCCCCCGTCGCAGCCTGTCAGGCCGATGACCTTCATCCCCAGAGTTCGACCCACAACAGCAGCATTCACGACACTCTCAGAGTTTCCGGAGGCCGAGATGCACCAGAGCGCGTCTCCCCGCCTTCCGAGCGCCATGACTTGCTGCGCGAACACGGCGTCCGACCCTATGTCGTTGGCAATAGCCGTGAGCACAGACGTATCGGCCGCCAAGGAGATGCAGGCCAAGCCCATCTGCAGGCGGTCTGCCAGGCTCCGTCCACTCGCGTTCGCTGCCCCGATCGCGCCTGCCGCGCTGGTCGGGCCCGTCCCGCCGCTCATGTCGATAGCTCTGGCCACCTCATCAGCCAGCACGCTCGGGAGCGGACGGGCGATCTCGAACGACTTCACCATCTCGCCGGCAATGTGCGACGCGTCGGCAGCGCTTCCCCCACATCCGCATGTCAGCAGCTTGCCTCCTGAAGCGAAAGCGTCACACAGCATCTCCACTGCCCGAGCCACTTCAGGGCAATGCGCACACCAGTCCGCACTCCAGTCTTCCATCATGCTCGTGAGCCTCCTACCTGACAACCAACGGATGAGCCACGTTCACAGCGAAGCCCACCTGAACCTCCTCGCCCACGTTGAACAGCCCATGCTCTGCCGGGCTGGCCACCACAGCGAGCAGCGATGTCCCATCGACGTCGATGTCGTACTCCGCTACGGACCCCATGTATACCACGCGCGTGACCCTCCCGGTGAAGCACATTGGCGAAGCGCACCGAGAGTCCGAGCGGAACAGCTTCACGGTTTCTGGCCGCACGACAAGTTCAACACGAGTTCCCTCCGGATACTGGCAACGCGTGTTCGGGATCTGGGCCATCCGGCCATGCACGTCGATCACCATGCCGCCTTCGGCGCCCCCAACAACCGTGGCGTCTACAAAGTTGGCTCGTCCCACGAACTCGGCCACGAACCTATCGATCGGCCTGTTGTAGATCTCCGACGGCGTGCCTGCCTGGGCAATGGAGCCCTGGTTCATTATGACGATCCTGTCGGACAGGCTCATCGCCTCTGCCTGGTCATGAGTCACGTACACACTGGTGATGCCCAGTGTCTGCTGAATCCTTCGGATTTCCAGTCTCATCTGTTCGCGCAACTTCGCGTCGAGGTTCGATAGAGGTTCGTCGAAGAGCAGCACTGCAGGCTTGTTCACTATGGCCCTGGCCAAAGCGACCCTCTGCTGCTGCCCCCCTGATAGCTGGTCAGGGGAGCGCCTGGCCATGTCGGAAAGGCCCACGAGGTCGAGCATCCTCGAAACACGCTCATCCACCTCGGCCTGCGCCGCCTTGCGGAGCCTGAGCCCGAATGCCACGTTCTCGAACACCGAAAGGTGCGGGAATATCGCGTAGCTTTGAAACACCATCGCAGTATCACGCTTGTTGGGCGGTCTGTCTGTCACATCTTTGCCGGAAATCAGAACCCGCCCGGCATCAGGCATTTCGAAGCCAGCGATGATACGAAGAGTTGTGGTCTTGCCGCAGCCCGAAGGGCCCAGCAAGGTGACCATCTCGCCGTCTCGTATCTCAAGGCTCACATCATCGACAGCCACTACTGCGCTGATCTCCCCATCAGGGCTCCGAAACCTCTTCGTTACATTCTCAAGTGTGACACCCATCTGCATACACCGCCCTAAAACCTAGCCTGATATCTGATGCCCAGAGCTTTGTCTACGACCAGCCTGATCAAGGCCATCGCCACCACGATCACGCCGACCAAGATGACGCTGAATGCGGCGGCCGCTCCCAGACGACCCGAGTTGACCTGGTTGAGGATCTGCACTGTCATGAGGTTCCAGTCAGCCGATACAAGAAAGATCGCCGCGCTAATCGCCGTCATAGCCCTTACGAACGCAAAGACCAGAGCCGAGAAGAATGCCGGAGCCATGAGCGGCAGGGTGATCTTGCGGAACGTAGTTGGGCTGTCGGCCCCAAGGTTGGCCGCGGCCTCCTCGATCGACGGATCTACCTGACGCAACGTGGCCACTCCTGCCTGGATCCCCACTGGGAAGTATCGGAACACGAAGTTCAGCACCAGAATGGCCAGTGTGCCCGTGAGCAGAAAGGGTTTTCGGTTGAAGGCCAGGATATACCCGATGCCCACCACAGTGCCTGGAAGCGCGAAGCTGAGCATCGATATGAAGTCCATCGCCCGCTTGCCCGGGAAGCTCTTGCGCACTACCAGGAATGCGATGGCCATGCCAAGCAATCCGGAGATAGGGGTGGACAGTGCGGCGATCGCCAGAGTGTCGCGTATTGCCTCGCGGCCTACGCCCAGAACGTACTGATAGTTCTTCATGGAGAACGATGGGTCGATACCCCAGAGTCTTGCGAATGACCCTGCGACGATGACTCCGTAGAACAGGAGTACGACGCCCACTACCCCCATGCACACTCCGAACAGCACCCACTTCACAGGCTTGCTCACGCTCTTGATGGCGGTACTCGTCGGCTTACCGGTGACAGTAACGTACTTCCGCTTGTCTACCCAGTATTTCTGCACTACGAATGCGGTAACCGAGGGGATAAGCAGCACCACCGAAAGCGCCGCGCCGCCCGGTAGGTCGTACATGCCGGTTATCTGCAAATACGCCTGCACCGACAGAGTCGGGAAATCGCTGCCCGCAAGGATCAGCGGGTTGCCGAAATCCGCCAGGGACTCGATGAAGATCACCAGGAGCGCGCTGGCGATTCCGGGCAGAGCCAGAGGCAGAGTCACCTTGCTGAACACCTCCAAGCGCGATGCCCCGAGATCCATCGCAGCATCCTCCAGGGTAGGGCTGATCGACTCCAACACCCCTTTGAGGGTCAAGTAGGCCACGGGGAAGAACGTGACTACCTGCGCAAACAGCAGTCCCCGGAAGCCGTATATGGGATAGTTGTAGATGCCGAACAGCTTGGACGTAATCAGTCCATTGGCTCCGAAAAGCAGCAGGACTGATACTGCTCCCAGAAACGGCGGCGACACTATGGGTACAATGGCCATGAAGTTCAGAAAGCCCTTTAGCGGGACATCAGTGCGCGTTACGGTATACGCGAACAGAAACCCCACAGCACAGCTGATCGCGGCCGACGCCGCCCCCATTGTGAGGCTATTGTACAGCGACCTGCGCACATACGAGCTCGACATGAGCTTCGAGTACACACCCAGCCCAGGGGCGTCGGTCGATGAGAAGCTGCGCACAGCCACCATGACTATGGGATACACGATGAACACCGCCAGCAGGGCGAAGATGACGATTATGCTTGACAGCAGGGCGGGTTCCTTCGACAACCGCACTGTCTGCCGCCACAAACGACTTGTCACTTTCATTGGCCTTCCTCCGACGTGTCAAGGGCGGGCTGAAACATGCCCGGCCACCGACGCCATGAGGCACAGCAGCCGGGCCATTCCCACCCAAGTAACGGGCTGTCTACCTACTTACCCTGCAACACCTCTGCGATCCACTTCTCCACCAAGCGGCTCTTCTGCGATGCCGACCATGCGGTGTCGACTTCAACGGTGTTGATCTCGCCAAATGCGGGCATTCCCGGCGCTAGCTTGGCCTGGGGATGGATCGGGTAGAAATAAGTCTTCGACTGGGCAATGACCGTTTGGCCCTCTATGGAGATCAGCCAGTCGACCAGGGCCTTCGCGCCCTCAAGGTTGGTTGCGCCCTTGAGAATCGACACTGCCGGGGCCTCGTAGGTCACACCATCGCTGGGGAATACCAGCTGGATGGGGTAGCCTTCGTCGATAGCCTGCAGAATCGCAGGGGTGAACTGAATGCCGATGGCAGCTTGCCCGATGGCGATCGCCTGCGACGGAGCAGTGCCGCTTTGGGTATATATCTGCACATTCGCATGGAGTTTCTTGAGATAGTCGAAAGCCTTGGCTTCTCCCCATTCCTTCACGAAACCGGCCACCATGTTGTACCCAGTGCCTGAAGTCTGAGGGCTCGGATACTGGATCTGGCCGCGAAACTCAGGGCGGAGCAGATCTGCCCAGGTCTTCGGGGCGGTCGCCTTCACCCTGCTGAGGAAATCGGTGCGCACTCCGACGCCCATGGGGTTCATGTAAAAACAGGTCCAATAGCCCTGGGCATCCCTAAACTGCGGTTTCAGAGCCGAAGCGTTGGGGGATATGTACGGCTGAGTCAGCCCACGGCCCTTCACAGTGACATGGTTCTCGCTGGGCGCGCCCATCCACACGTCTGCCTGCGGATTGTCCTTCTCGGCCTCGATACGTGCGATTGCCGGTCCCGACGACAAGAACACCATCTTGTACGGGATTCCGGTGGCTTTAGTGAACGCGTCTAGGATCTTCTTCGCGTTCTGTTCATCAACACTGGAATACACCGTTATTGCCTTCGGTGCAGCCTGCACCGCCCCAACGAACAGGGAAATCGCCAGGGCCAGAAGGACTAGAACCGCGGAAAACCTCTTCATCGCAATGTCCTCCTACATCTGTACAGTCATGACACAGGGTGCCCACTCTCTGAACCACGTTGCGCCGGCCCAGACGCTTCGGGCCCTGCACACCCCGTGCGCCATGTGCTTCATCATTCGACGCATCCGCTGCTATTTCCTCTCAGAATGCATGCATCCCCTGAATGAACCGCTTCCCAGCCGGGGTTGCTAGGAAAACAACAAGCTGACTTATCCGTTCTGGACGATGCGCTTAAACGTTTGAGGGTATTCCGCCGCGCCTGCAGGAATCACGGCCCCGGTACAGAATTAGTTGCGTGCTAAGGTTCACTTTTACGATTAAGCTGCTGCAGGCCGTCTGCTGGGCAGCGCACTCACGGAGGGCTACATATGAGGACTACAACTCAATGTGAGGCGCCAGTTCATGCGCTCTACTCTCGCCGCTTCAAAATGATCATCTTCGACTGGGACGGCACTGCAGTCGCCTCTCGCGCCCATCCGGCCGACGGGATACTCTGGAGGTCGGAAGCCCTTCTTGATCGAGGAGTGTGGCTTGCGGCCGTTACCGGCACCAGCTTCGCCAATCTGAGCAGCCAATTTGCGAGCAGGCTGAACCCGAGCGTTCGGCAGAGGGCTCTGTTTTGCACAAACCGCGGCTCCGAGGTCTACGGCTTCAGCGCAGACGGCCACGACGCGCTTAGGTTGCACGTCCGCGTGGCGACTGAGGCGGAAGATGAAGCAATGGATCGCGCGTCCCGCCGAATCCAGCACGAGCTGCGTGAGCAGTACGGACTCGAAACCCAGATCATCCGCGGACGAATGAACCGGCGCAAGCTCGACCTGATCCCGCTGCCCCAGTGGGCGGACCCGCTCAAGGAACAGCTGCCCGCCCTGCACAGGGCCGTAGAGGCGCGACTCGCATCCTGCGGGGTGTCGGGAGGGCTCGCCGAGATAGTGACCCGAACTCGCGCGATCTGTGCGGACGAGGGCATCGATGCCCGGGTCACTACTGATGTGAAGCACGTAGAACTGGGGCTGACCGACAAGTCGGATTCCGTGAGCTACCTGATTGAGCAGGTGGCAAAGACAAGCGCCATCGGCGCCTCAGAGATCCTGATACTGGGCGATGAGTTCGGTCCAATCGGAGGGGTAGAGGGCAGCGACCACAAGCTGCTCATCCCCGCAGTTCGCGACTCACTCTGCATAAGCGTGGGTAGCGAACCCTGCGGCGTGCCGGCGGGCGTCGCCCACCTCGGAGGGGGCGCCGACACTTTCGCCGCCATTTTGGAGGCGCAGATGCGTGCCTGGCGGAGCGAGACACCCGATTCGTCGACCACGCTGTCATTCCCTCTCTCGTTCTGCCCCCCTGCCGACCCATGGCAGCTACATGAAAGCGGCGATTGCAGCGGCAGCGCCTGCTCCTGCTCGGGCTCAGATCCCGGCCCCACCAGCGCCGGCATCTCGGCTCTAGATCGCGAAACCATGTTCACGCTGGGAAATGGCTACATGGCTACTCGCGGATCACATGAAGACGGCCTGCTGGCAGGGGCCCCAGCCACCTTCGTCGCGGGAGTGTTCGACTGTGACCCCGCCCCCGACGAAGTCGCCGAACTGGTATCCATGCCGGACTGGCTGTCCGTTGAGGTGTTGCTGGACGGGCAGACTGTACTGTCGCCGCTTGAGTCTTCCTGTGCGCGAGAAGCCATCCAGAGCTGCCACTATGACCGATCTCTCGACCTTGCGCAGGCGTGCATCCATCGCACGGTCCGCCTCCGAGGCCCCGCCGGGCGCGTCCTCCGCATCGAGAGCCAGCGG